>Ga0307512_10004634_pt1 | contig 14931 bp, 15 predicted proteins | sample 14_EM_MG_FD_200267 | JGI IMG/M metagenome (GOLD analysis project Ga0307512, IMG submission 200267) | Populus trichocarpa ectomycorrhiza microbial communities from riparian zone in the Pacific Northwest, United States - 14_EM | ecosystem: Host-associated > Plants > Roots > Unclassified | place... | reverse complement strand
AATAATATTTCCTATTTGAGTTAGTTTGTTTTTGATTTGTCATTTTGAAATAGTAATGTCAAGTTTCATGTCATGACTCAGCAAAGTATTCTATGTTCATTACATTTTTCAAAAATAAAAGTAGCTGGCTTTAATCAATTAAGAAATGTATCCAACTAGGCTATACCGATTTTGGAACACTATACCAAGTTTGAAAATCCCGTCATGTTGTGGATGCAATATTGCTGAGTTTGATTTGTATTGCTGCACCCGACAAAATCGACTCAACGCGAACTTGACTTTCAAAAACCTTCAAAATGCTCAGAACGCTCAGAATACCTTATCCACTTTTTGCTGATGAGTATGTTTCAGTCACCAGATATGTACCAGTACGAGATTATAGATTTTGATATTCTTTGTTGGTCTTGGCAGCATCCTCTCCGCTATAGACTAGATAGGCCAAGTTTCCAGAAGGGGTATTTGCCTCCTTGCTTTCACTATGGCAAGTGTCAAGTACTGAATACATTCTCTGTAGTTGTGTTCACACTTGGACATGGTATTAGTACATATTCTGGAATTGCTAGAGAGCTTCATACTGGAGGAACTGGAATGGCCACTGGGAACAGCCATGGTGGAAGCAGATTACATATGGTCAGTTGCTCCTTGGGCTGGTACAGCAGTTGCAGTTTGGAAATCAAATTAAAGTTTAGGTGGCAACTTGGTAATAATTGAAAATGAATCTTGAATTGTTGGTTTCTAAGTTTGTGCAATGGGGATATTAAGGTGGCTGAGCGGTCTACTTGAGGTTAACCCTTTCGGTCATGTACTTCCTTCTCCAGTCTCATCACCTCCGACAGTCTCTTCTCTAATACTTATGCCAGGTAATCCATGTCTTGAATTATTTTCCCTGTTACCTTCCCACAACTCATAATATCATCATTGGCAATCTTTATAATGTTAAAACTTTTATTTCTCCTCTTGCTTTGTATTATTTCAGTTCTGTATCATTCATAACAGGGGAATAGTATCATTTTTGCCATGATATTTCATGTTCAGGTAGGTGGTTGCTCTCTGTGTGCAGAGTTCACCACATCTGCAAGATCAGTCTGTCCTTCTGGTGCAATGAAATTGTGATTTTTCTTGCTGTTCATTCTGTTTACACAGGTGTAGCTCATTTGAGATGTGTTCAATCTGCCTGCAAGGTCAGAGACAATATGACTGTATTCATTCAAGTACATAATCTGTAGCTTGTTTTTGATTTTTATCGAAATATATTGTCAGTGCTCTTATGCTTATTAATATCAACATTTGCAGCTTTACTAAACCCAGTATTCCAATCAGATATTGTTAGTACTGCCTATGGAAATATCATTATTTCTTTTGGAGTTAACGCTGCTTGTCAGATAGATATTTTTCATTAGCAGCTTCTCTTTATATTTAACCCTATATGCATTTGGACGTTTTACACCAGTCTGTTCTCCACTGCACTAACTTGAATCTCTGTTTGGTCTCCATTGATGGGAATACAGCAGAGCTAGAATGCAGAGAGCCTAGCATCAATAGGCCATCTTATCACTCTGGGCATCCAAACACATTTCTCTAGAGGAGAGTTGTACTAACTTGTGGAGTCGAAATAGCTTCAGAGAGATAGATAGGATACCTCACTATCAGGAACCATATTAATTATAGAGATCTACAAAAACCCAATCTGAGTAAATGGGACCAACAGCTAGTAAAAAAATGATTTGTATTCTGATATATATTAATATACACTGTATATACCCTGTGGTCTCCCAAACATATATACTCTCTATTATTCTCTTCCCCTTTGTTATGTCTTTATCCATTTGATCTCTCTTATCTTCCTATGCCAGTGACAGTGATGAGAATCTAATTTTCCCACCACAACAGTGATAGTATTGTGAGATTGTATAGAGAATCACAAAGATAATTATTGAATACAACTACTGTTTGCATAGAACTGGTTATGTAATTTGTATGTTGATACCATAATTAGAATGTAATCAATTTTTAAATACCATTACCACAGTATGATATTTACTATTTAATATTCAATATAATGTATATTGGACAATTTAATAAAAGTATGTATACTAAATTTAGCTGATATTAAATTTTATTGAAGTTATATTTTTCTTTCTTTTCCTACTATCTAGAAATTGAAAACATATCCATATGGTACTATCTTCCAGTTGTCCATTGAATTGAATGTGAAGTGTTTGATTATATTGAGAGATTTTTAGAATAAATCAAGATCTATTTCAATTATTATTAAATATAACTACTTCAACTATTTACTATTTAAGTGATTATGTTCTGTTTTACTATTTTCGATTAGTATTTTGCCAACTTTATTCCAAAGCATTCCTGCTATATGTCAAGCTTATAACTATATATATTTCTTAACTAATACTATTGTTATCAGTTGTTAATAGCTGGCTATACAAGAATAAATTAATTCACAGATACTATGTTTGTTGGTGAACCCAAAAATGAAATTGTGAAAATCAAGATATGCAACTTATATATATTATTGAGTTATGGTAGCAAACTATTTGGTGGTAAACTTGTAGTCTAATACAATCACAGGTAAAGTTAGTAAAATAACAAAGCACCCAAAATAATTTTCTGTTATTCAAATCTTTTCTATTAATACTTTACTATTACTGGAACCTAATTGCATTTAACTTGAGTAGCTGTTTAGATAAACTTACCTATATAGTTAATAAGAAAGTATTAGTAAATTAAAGTCAGTATATTATTTATTTATTTACCTGCAAATTAAAACCAAGTAACTTACAAAACTAGCTATCTAAAAGTGAAGTAAAGCAAATGGACATATAAAATACAAGAGATATTTTGATGCAATGCAAAGCAAAATAATGGGTAAACAATATCAATGGCAGTACAGTATAGTAAATGGAATTGTAACAGTAACATATAGCAGTGTAGAAAAGCCAGTAAATTTACCACTGAGATATAAAGCTGTAAAGCAAAGCAAATAGGCTTATGAGAAAATAGAGATATATTAAAGTGAAGTGAAGCAAATGGACTTGTGAAAGAAATGTATCACAGTACAGCAAAGCTTGTAAACTTGCTAATAATATATAGCAGCAAACCAAACAAATCAGCTTATAAAAAATTGTTATGTAGAAGTGAAGCAAAGCCAATGGACTGGTAAAAGAAATATCCAGTAGTACTTAATTTACAAGTGAAGCTATTTTTTAATTTGCGTGTTATTTCACCTGTCCTATTCATGGGTCGACGAATGGTGGTACCATGGGGGATTCCACGAATGGGTCAGAACAGCACTTTACCATAACTACCACATCGCACAGCAAGAGCACCCCGAAGAAGCCGAATTCCCAGTCGTAACTCTATTGCCATTACTCTCGATATGGCGTACAACTCTCGTCAGAGCAACAACTTCCGTTCGTCGCAACCGAATGCGAAGACTCCAGGATCTGTCATGAGTAAGAAGCATCAACAGAAGCAGAAGCAGACGGAACATGATTTGTCTCTTGTAGGACTAATTCTCTTTTCCTCAGATGAAGACCTGTTATTAACTCGTTTTCCGCCCTGCAGGAAGCCAACGATATTATTGCATGCCTTTCCGAGTTAGGAATCCAGTTCTACGCCGATGATCTCAAGAATCCCACCCCACCCAAGGTCCAGTACCTGTTTGAAAAGTTCGTCACCGAGCTCATGGGCGTGCAAAAAGATTCGGTCGAACCTATCATCCGGGCGGCGAGTCATCAGCAGGAATTCCCTGAGCCATATCAAGAAGCTGCGATTCTGATGGCATTCTATTGTTCCTTGACCAAACTCATGATGGAATGTGGAGTGCGCAACTTTTCGTTTAATGATATTCTGAAGCCAGAATCAGTCAGGTTGAAGCATATTCTTTCAAACGTTATCAACTTCCTTAGATTTCGAGCAGGACGGATGGATCTCACCGATGGACTCGTTTCGAGGGGCGAACAAACGAGAGAGGCAATTGAACGATTGGTGTACGAGAATGACGAACTTGCGAGACGAGCGCAGGATCTGAAGTCTCGGCGTGAGCGGGAGGAACCAGCTATTGAAATAGCCCGAAAAATGAACCAAACTTTAACCGGTGATCTGAGGAACTTTAAAAAGAAGCAGACTGCCGTTGTGAATGAAGTCGAGAAAGTCAAGGGGGAGAAGAAAGCCTTGATCAGCTCCTTGCAGGATACTCAATACCTCATTGAGTCGAATCAAAGGGAGTGTAACAAGCTACAACCTTACATCGTTGATTCGCCGGATCAACTTCAACACGTCATCGTCGATTTGGGCAAATCACTCTTGAAAGAAAGAGAGGCGGTTGACATCGCCGAACGACATGTCCGTGCACTGCAGACATCCACTGACAGTTTTGCAGTTGTCGAGGCAGATGTTTCTTCATGCATTAAGCTCATGGAGGAGTGTCAGAAAGTATTGTCTAAACAGGAGGAGCATGGTCGCAAATTACAACGACATCAAGAGAGCCTACATCAAAAGGAAAATGAAGTGAAGGAAATCGAACGAAAGGAAGATGTATTGTCCGATCCCAATTACCAGGAATTGTAATCTGACAAAGTTTTTAGCGCCTTCTACGAACACTTAAAAACGCCGAAGAAAAGCTTGCACGAGCCAGAGAGCAGGTAGTATCCAGGCGTGAGGCTGCCAAACGCGAAATGGAGGCATTGAAGGTAGAGTACATTACACTATCTGAGGAGAGAGCTCGAACGTGCCGGGAGATTGATAGGAAGAACACGAGGATCGACATCAAACAGAAAGAGGTACTCAGTTCGAAATTCGGTCTTACTTGGGAACCATAATTAAGAGGTGTTCTCCTAGATGGCCGACTTGAAGGCGACTCTTGAAGAGGAAGTCGACCTTGCCAAAGCTGAGTATGACCGGCTCAGCTCTCATATTGAACTTTACATGAGTAAGATGGACCAACAGATGGGCGCAGCAATGTGAGTCCGCGCAAGAGAGTAGGTTTCAGAACCAGGGTGATTGTAAAACAGATGTTAGGTTTATTCACAGGTTTCATAGGGAGTAAGGTTATTATCTCCTAATTGGCATTGGGTTGTTGTAATCATTCAATATTCAGCCACTTGCGGCTGTCTTTCACATACCTTTTAAAAAAAAATTGAACTTAATCTGTAACACCTTATCTACTACCTCTCATTCCTGTTTTGAATTTGGATGATTCTTGGTTTAAGTTATCAACGGTGATGTGCTCGAGTCGTGAAAATTGAATGTCTAATCAGACTAATATCTATTCTATCTACAGTATGGTAATAACCGCACTTCTATCCATTATAATTACAGTCATGGATCAAAAGTTTTGTGAAATGGTTGCACGGGCCACCGTGCAAGCATATCAACGACGAGTTCGCGGTCCAAGTCTCTCGCTGCACCTCGTCCTAAATGCCGCAACCGAAGTCGAAGCAAAACTCAAAGAAGCCACCTAATTGGCCTCGAATCAGGCTTCAAAATCTATACTGGAATGCACTAATGCACTAAGATGAAAGTGGAAGTGATAAAAAGAGAATAGTGTGGCAGGGGTAAGGAAGGTGAGAGAGAGCCTGGAGACTTTACTGCACCCAAAAGTTCACAGATTAACTGGGTTAAAATCTTATCAATTTAGTAAAAATCTCAACAACAACACCTCAGGCTTATACTGAATCTAAATGGAAAGACAAGTATAGAGTGAAGGAAAAAGAGTTTGTATAAAAAGTTAAGCAAGTGAGATAAAATTACATGTTTAAAATTGAAGAAAGTGGTCAGGTCAAATTGGCTGTAATTGGGATTCGGATGGCTGTAAGTCAGATTAAACCTTGCTCAACTTATGGTTAATGCTATAACAAATACAAAGAGAGTGTCAGTTTTGAAAATATATTCAGTTTAACTGTGTTAGAGATAAACTAGTACACTCTAAAGCCGAGGCTTGCTCTAAGTAATTGGAATATTTGTTGGTAATATTTCTAGACACTGTCACATTTGTATTTCGCTTGATCACTACTCACATTCAATGTACCTTCTGTACTAGTATAAAATTATTCTGACATAGAATGTACTCTGTGAAGTAAGTTTCTGCTTACTGAGCAAAATAATATTATGATGGGTATTTTACAGGAGTAAATGGTATACTTTTTTGTTGCAGAGGTTGTATTTATATAGTTGGAAGAATTATGGATAGCTGCCATAAAGAGTAATTATATATATTCTGGAATGAGCTACATGGTATCTACCATTCAATTGCCTTGTACACATTGCCAGATTAGGATGTTATTTACTATTTTAAATAGACTATAGGTAATAATGGCAATGTGCAATCTGCATTGTATATAGAAGATATTTCAGAGTCAGCAATCCATGGAACAGTTGACATGAGGCACTGTGCAATCCAATTGACCTGTATATTAACCAGATTACTATAATACATATGCAATTTTGTATACTTGATACTATACATCATGTGATATACAACAAACTTGAAACTAAAATGGCAAATATCCTTTATTACATACTTCCATGTATACAATGAAGTAAACTCCTGATTGCATGTGATGGTACAGTCTCAGCCTGCCTGATAGTACAGTTGTAAGTAAGCTCTAAAGATACCCCTGGGTATATCTTAGAGTATACTTTGAAGTATACCTTTCAGTATATCTTCAAGTATCCTTCTAAGTACTTCTGAGTACAATGCTGAGCATGCTGTCAAGTATGCTTTAAACCACACTCAATGGCACACTCCCAGCCAGCTTGATTGTATGAACCCAAGTAAGCTCTCAAGATATGCCCAACTGAACTTTCCAGTACACTCTCCCAGTATACCACCAAGCTGCTTCCAAGTACATTCTCCAGTATATTCTACAGTATCCTTGCATATCTACTCCCACATACATTCTCAATATTCATCCATGGTGCACTCCCTACCTTGCTGGCTCTATGCTGTCAGGTATATACTCAATCTAAAAGATACTCTGAATATCACTTGTGTATAAGCCTTCATGAGTGCTTCTGTATATTCGATCCAGAAAATTGCTGAACTGTAGCTGCAATTCACATAGCGGCATGGGGCTGGTGGTATATGATCGGTAGTGTTTGGCTTGCAGCAGTCTGCATGTGGAATGTCACATATAGAAGGTATCATATAGCATATATTTGGCAACATTTTAATGTCTGTCAATATGGCAGTTTGTGCATTATTTTTAGCATGGCCACCACAACAAGATCTCACCATACCTTACAGTCATAGTGTCATCGACTGCAATCTTTGATTCTACAGAAAGGTGGGGCATTGGATCTTTGGGAAACTCGATATCCAACTGGGATTTGTAAGTGGAATCTGAAGTGATTTTCAGATCGATTTGGTGTGTATGTTTTCTTAGTTGGTCTGGGGTTGAGGGTCATAATGGTGATGGTGATGGTGATGGTGATGGTGATGGTAATTATTACCATTACCATTACCATTACCAGTACCATTACAATTACCATTGCTATGACCATTACCATTACTATCGCCATCACCATCAACAACATTATGATAACCATTAGCCTCTGGCCAAAGGGAGACACATATTCCCATAACCAATTGGAGACTGGCTCCAGATTCTGCGCAGAAAATAGAGTTGGAGATCTGGTTTCTCTGAGGTGTACTTGGGAGTGTCTTGAAAGTGTCCTTGGGAGTGTACAGTCAATTAGGCTAGGAGTGTGTCATCAAGTGCAATTGGGAGTGTACTTAAGAGAATGCTTAAAAGTATGTCCGAGAGTATCTTGGGAGCTGACTTGGGAGCATACAGTAAAGTCAGCTGGTAGTGTGCCATTGAGTGCGGATTGGGAGCATCTGTGTGAGCATGCTGGGGAGTGTAATTGAAAATGTACTCACAGTGTACTTGGGAGTGGCTTGATAGCTTACTTGAGATCATAAGTCAAGCAGGCTGGGAGTGTACCATTGAAAGCAATTTTGAGTGTACAGTCAAGCTGGCTGGGTGTGTGCAATTAAGTGCAATCTGAAGTGTACTTCAGAGTGTACTTGGAAACATGCTAAAAAGTGCAGCTGGCAGCTTGCTTTCAAGATTGTTATATGCAGCATGATATATTGTATACTGTGCAATGTATAGTATACTGTGTAATGTATAGTATCAAGCACATAACATTACATGAATATAATAGTAATGTAGTCTACATTTATGTCTGTTGAACCATATATTGCCACATGTCCCATATGCTACAAATTGCTGTCCCAATGACAGCTTCCCCATGAGTTACAGATCGCATAAGGTGATTTTTCGCAGTGCGAGAATGCAAGTATAATAGCAAGTGATATCATTTACTAATAATCAAGCTTACAGGTAAGAATGCAAGATTGTACATTAGTCATGTATTTGAAAACTAGATAACTAGCAAATCAACATCTGTATTTAAATACTAAAGAAGTTTGGAAGTTGGTAGTTGATGGGGATTTTTGACAATTCAGACAGTATTTACAATTGCTGTTCATATGTGTCATGAATTTGTTCACAAATGCAACATTATCTACAATACTTGGCATGTTATAAACAACATTGTAATATTAGCCAAATGAAAAAGTATATACACCTATGTTTGCCTAAAGATGAATGGTTTTAGTATGATGGTTTTACAGGCCAGAAGGTAATAATATATGGAGAAGTAAGTGGTAAGATACAAGATAAGATAGAAGTTGCATGATATTGGCAATGACAATATTATACAAACTTACCTTACCTCAGTTATCTGCCACTTTACAACAATCAGCCGGGACCTCACTGTTATACAACAGTATGATTACTACTTCAACTGATGGTAACTTTACCTATTATCATACATTATAATCTGCAAATATGATATAATATGGAAATTTGTCCACCAGATACTAAGTGTATATTAAGTGGTGTTTTAGAATTCTGGAAATTTCAGTTGTTAGTAAATGCAATTGACAATAATATATATATATACGGTAGGAGAAATAGAAGAATATTGATTAGTTGCTTTGGTATATATTCATCCAGATTTGAATCTTAGCTATAGTTAGTATATTTTCAATATCTAGCAGATATTAATTATTTTTGAAAATCAATTGGAATATATTATAATGGAAAAGTAATGTATCTATTGCATATATTGCAGTTTATAATTAAAAATGTAGATGAGCATCTCAATCAATGCGGGAGGAACATAGTTCAAATTAGATATCGTTCAATAGATGGCTGCCAAAATTGGATGTACTGTACTATATAGATATAAATAGTTTATTTCTCCAGCCATCCATTATGCCAATATATACCCAGCAGGAATATTAAACAATTAAATTGCCTTGAGAGTACTGGCAAACAACAAAATGACACTTCAAACTTTACTTGCTGGTATATCAGTTATCCAGTAAAGTACCAAACACAATGTTCCCATATTCTTATTCTTTGGAACGCCATAACAATGATAAGATATGTGTAGTTTTCAAGGTGTTGCTGTTAATATAAGGGATATATTAGAGTGAAGAAATTATACATTATTGTGCAATCACTTAAATATTCTGGGTGAATACTGCAAGTACAATATACATATATATTTATTTCAATGTGCAATCACATATTACATGCTACAGTATTGAACATACTGTTCTCTTTACTGGAATTACTTCAAAATTGACTCCCTATTGTAATTTGGGCATTGATAATGTAGTTTGAATAAGCTATACTGGAATTATACATGTGGAATATAATATAAAAAAGAGCAATTAACAAGTACAAAATCAGAATCTGGAGTCACCAAAGGAGTATCAGTATGCAAGCAGCTATACACAGCCAAATTGCATTGAAGGTAATAAAAGTACAAATGGCAAAATAGTCAAATAAAGCATATCAGATACATCTCTAGAGTAAATTCTAGAGATTTGAAGAATTCAGCATTTCTGAATATTTAGCTTGTATAGGAGTCTATGTGGATCTATTTTGCATAATAGCTAAGAACTCCAGCTCCTGCTATATAATATGCAAATGATAGGTGAATTATGATATCATCTATAATGTGTTCATTCTCTGTCGATATACAATGGCAGAATGGGGTTAACCATAGTGTATTTCATTTCAGACCAGATATAACCAATACACACAGTACACATCCAGTATGCCAATAGCACATTGTAGTAATATATCACTGTAATGATCTACAGCCTCCAAATCAAGTTGAAGTCTAATTATAAATTTGAATTGAATCATTACAGTATGGAAATACAATTTACAGGTACACAGGGATACAGTGTGCCTGGTCAAGATTTTAAGGGGATGGAGATGAGTATCAGTTCTTTGATTGTAAATTTTTCCATCATCTTATACTTGTTCAGGATAAGTGTTTACCTGTCGCTACCATACTGCTGGCATCAAGGATTGTTTGAATTCAAAGTATTTTGATACAACAGAACAAATATTCGTAAAAGTAACTGAAAAGTGCATTTTTTGGTTTGACCAAAAGATTCTTCATTTGATATCTACACTATACACAAGCTACTATACTAATTCACTACCATTGCATATCAGTGATATAATCTATGTCAATAATAATGCACCTCATACAGACTATTCTGAGTAATAATCATAGTATGCTGCATTTCATCAACCAAACTATAGATTGAAGGTAAACCTGGGAAGGTGTATTATTGTATTCCTCTTATACTACGATTTGTTCATATGTTCGGAGATTGACAAAATATGAACCAATCACTACGCATAAGTGTGCGTTGTAACAAACAATGAAGATTGAAGTTGATATTATTAACCTTCCATGTTGAAAAGACCAGCTTGAAGGAACAATTTTGGTGAACTGTATGTATAACTCTGAAGAATTTGCATACAACCAGTCACATAAGATAAATTGATGACTAATAGTAAATGCTGCAAAAGTGGAAATTTACATTATTGTGCTTGGCATTGTGATATCTATGCTTCTATTTAGCTTAATAGGAATATACATGTACAAATTGAATGTGACTTTCTAACTGAGTAGCAATACAGTATCAAGATTTTCTTTCAGTGGATATTATTTTCAGCTCAGGTGTAATATTCTTGAATAAATAAAATCTTTTACAGTACAGTATCCCTACATTTGTTGTAATTCCTGTAGAATATGATTTGCCTAAGGTATATCAAAGTAATTGGTAATGGAGTTCCAACTCACATTTCACCCCAGATATGCACAAAGATCAATTATACAAAGTAGTACAGTTCTGAGTATCTACTTATATGGACTGTAAATTTATCTTTTCAAGTCCACTTTGCTTTCCTGTAACAAATTCTCTGTCAATGTTACCCACACAGTCAAACAGATGGTGCGACTGAATTCAATGAGGCCAATATAATTCTGATGTCAGCGTTTGACACATTGTAGCCAACTATATATGAGGACAAATATCACCAAATATTGGAAGAGCTTATGGCATCCACTGTGTTGGAGACTCATTGAATACTACAGGGATAATAGCAATTACCATACTCGAGATTAATCAATTCTCTACAATTATGTTCCGGTATATTCCTTTCAGACATATCAGGGTACAATGGGAAGTGATTGGTGAGAGGAGGCTACATCGTAAAATCGGATATACTGACCATATCAGAGGTAATTGAATTGACTGTAGCGGAATGTAATACCTCAGTGATAGCTGTTTACAAAAAGACGGAACATTAATCAGTTCAAATAGTAAGCCAATACTATTCTATCTATGTGTTGCAATGTTTATACAGTGATATTGATACTTGTAGCAGACTGAAAGTATTAAAATTGTAGATTACAACTAGTAAATTGATAAATTACCCATGGAAACTGAAAATAATTACTCAATAACAGAATTTATTGTATTATCAATTCTATGGAATATTATTGTAAGTCTGCAATTCTAATTGACTTTAACTGAACCATATTACAAATGTAAAGCTTCCTAGAATGGTGGGCTTGGAAACATCTTTCTGAGGGCACACTCCTTGACAATTAATTCAACTTAAAGAAGTTGAAAACTACAATGAAATTAATGTGGTATTGGGTAAATGGTGTGGAACAAATGAATTTACAATTATTTTGGTTTTTGAGTACTATATAGATAACAGCTGGGTGCTAAATAAAGATTAACTTGCACTTGATAAGATTTGTAACTTATTCAATCATTATGTATAGACTGATAAATTGTGACCGGTACATGGTAAACATCCTGCGGTGTAATTATTGGTGTATGCTCCAGAGGCTCTTCAATTTTAAATCTTAAAGATATACTATTGCTAGATATCCATACTGATATTTGTAATCTCACTGCTCTATGGCATCAGAGCTGCAATTAGCTGTTGAAGCATTGGGAATTAAGTTTTAAGTACTACATAATTGCACACCATATATGGCACATGTAAATTCTCTATACTTGAGAGAATCTGGAAGCACAATATAGGGTTAAAGAGTATACACAGTGACGCAAGCATATGAGTATAATGAGTGATTTGGCAAACATCAATGTGCTGGTGGGGCAGAGTTTTCGAAAATAAACAGGGCTGGTGATACTGACAAAGACTATGAAAGTTAGTATAACATTGTATCTGCAAACAATCATTGAAGACATAATTTGCATATTGATCAATTGGGACTTGAATCTGATTTTCCATATTGTAGTGAATACTGCCTGTTTTATTTACCTAACTTCTTAGTACTGATAAGAGTTTATCTATCTACAAAAATTGAAACTAGCAGTTCAGGTAATACCTGCTATTGATACTCAAACAAAATCGAATTCATTAGTTGAAATTCTAAAGGAAATATACTGAATACATTATTTCACATGGGAGTAGTAGTTGAACCACACACACTTAGCTAACTGCTGATTTTTATATATAACAAGAAATAAATTGATTATTATAAATTATATAATGGCTATTCTACAATGGCTTTGATATTGGATTCTTCAGATATTCAAAGGATACACAATTGCCTTCATCATCTAAGTGTGATTTTAATAATACTTTCAAGCTTGAATTAAATATAAAGCGATATTTATAAAAGTAGAATCTGTATTTTGAATTCAATATACCCACTCACTGTTGAAATACTACTCCAAAGTAATGGTAGAGAAGGGTATACTATATTTTGCAGTGCAATACAAAGATCTGATTCACAAATCAAAGTAATTGTGAAAGTGTGATGTGGGCATTGATTTTGATCATTAAAATGTATCTTCAAACTCAATCCAGTATCAGGATGACTTTGTCAATTTTAAGCATCACACATACTACACTATAATATATACTGTACCTTATAATATGGTTAAAATACAACCACAGCCAATTCATCTTCAATTAGGAAAACCTCTGGACAGGGTTGGTCTGCATATACATTTTGCAATTTGTCTAGTTATGATAACAACTGAATATCATGAAATGTACCTGAAATAATAATTGTGTTTTGTAATAAGAGTGCAAACTGATCAATTAACATGTAACACTTTTCTCATTTGCAAGTTGTATTTCAATGCAGCAGGGGACAATTCAACTTTAATGTTAGTAATCTACTTTCAGATTTCACCAAAATTAGTAATCTATTTCAATATGCAACATCCCAGAATACAGATATCACCCAGAGGAAAATCTCACCATGTATGCCAATCTTGTCAAGGTGGCAAAGAACATGTTCTCAATTATACCAAATTAGGTTTTAATGTTGCCTTACATGTTCTTGGATTATCATATTATAGAGTAGTGGTATACAAAAACTACTATAAAAATATTTTACCAAATAGTAGTAGTAAACAAGTTTGCATAATTCACTTAAGGGTATTTAGCAGATGTCAACATCTAAATGCAATTTGGGGAGAAAGAAAACTATGCTAAAATCAGGAAAAACACATATGAAAGTAGGTGGCACTGAATGACCAAAGTTTGTAATTTTATGAAGCTATTGCAAGAAAGCAAAAATCTCAAGGCAGCTGAGAATATATCGTGTAACAAAAGGAGCAAATAGCAGCCATATACTACAATATGATAAAGTGATAAAAGATAAGCTATGTGCTTGAGCTCCAGCCATGATAGTACTACAGTATTGAACTTAAATGAGAAGTTCTTGAAATCTCCATCATGATCAGTAGTTCATCATCCAGAATGTAAATTTATGATATCTAACATTTATGGAAGAGAAAGTATTGAGTACCTTATGACCTAATTAGATAAGCATACTATCTTCAGAATTATATTTGACACCCATTGATTTTGTCACTAGAATCGTGATATAGATAATTCAGGTGATAAATTCGATTAATATACACAAGATGAAGTGGATATGCAGCCCCTCAAGTGTGTTTGAAACAATGCAATGCACACGGTATCCAGAAGTAAATACAGATCTCAATATTCCCGGATTAACAAGGATCTAAGTATGCTTCTAAATTTAGCAGTATTCAGTTACCACCTGACAATATAAACAATCTCTATACTGTAAACAGATATAATAGATTGAAGACATTGCATACCATTCAGTTATACACTTTTGGAAAATGTCATTCATAGTACATCAGCAACATCCCTGGATTCCGTCAGAAACACCCGGGTGTTCCGGACGGCTCTGACGGCTCTGACGGAACCTCGTACCTTCTGACGGAGAATGACATGCTGCCTGTCGCCCAGGCGATGGGTCGGGTTGCATAGCAGAGCACCTGGGAGCGCCAGCGACAAACCTGTGAGCGTCTGGGAGCACCTCGAATCACAGTAGAGCATTCTGCGAAAAACAACATCTCCTTTGGGAATGCTGCTGGTGCGCCTGGAACTCATAGCTACTACTAATCGTGCAACGATTTTTAAAACTCATGTATTCAGGTTGTATTCTCATCTATGTATCTATTTATCTATATAGCTACCAATCTACAACTCAGAG
>Ga0307512_10004633_pt1 | contig 14934 bp, 17 predicted proteins | sample 14_EM_MG_FD_200267 | JGI IMG/M metagenome (GOLD analysis project Ga0307512, IMG submission 200267) | Populus trichocarpa ectomycorrhiza microbial communities from riparian zone in the Pacific Northwest, United States - 14_EM | ecosystem: Host-associated > Plants > Roots > Unclassified | place... | reverse complement strand
GCGGGCCGGCGCGGGCCGACGAGATCGCCGTCAACGCGACCGTCGCCAAGCAGGCCGGCCTCAAGGTCGGCGATCGGGTCGGCGTGCTCACGCTCGAGCCGAAGAAGACGTTCACGCTTGTCGGGATCTTCGGCTACAGCGGTGACCGGGACAGCCTGGGCGGCGTTCAGGAGGTCGCGTTCACCGAGCCGGTCGCCCAGACCTTGATGCTCGGCGGCCCGGGCGTCTACACCTCGGTCACCGTCCGGGCGGGCGACGGTGTCACGCCGGAGCAGCTGCGGGACCGGATCTCGGCCGCGCTGGGCGGCGACTACGTGGTCAAGACCGGGGACCAGTTGGCCGCGGAAAACGCCGCCGGCATCCAGGCGGGGCTCAAGTTCTTCAGCAACATCCTGCTCGGCTTCGCCGGGGTGGCGCTGTTCGTCGGCGTGTTCCTCATCCTCAACACGTTCTCGATCATCGTGGCGCAGCGGACCCGGGAGCTGGCGTTGATGCGGGCGCTCGGCGCGAGCCGCCGGCAGGTGATCGGCTCGGTGCTGGTCGAGGCCCTGGCGATCGGCCTGGTCGCGGCGGTGCTCGGGCTGGCCGCCGGGGTCGGGGTGGGCGCGGGACTGGCGTACTTGTTCAGCACGCTCGGGGGCGGGGGGCTGCAATTGGCCCCGGTCGGCGTGCCCGCCGCGGCGGTGATCAGCTCGTTCCTGGTGGGCGTGCTGGTCACCGTCGTGGCTGCCGTGTTGCCCGCGCTGCGCGCCTCCCGGGTCGCGCCGGTCGCGGCGATGCAGGAGGTGAGCATCCCGGACCGGCCGCTGACCCGGCTGTCGGTCGCGGGCGCGCTGGTCACCGCCGCCGGGGCGGCCGCGCTCGGCGTCGGGCTGTTCGCCGACACCGGGGCGGCGCTCTGGACGATCCTGGCCGGGGTGCTGGTCACCTTCATCGGTGTCGCGCTGTTGACGCCGCTGATCAGCCGCCCGGTGGTTTCCGCCCTGGGCCGGTTGTTCGCGTGGTCGCTGCCGGGCCGGCTGGGCCGGTTGAACTCCGGTCGCAACCCGCGCCGCACGGCCATCACGGCCGCCGCGCTGATGGTCGGCATCGCGCTGGTCACCGGCGTGACCGTGGTGATGGACTCGGTCAAGAGCAGCGTGTCCGCGCAGGCCGAGGACACGATCAAGGCGCAGGTGGTGATCAGCGGCGGGCAGAGCGGGCCGCGCCCGCCGACCTTCGACCCGGCGGTGCTGGCCAAGGCCCAAAACCTTCCCGGCGTACGCGCGGCAGCTGGTCTTTGGAATGACCAGGCCGTGCTCGACGGGCGCAAAGAATGGGTGGCCGGCACCGACGACCTGTCCCGGCTGGCCGACGCCTACGGGACGGCCGGCCCGCTCGCGCCGTTGCGGGCCGATCAGATGGCGATCAGCGCGGCCAGTGCCGCCGGCCGGGGCTGGCATCTCGGCGACCGGGTGAGCGTGCAGCTCACCCGCGGCGCGGCGAAGACGTACACGATCGCGGCCGTCTACGCCGACGACTCGTTGCCCGCCGAAATCCTGCTGCCGGCCGCCGCGACCAAGGATTTCGGCGTGCCGCAGCCCGCGTACGGCTTCGTCCGGCTCGCCGACGGCGCCACCGTCGCGCAGGTGTTACCGCAGGTCAAGGCGCTACTCGCGGACAGCCCCGAGGTGTCGGCGGCGGACCGGAGCACGTTCGTGGCGCAGCAGGTCGGCAGCCTGGACCAGGTCGTCACGATGGTGCAGGTCCTGCTCGCGCTGGCGATCCTGATCGCCGTCCTGGGCGTGGTGAACACCCTCGCGCTGTCGGTGCTGGAACGCACCCGGGAGCTGGGGCTGTTGCGGGCGGTCGGGCTGGGCCGGGCCCAGACGATGCGGATGGTGACCGTGGAAGCCGTGGTGATCTCGGTTTTCGGCGCGCTGCTCGGCGTCGCGGTCGGCGCCGGCCTCGGCACGGCGGTGGTCCGGGCGCTCGACGGCGAAGGCATCACCGACCTGGTCCTGCCGTGGACCCGGATGGGCACCTATCTGCTGCTCGCGGCCGTGATCGGGGTCGTCGCGGCGGTCGCCCCGGCGATCCGGGCGGCCCGGCTCAACGTGCTGGCCGCGATCGCCCACGACTGATCAGGTCCGAACCGCTTTCACGAGCGTGCCGAGGTAGTCGAGATCCACGCCGACCAGGGACTCCCGGAGGTGGACGCCGTCCGTCTCCGGGAGCTCCAGCTCGGCCGGGATGGCGAGCACGGCCGCGCCCGACGCGACCGCGCTGGCCAGCCCCGTCGGCGAGTCCTCGATCGCCACGCAGGCCGCGATCGGCACGCCGAGCAGGGCCGCGGCCGTCACGTACGGCTCCGGGTCGGGCTTGGGGGTGGTCACCTCGTCGCCGCAGACGACCACGTCGAAGTTTTCCCGGCCCAGCGTTTCCAGGGCGACCTCGACGAGTCGGCGGGCGGTCGAGGTGACCAGCGCGGTCCGCAGGCCGGCAGCGCGCACGGCGTGCAGCAGCTCGACGGCGCCGGGCCGCCAGACCAGGCCCTGGCCGAACAGGTCGGCCACCCGGTCGGTCAGCCACTCGACGTCGGCGGCCTCGTCCCGGTCGGGCTGGCCCAGATCGTCACGCAGCAGTTGCATCGAGCGGCTCATGTTGCTGCCGATCATCGCCACTCGCGCCGCGGCCGAGAGCCGGCCGCCGGCCCGTTCGGCCAGCTCGTTGAGCGCGATGTCCCACACCTTCTCGCTGTCGACCAGGGTGCCGTCCATGTCGAAGAGGACCGCGGCCGGTGGTGGTGCGTTCAGGGTGGGCCTCCTGCCGGTGGTTGAGCGTCCCCTCATTCTGCGTTGTCGGGGTCCCGCTCGCGGCCGGGTGTGACGCAGCCAGCAGGCACTACGACAAGCCACAGGCGTCCAGCGAGTCGTCGAAGCCCTTCGCGAAGGACTGGGTGCGCTGCTGCGCCGAGCCGTGCGACCCCTCCGCGAACCAGGGCTGGCCCGGGGCGTCGCCGACCGCCTCGAGGCCCCGCCGCAGCTCGTCGATGTCGCCGTCCTGCAGCTGCAACTGTTTCGCCCGTACGGAATCGCCGATGTACGCGCCCGCCATGCAGTCGGCCTGCAGCTCCTGCTGGATCGTGAACTGCTTCTGGATGCCGAGCCGCAGCTGGATGCCGTGCGCGTACTCGTGGCCGAGCAGGTAGAAGATGAACGCGTCACCGATCTGCCGGAACGCGCCGAACGCCCAGTTCTCGTCGTAGGCGATGAAGTCGCCGGCGGAGCAGTAGGCGGCATTGTTCAGCCCGAGCGGCTCACTGCCGCAGGCCACCTCACCCGCCCGCTGGTACGGGATCAGCCGCGAGATCGGCTGAAACTGAATGCCGGACGAGCTGAACTTGCCCTGCCAGTAGGTCTCGGCGACGCTTTGGGCGCTCGCGAGATCCTGCGTGAATTCCGCCGGGGTGTCGGTGCCGTCCTCGCCGGGGCCGGTCGAGGCCGCCGAGACCGCCGGAGCCGGCGAGCTCCCGGTCGGCGCCGAGCTCGCGCGCCGCGGCGCAGACACGCAGCCGAGGGCGACGAGCGCGGCCAGCGCGGGGGCAAGGATGACGGAGCGGTGGGCCGGCATACGGGTCCTCCCAACAGCGACGTACCTCCAAGATAGTGGTCCTGGACACGTCCGGCGGCCGGGCGCGTCGCGGGTCCCGGGCGTAACTTCGGCCCCATGAAGCATGTTTCGCTTGCCGGCCTTGAGGTGTCGCGCCTCGGCCTCGGCTGTATGGGCATGTCGGCGTTCTACACGGGCAAGGGCACCGACGACGCCGAGTCGATCCGGACCATTCACCGCGCCATCGAGCTCGGCGTCACCATGTTCGACACCGCCGAGCGATACGGGCCGTTCACGAACGAGGAGCTCGTCGGCCGGGCGCTCGCCGGGCGCCGGGACGAGGTCGTGATCGCCTCGAAATTCGGCCTGATGTCGCACCGCGGCGGCGACGGCGGGCGCACGATCGACGGCCACCCCGACAACGCGCGCGCCGCGATCGAGGGCTCGCTGAAGCGGCTCGGCACCGACCACATCGACCTCTACTACCTGCACCGGGTGGACCCGACGGTGCCGATCGAGGACACCGTCGGCGCGCTCGCCGATCTCGTGCAGGCCGGCAAGATCCGGCACATCGGCCTGTCCGAGGCCGCGCCCGCGACGATCCGGCGGGCGCACGCCGTGCACCCGGTCACCGCGCTGCAGTCGGAGTATTCGCTGTGGACCCGCGAGCCCGAGGCACAGGTGCTGCCCACGCTGCGCGAGTTGGGCATCGGCTTCGTACCGTTCGCGCCGCTGGGCCGGGGCTTCCTGACCGGCCAGATCACGTCCGTCGACAATCTCGACGAGGACGACTTCCGGCGCAACAACCCGCGCTTCGCCGGCGACAACCTCACGCAGAACCTGCGGATGGTCGACGAGGTGCGCGCGGTCGCGGACGAGCTGGGTGCGACGCCGGCGCAGGTCGCGCTCGCCTGGGTGCTGGCCCAGGGCGACGACATCGCCCCGATCCCCGGCACCAAACGGGTTTCCCGGCTGGCGGAGAACGCCGCCGCCGACGCGCTAGTGCTCAGCCCCGCCCAGCTGGGCCGGCTCTCCTCGATCCCGCCGCCGGCCGGCGACCGGTATACCGACATGAGCTGGGTCGGCCGGTAAGTCCGCGCCGGTCGGGGCATCATGAGGCGGTGCGGATCGAGGACGTGACCCCGGAGACGGTACGGCCGGTGCGCCGATCGTGGCTGGTGCAGAGCTGGCATGACCTGACGTTCCTGCATTGGGCGGTGCCGCCGGCCGTGGTGGCACCGTTCCTGCCGGCCGGCACCGAGCCGGACACCCTGGACGGCGTGTCATATGTCGGGCTGATCGGCTTCCGGATGGTCCGGCTCGGGCTGTTGCGCGGTCCGGGGATCCCGTATCTGGGCACGTTCTGCGAGACCAACGTCCGGCTTTACAGCGTGGATTCGCTCGGCCGGCGGGCGGTGGTGTTCCTGTCGCTGGAGGCCGAGCGGCTGATTCCCGTGCTCACGGCGCGCCTGACGCTCCGGTTGCCGTACCAGTGGTCCCGGATGCGGCTGGAGATAGGCGACGGCGTGGCCCGCTACACGAGCCGGCGCCGGTGGCCTGGGCCGAGGCCGGCGACGAACGCGATGGCCGTGCGGATCGGCGCCCCGATCGCGACGCCGACGGCGGTGGAACACTTCGTGACCGCCCGATGGGGCCTGCACACCCGCGCCTGGGGCCGCACCCTGCACCTGCCCAACGAGCATCCGCGCTGGCCGCTGCGCCGGGCCGAGCTGCTGGAACTGGACGACTCGCTGGTGCCGGCGACCGGCCTGCCGGCCATGACCGGCCCGCCGGCGAGCGTGCTCTACTCCCCCGGCGTCCCGGTGGTCTTCGGCGGCCCGGAGCCGCTGCGCTAGCGGATCTCACACCTTGTTCGGCAGGCGGCGGTGCAGCTCGGCGAGCAGCACGGCCGGCCCCGGCGACATCAGGCCGACATCGATCAAAAAGGCCGGACCCCGCCGGCGTACGCGGGGCCGCCGTCCCCGGCCCGGCGCCACCGTCGCCGCCTCGAGCGACGTCGGGGTGACGACCAGCTCGGTGAACGGGCCCCAGTGCCGCAGGCCCATCGACGCCACCTCCGACCAGGGCAGATGCACCGAGCGGCGGCCGGTCGCGGCGAAGTCGAGGCCGTGCACCGAGCTGCGCAGCTCGCCGAGGCTGTTCCAGACCGCCAGCAGGATGACGCTGGCGCCGACCGTCGGCACGACGAGCAGGTTCGCGGCGGTCGAGGCGATGTCGGTGGCGCTCGGGTGGATCCCGAACGCCATCTGCACCAGCAAGAACAGGCCGCGGAAGACCAGCCAGCCGGCGGCGATGACCCAGAGCATCGTCACGAAGACCATGCCGCGCGGCTGAAAGAAGTGCACGGTGTCGTCGGTCGGTCCAAGGATCGGATGCGGGGCGACCATGGTTGCCATTATGCGAGGTTTAGCCAAACTTTGTCGGTTATCTGGCGATCATGTGAGCATGACGGTGACGGTACGGCTCAGCACCGGCCATCCGCTGTTCGCCGAGGCGGTGGACGTGTTCGACGACTACCGGCAGCACTACGGGGCGAACCCGGCGCCCGAAGCGGTCGAGCAATGGATGCGGGAGATACTGGGCCACGAGGCCACCCGGATCTACGTGGCTGGCCCCGGCGACCGCGTGCTCGGGCTGTGCTCGGTGTCGATCGGGCCGGCGGCGCTGACCCTGCGCACGGCGTGGGTGCTGCGCGACCTCTACGTCGAACCCGGCGGGCGGCGAACCGGGGTGGCCCGGGACTTGCTGGCGCACATCGCGGAGGCGGCCCGCTCCGAGGGCGCGCACCGGCTGTCGCTGCAAACCGAGACCGGCAACGTGCCGGCCCTCGAGCTCTACCGCCGGGCCGGCTTCGAAACCGTCGCCGACGTCATCGTGCTGCATCGACTCCTGTGAGCATGGTCGCGATCTGATGCAGCGGGCCGGCCAGATCGGCGACCCGGTCCAGGTCGATCCGGCCGGGAAACCAGGTCACCAATTCGGTTCCGTACAGCGTCCAAAGCGGCGCGGTGCCCTCGATGTGAGCGGCGATCAGCTCCTGCGAGAGCCGGTACGCCGCCGTCGCGGGGTCGCCGACCACCCGATAGTGCTTGTCGAACGCCTCCTGTCCGATCGCCGAGCCGACGCCGAGCAGGGTCAGACCCCAGCGGGAAAGCACATCGCGCGGCAGCACGCCCAGATAGCCGGACGGCTGGTCCAGATGCAGGACGACCACCACGTACTCGTGGGTGCTGGTCGTCGTGGCGTCGGTGGTGCCGCCGTGGCCGTCCGGCGTGCTGGTCGTCGTGGTCTCGGTGAACGAATACTCGCCGATGCTGGTGTGCCGGCCCCACAACTCGCCGGACAGGGCGAGCGAGACGCCGTGCTTGTTGCCGCCGGGCAGCCGGGAACCCCAGTCGACGACCGGCTTGGCGACCAGGGTCCAGCCGTTCGCCTCCGACCACTGCTGCAAACGCGTCCAGCGCCGGCGGGATCGGCCGCGGGACGCCACCGCGACCAGCGCGATGAGCAGGGCGACGGCGACGAGGCAACCGCCCGCCGCTACCCCGAGTTCGGCTGCGTTCATGACCCGGTCAGGATCGCACGCCGACGGGCTCCGCGTTGACCAGCGACACCGACGACTTGACGTGCCGCTCGAAACTCTGCGTGGCGACGTACAGCTTGTAGATCAACAACAGCTCGAACAACGCGAGCAACACGCCCGTCAGCACCGGGACGGCGATGATCCAGGTGGTCAGCGGGGCGACGATGAACACGGCCATCTGAAACTCGATGCCGCTGACCAGGTGCACCCGGATCCGATGCCGGACCAGGAAGTTGCGGACCATGACCAGTTTGCCGTGCCGGCCGCGGAAGTCCGCGTACACATCGACGGCCTCCTGCTGAGCCCGCGCCGCGCCGACGGTGAGCTCCTCGTCGGTCTCGGCGACGAAGGCGGCGCCGGAGCGGCCCTCGAGGCGCTCGCGCATCTCGCCCTTGACCTGCTTCATCTGCAGCGCGTTGAGGTAGCGGAACAGATCCAGGAAGATCACCAGACCGGCCACCCAGAGGTACGCGAGGTTGCCGGTACGGGCATATTGGCCGCCGAACAGGCCGACCGTGCAGACCACGATCCGCAGCCGGTCGAAGACGTAGTCGAGCCACGCGCCGAAGACCGAGCCCGTCCCGTTCAACCGGGCGATCTTGCCGTCCATACAGTCGATCACGAAGCTCAGGTGGAACAGCAGCGCGCCGGCCAGGAGCCACCCGTACGTCTGCCGCCAGAAGCACGCGGCCGCGCCGATGCCGATCAGGAACGCGGCGATCGTAAGCCGGTTCGGCGTGACCGGGCGCCACGGCGCGACCAACCGGACCAGCCTCGACGCCAGCGGATCGACCAACGCGACCGTCCACCACGCGTCCCTGGCCTTATAGGTGCGCGACCGAATCTCGGCCAACGCGACGCGTTCCGCCATACCGCCAACTCCCCGTAGGTGACCATTTGGTGAACATCAAGCCGCGCGCACATTACCCAACGGAACCGGGGTTGCGGGTCAGCCGTGCCGACAGGTTTCCCGTTCCTGAAAGATGAGGCACCCGGGCGTGCGACGCTGGCCAGATGCGCTCGCGGATCGCCCGGCCGGAGAGTTCCGACGGCGCCGGCTGGCTGGTGTACGACCATCTGGCCGCGCTCGTGCTCGCCGACCCGACGGCACCCGAGAAGCTCAACGCCGACCAGTCCGGGCTGGTCGCGTTCTACGACCTGCGCACCCAGGTGAACAGCGACGGGTTCGAGGGCTACTTCAGCTACGACTACGGCGACGACGCCCCGGCCGCGCTGCGGATGGCCGCCGCGCTCGGCGCGCCCGGCTGGCACGCCCTGATCGCGGACGCGACGGTCCTGCTCGGCGAGCCATACCCGGACGATCAGGACGAACGCTCCGAACGGGTCGACGAGCTGGCCAACGATTCCTTCGACCCGCTGGACGCACGGTTCTACCAACTCGAGGCCGACCACCAACTGGACGCAATCGTCGACCGCTACGTCTGGGACCGGCCAGAATCGTTCTTCACGGCCTAACGCCCCCGCAGCACCAGCGAACCGCACAGCCCATCACCACCGCATCGTTCCGCACGGCCCGACCAGCCCAACACCCCGCCGCACCAGCGAAACCGCACAGCGCACCCGCATCGTTCCGCACGGCCCGACGCCCCGCCGCACCAACGAAACCGCACAGCGCACCACATCGTTCCGCACGGCCCGACCGGCCTAACGCCCCTGCAACACCAGCGGGACCGTGTAGAGCAGGGCCACCGCGAGGCTGGGCAGGCCGCCGAGCATGAGCCCGCGGCCGAACGCCCGGGAGCCGTAGCCGAACAGGCAGAGCGCGCCGACCACCAGCGCCGCCGGACCGACCACGAGGCAGCCCAGGTACAGCGGTGACCAGGCGGCCCCGAGATCATCCACGCCGGCAGCCAGATAGCGGGACAGCCCGAAGGCGAACAGCGCGACCGTCGGCAGGCCGCTGACCAGGGCCCCGATCAGGTAGCCGCGCTCACTGGCGGCCGGCGAAGCCACCTGCAGGACGGCCTCGCCAAACGGGCCGGGCTCGACGAGAAACTCGAAGCCGTCCGCGTCGTAGGCGAGCACCGCCGGCGGGTCGGGGCGCTCCTGCACGCTCAGGCCACCGCGCTGCCACATCGCCCGGAACATGCCGAGCAGGTCGCGGTAGGGCATGGGCAGATCGCGCAGGTCGAGGCTGCGTTCGAGGCGGACCTGCCCGTTTTCGGTGCGCACCCGCCCGCTGCGGCGAGCCATCGGGGTCAGCGTCACACCGGAGCCGACCAGCGCCCGGTCGAGCCGATCCGCGACGGCGATAGCGGCCGGGTCGGCGGGCACGATGTGCCGGAGCCAGCGCAACACGGCGACGTTGACGATCGCCAACGAGCCGATCAACACCACATTGACCACGTACGAGGAAACCGGCACCAGGTCGATCACGAGGCTCAGCGGCCCGTACGCGAACCCGGCGGGCAGGGTGAGCACCAGCGCGAGCGAGGTCAGGCCGGGACGCGCGTCCCGGATGCCGATCACCGCGCAGACCACGACAAGGCCAGCATACAGCGCCACCATCGCGCGGAATCGCCCACTATCGCCCATCCGACCAGTCTGCCGATCTTGACTGCGGCGCGGCGCGGTTTCGTCACAATGCCCGCCCCGGGCGATTGGCGCAGGCCGGACCGCATGACACCATTCGCGCATGACGGCGTGGATCTCCGAGTCCCTTCAGTACGGGCTGCCGCAGCGGCAGTACGAGTTCCGGCGCTAAGGGGCACATCGGTGGATGCCAGCCACGTGCCGGACGATCTGGAGACGGTCCTGCTCACCGAGGACCAGATCCGCACCCGCGTGGCGGAACTCGCCACCGAACTCGCCCACGACTACGCCGGCCGGGACCTGGTGCTGATCGGGGTGCTCGGGGCGGCGGCGACGTTCACCGTCGATCTCGGGCGAGCGCTCGACATACCGGTCGAGGTCGGCTGGATGGCCGTCCGCTCGTACACGACGGGAGTGCGCTCCTCGGGGTCCGTACGCCTGCTCAAAGATCTTGATCTGGATATCGAGGGCCGCGACGTGTTGATAGTGGACGCGGTGATCGACACCGGCCTGACCCTGTCCTGGCTAATCTCCAGCCTGCAGCAACGCCGGCCGGCCTCGATCGCGGTGTGCGCGCTGATGCGCAAACCTGAAGCGAAACAATTCGACGGCACGGCAACCTATGTCGGCTTCGACGTCCCCGCCGGGCTGGTGGTCGGCTACGGGCTGGACTACCGCGGAAAGTACCGAAATCTGCGCTGCGCGGCGGTGCTGGCGCCACACGTCTACCGCACGGCCAAGGCCCGATGACCGCCCTAGGGCTGGCGTGATGCGCGCGGTCGTCTTTGACTTCTTCGGTACGCTCACCGATCCTGCGGCCGAGGCGTTGCGGGGCCCCTCGTTCGGGGTGACGGCCGCGGCCCTGGGTGTGCCGGCCGACGACTTCCGGGCGGCCATGTCCGGCACGTTCCCGCAGCGCATCGTGGGTGCCTTCGGCGACACCCGGGCGACGCTGCGGGAGGTCGCCGGGCTCTGCGGGGCGGACCCCTCGCCCGCGCAGCTCGACGCCGCCGCCGCGGCTCACCACGAGGGCGCCGTGGCAGTGCGCCGGCCGCGACCCGGCGCGCTGGCCGTCCTGGATCGACTTCGGGCCGCGGGTCTGCGGTTGGGCCTGATCAGCGACTGCAGCAGCGAACTCGTCGAAGCCTGGCCCACGACGGATTTCGCCGCCCGCATCGACGCGCCGGTGTTCTCCTGGCAGGAGGGCCACCGCAAACCGGACCCGCGCCTCTACGCCGCGGTCGGTACTCGGCTCGGCGTCGCCCCGGCCGACTGCTGGTACGTCGGCGACGGCGGCGGCCGGGAATTCCAGGGCGCCCTCGCCGCCGGGATGCGCCCGATCCTGGTGACGAACGAGGCCTACCCCGCGGCGGCCGCGCACCGTGCCGATCCAGATCCCACGATTCCCGACCTGTCCGTCAAAGACCTCATAGAGCTGCCCGTCCTGTTGGCCATACCACCGCAGATCAGCATGAAACAGCGGTAACCGGGCCGTGGAAGCGACCCCAAGTTGTCGGCTCGTCACCGGCACGGCACTGCCGCCGGGTGGGATGGTGAGCGGGCACGTAGGCTTTGCGTACCTGCGGGACGAAAGGTTGGCACCGTGACAGAGTTCGACGGGCTCCCCCTGCTGCGCTCGCCCGTGGCGATCGCCGCCTTCGAAGGGTGGAATGACGCGGCCGACGCCTCGACCGCGGCGGTGGAGCACCTGGAGCAGGTATGGCAGGCGCGTGAGATCGCCGCGATCGACCCGGAGGACTTCTACGACTTCCAGGTCAGTCGGCCGACGATCACCATGACCGAGGGCGAGACCCGCAAGATCGAGTGGCCGACCACCAAATTCATGGTGGCCAGCCCGCCCGGGACCGACCGCGACGTGGTATTGATCCGCGGCATCGAGCCGAGCATGCGCTGGCGCACGTTCTGCGAGCAGGTTCTGGAGGTGTGCCACAGCCTTGAGGTCAATCGGATCGTGCTGCTCGGCGCGCTGCTCGCCGACGTGCCCTACACCCGGCCCCTGCCGATCAGCGGCAGCGCGTCGGAACGGGACGTTGCCGAGAAGTACAAGGTGGTGCCGACCCGCTACGACGGGCCGACCGGGATCGTCGGCGTGCTGCAGGAGGCGGCCGGCCGGGCCGAGCTGAACGCGCTGTCCTTCTGGGTGCACGTCCCCCACTATGCGAACAACCCGCCGTGTCCAAAGGCGACACTCGCGCTGCTGCACCGCATGGAGGACGTGCTGGATCTGCCCGTACCGATGGCGGATCTGGCCGAAGAGGCCGACGAGTGGGAAAAGCGGGTCCGAGCGGCCGCCGAGCAAGACGCGGAACTGGGCGAATACGTCCGCGAGTTGGAAGAGCGGGTCGGCGACGAAGGCATCCAGCCGCTCACCGGCGACGAAATCGCGAGCGAGTTCGAGAAGTACCTGCGTCGCCGGGGCGGTTCCGCGGGCCCGACGGCCGGCTCCTGGTAATCGGGCCGGCGCTCAGCCCGCGCGCTTCCCGATCGTGATGAGGTGGCTGCTCGCGCCGAAAATGCTCGGCTCGTGCTCGACCCGGCGCAGCATGTCCAGCACCACAGTCGTGAGCTCCGGGCTGGCCAGGACGTCGCTGAGCCGCTGCCCGGTCATCCACAAAGGACCCTCAACCGCGAGGGTACGTACGTCGGACAGGCCCGCCTCCCTCGCCTCGGCCGCCACCTCCTCGGGCCGGTGGAAGTAGGCCCGGGTGAACCACGGCAGCCGGTTGCCGTCGTTGCGGTGCACGCCGTCGGCGAGCGCGTCCTCCACCACGCCGGTGAACCCGGGTTCGGCGAAGTAGCCCTTGGCGACGCCGTCGAACAACGACGCGAACCGGCTGATCACGGCGGCGGCGACGATCCCGCCGGGGCGCACCACTCGGGCCGCCTCCCGCCACGCGGTCAGCCGGTCGGCGCGCTCCGGCAGGTGATAGAGCGGCCCGAGCAGCAGCACGGCGTCGGCGCTCGCGTCGGCCTCGGCCAGCTCACGGGCGTCGCCGTGGACCGCGGTCACGCCGGGAAGCTCGTTCGCGGCCGCCACGTGCCCCGGCACCGGATCAACGAGCCGGACATCGTAGCCGGCCGCGGCGAGCGGGGCCGCGTAGACACCGGTGGCGCCGCCGACATCGAGGATCCGGGCGGGCGGAGCGGGCAGCGCCCGCGTGAGGACGTCCCAGGTGCGCAGAAACTCGAGACGGCCGACGCCCTTCGTGAGGCGATCAAGCTCGCCGCCGCGCGAGTAATAGTCGAGAATATCGGGTCGAAGCATGCCCTGAGCCTGATCGCCGGTCCGTCCGACAGCAACCGAATAGTCGCGTCCGGCGTGTCGTGGTGCCGCATACGTCGCGATCGCGCATCCTAGGAACCTAGCGTTATTTCGTCAGGAGGATCCGCCATGACGATCAATCCCGGCGCCGCCGAGTTCCCCCATCGGCAAATCGCCACCCAGCTGCGCGAACGCATCCGGCGCGGCGACTGGCAGCCCGGCGAAAGGCTGCCCTCAATCCCGGCGATGGCAGAGATGTTCGGCGTGGCCAAACAAACCGTTCAGCGTACGGTCGACCAGCTACGCGTCGAGGGCATCCTGATCACCAAGCCCGGCTCGGGCACCTACGTCCGCGGCACCCGCCGGCGCCTCAACCGGCTCTCCCGCGGCCGGTACGGCGCACACCGCGGCTACCACGCCGACCTGGCCGCCCGCTACCGCCAGCAACTCGCCAGCGTCGGCCGCGAGCCCGCGCCGCCCGAAGTGGCCGACGCCTTCGGGGTCCGCGACGGCACCGAGATGCTGGTCCGGCGACACCTCGTCCGGGCCGACGACGCGACCGTCGAGGTGGGCGCGTCCTGGTTCCGGATCACCGAGGCTACCGGCACGTCACTGGAGCGGGCGGAGGCCTTCGGGCGGCCGCTCTACCAGGAAGCCGAAGAAGTGCTGGGCAAACGGTACGCCTCCGCGACCGACACGATCAGCGCCCGGCAGCCCAGCCGCGAGGAAGCGGAAATCCTGCAGATCCGGCCGGATACTCCGGTGCTGCACCTGCTGCACGTGGCCTTCGACGAGAACCGCAAGCCGATCGAGGTGGCCCAGGCGACCTGGCCCGGACCGATGACAACCCTGACCGAGGAGTACCGCATCCCCGCGCCGACCCCGGATCCGGACCCCGACCCGGGAATGGCCCTCGCCTGATCGCCTCCCCGAGCTCGCGGTGCCCTCTCGCCCGCGCCGCTTTGCTGGCGTGCGCCCGGGCTATGCCGTCAGGAGGCGCAGGGCGCGGGCGGCTGCCGTTCGCACGCGTGGGGTTTCGTCGGCGAGCAGGGCTGCGATCGCCGGCTGGGCCTCGTCCAGCCGATAGCGGGCCACGACCTTGATCGCCATCTCGCGGACCCGCCAATGCTCGTCACCGAGCGCGCCGACGAGCGGGCCGCCGATCCATGACTCGGCGGCCGGTGGGGCGTCCGGCATGGACAGCGCCCAAAGCAATCCGCGGGCGCCCCAGACCCGCAACCAGTAGCGGTGATAGTCCGGGGCGTCGAGATAGCGCGGCGCGGTGGGGCCGGCGAGCGCTTCCACCAGCGACGGGTCGGCGTCCGCGCCGTCGAGCAGGGCCACGCAGGCCCGGACCACTTCGTGGGTGCCGAGGCGGCGACACGCGGACTCGATGCTCAGCCGCGGCGTCGTGCCCCATATCGAGCCCGGCATCAGCCGCCCGCCACCCTGGCCAGCAGGTCGCGCAGCACGATCTGCTCGGACTCGTTCAACTGCCGGAAGATCCCCTCCGCCGTCCGCGCCGCCACCTGTTTGGCCTCGGCCACCAGGCGCTCGCCGTCGGGAGTGAGCGACACCTGACGGGCGCGCCGGTCCGCAGGATCGGCGCGCCGGACGGCAGCGCCGGTCCGTTCAAGATCGTCCACGGTACGGCCCATCGCGGACTTGTCCGCACCCAGGTGCTCGCCGAGCCGCGTCTGACTTAGCGGGCCCTCGCGCTCCAGCATGAGCAGAACGCCGAGGTGCCGGCCCTCCAAACCGAGCGGCCGGAGCCCTTCGTTGGCCGCGCGGGCGGCCCGCGCATGTGCCACCCGCAGCAACATGCCGAGCTGGGTGGGCAGGCTGAGGTGGTCCGGTTTCACCCTCGCACTATAAAGGCCGACCATGTACTCTCACTCGAGAA
>Ga0307512_10004632_pt1 | contig 14934 bp, 9 predicted proteins | sample 14_EM_MG_FD_200267 | JGI IMG/M metagenome (GOLD analysis project Ga0307512, IMG submission 200267) | Populus trichocarpa ectomycorrhiza microbial communities from riparian zone in the Pacific Northwest, United States - 14_EM | ecosystem: Host-associated > Plants > Roots > Unclassified | place... | reverse complement strand
GGTGGTGCCGTATCTCTTATCTGGTTCACAGAAGAGGTCTGCTGCATCCTCCCATCCTGGTTGAGTCAATTCGTCGAGCTTCATCTGCTTCTGCCGAAATCTCTCCATGCGCTGCTGGACCGTTTTGGTGATTGTGCCCATCACCCAGACAGGTTCGTCATCTTCGCTCAAATTGCCCTGCTCAGTCACTTCATCATCTTCTTCTTCCCCATCCTCCCCATCATCGGAACTTGCAAGATCACTCAGACTGTCTCAGATAGCAACCAGCATCTCATCAAACATCTTTTCGGCCTCTTTGGACGTCAATCCCGCTTTTTCAGCCTGCGTCATATCGTCCTGCTCTTGTTGAACCGCGGCCTCTGCCTCTTCAACTCGCTTTCTTGCCCCAGCGGTCTCTCTCTCCACATACTCCTCAATCCATTTCTCTTTTTCCTCATTGCTTAAGAAGTGCGTTTCTCGTCGCTTCTCCGCCGGAAGCTTCTTTTTGGATCTCAAGCTGCGCCATGCCCCAAGGGCTCGGCTTCTCCCTGCCTCCAAGCCGCTCTTGCCTTCATTCGCTTGATGATGTCATTGGGTTGACCGCTTTTTTGATTTGCCGTATCTGCCCGCCGGAAGTGGCGACAACTTCCTTCTCGGAGCATTGACCATTGTAGTTTACGTGGACTTTGTTGTTGGGCGAGATGTTGGATATTACAAGTTATGGACAATATGGAGGTACGCTGCGTCTTTTATGTCAAGCTTAGTACGTTTACTCATCTTGAACAAAGCAAAATCGCTCTCTTGACTGTCAATAAATCCGGAATAATAACGCTAACCGTACAACATGACATGATTGTTAGCGTCAGTTTCATGTAATATCCCGGGGATTATTTGAGACAAACATCAGCAGACGTCCTGTCGATCGAACTACATCCTATTAATATCCAGCAATTGGGCTATTTCGGCGGTCGTACACCGCAATTGATCCCTGTTATCGAAGAGCCAACATTGGCCGACTGATTGCAATTCGCGGGGCGGTGGGAAACCCCTGCAACTTGCATCCATACTCAGTAGGATTCATCTTGATCATAACAATCATGTTGGCTGCTATATGTTCCATTCTGACATGAAGCTAACTATATAGTCCTCAGGGCTTCCCACTTCCTCTCGTTATCATCTTCCTCTCCTACTCCACATCAGCACATTATGGATACACAACCACCTCCAGCAGGTGAGAGCGGATCAAATACCGGCAGATTGGCGGGTGCTACATCAAATACAGAACTTCATGGCACACAACAAGAGCACAGACACAAGTTATTTCACCGCGATGCTGCCAATGTAGCCACCAAACATATGACCCAGGCTGCACTATTAAAGATCGTCTGCAAGACTGGCAGCAGCAAACACAAGACGCAGCATGCAGTTGGATGTGAGTATATCCTTATCGTGGCAAACGGCGGTCAATTAACAGAATGACATCTAGTGGGTGTCCGTAGAGAGCTACGTAATGAATTCATCGCTGCCCGTAACAGGAAATGTCCACGGTCGACAGAGGAATTTGTCTGCACAGTCCTCAAAATTGAATGTCATGATGTTGTGAGCTCTGGGATTTTCGCAGATGAATTTCCTGATAAGCGTCCCCGTGAGTGGACGAAACAGGCTTTAATCACCTTTGAGGAGGCTACAGAAGTGTATATGGTAGAGGTAACAGCCAAATTTCATTGTTAGAAGCATCGACAAATGTCTTGTAGGTTTTCAACATGTCAGCAACTATGGCAAGGCGAGGAGGTTGGGTACGGCTGGAACAGTCCGAAATGCGCCTGGCGTTGATTATGGCCATAATTGCCAAAGAAGGCTTTTCGCGCGCCGCAATGTAGGACACGAAATATCTCATTAAGAAACCATGCGCCGAGGTCCGAGAAGAGAAGAAGCGGGGTGTTGAGTTCCCTGGGTATAAAAAGGTGAAGGCTGCGATACAAAGACACCCGGCAATGCTTCGCCATATCCAAATCTCCGGCTGCCTTCCTTGCCAAAATGGCACTGTAAAGAATCCGCAGACCCGCTGGAGACGCAAAGGAACAGCTGAACCTCCCCCCGCTCGACAAGGGTGCGGACTCCAGAGCCGACTCCACCTCCGGCCGCCACGCCACCCGCCCGAAATGGTAATACCTCCGGAGCTCAAACGTCTGAAATCGTCAAATTGCCAGCCGGATATACGTATTCGCATACAGCTCTGCCCGGCGGGGAATTTTTTGAAGATGATGAGGATACTGAGCACGATGCCGATTTTGATCCAGATATGCTGACTGATGATGGTTAGTACACTATCTGTTGTGTGGTAATGCGTCTAACATTCATTTTGAAGACAAAGGCAGTGGATCGAGCGATCCTGCTACTGATGACGAGCATTGACCGAGAGACAAGGGATTTTGGAGATCATTACTATATATATCTATGTATTATTAAAGAACAACGTAGTGATCAAGAAGAAAGTATAAGAAAAGGCCAGAACGGCAGCCAAAACAAAGAGAATGATGGACTATGCCAAAATGAATGATTGCGTAATGTCGATACAGCCATGGCAAAATGAGCGTCAACAGAGCGTCAGCGGAGCGTCAACCATCTGTGGTCATACTTCCTCGGAAATATCACCTACGACAGGTTGTAGTCAGTCACAAAGGAATTCTTGGCCGCCTGTATAGGCAAAACAGATAACAATACCCTCCGTGCCCCATCACGAAAATGAGCGTCAACGGAGCGTCAACGATTTTTGGTCATGTGTCCTGGGAAATCACACTTCCAATAGGTTGTACCCAGTCAAATAAGAATTTTTGGCTGCCTTTATACGAAAAACGCAGAGCAATACCCTCCCTGCCCCATTGTGAAAATGAGCGTCCACGGAGCGTCAATCATTTTTACTCATGCATCTTGGGACATGACAGCTCCAATAGGGTGTATTGAGTCATACAGGAATTTTTGGCTGCCTTTATAGGCAAAACAAATTGCAATACCCTGCATTCCCCATCATGAAAATGAGCGTCAACTGAGCGTCAACGATTTTTGGTCATGTATCATGGGTAATCTGGGGGGCGACAGGTTGCACATTGTCATAAACTGATTATTGACTGCCTTTATAGGCAAAAGTGAAAGTGAAACGCTTCCTGCGCCATCTTCAAAATGAGCGTCAACAGAGTGTCACCGATTGTTGGCCTTCCATGATGGTTAATCACAGCGTGATATGGCGGTTATTGTGTATATATATCGTTTAGACTGCTATTATACTCTAAAAGGCTCAAGAATACTTAGTGGTAGCTCTGTAAATGAAATAAGTTGGTACTGTCCCGGAGGATGTGGCTACAATATCCCGTACATATATGCCTATACAGGCTGTCATATCCTTCTTTGTGGGTGTTTGTAATCACGCACCACTCATATTACCGAAGATGCAAGACCAAATATCGTTAACGCTCTGTTGACATTCATTTTCATCATTTAGCTGGGCGCTTGAGTATTCTTGTTTTGCACATCAAGGCGGTTAATAAGTTGAAAATGAACCATGACGTACCAAGTTTAATATTTTAGGCTTAACAGTCACATATCTGAATGCGACCATAGATGTGAAACCCGACACCCAGAACCGGAGATTGGAACCAACGGGTCTAGCCAAACCTGGAGAAACCCGCAGTATGATGGGTACGGGTCTGGGTTTGGCCCGCCCAGAGTCTGCGGGTCGGGTTTTTGGCTGGTTCTGGAACCGAACCGACCTGTTTTTGCGGTCCAAACCCGGACCACTGGCGGGTTACCTGGACCCGTTGCTAACACTATTCATCCCCCATCCCACTCTTGCTTGTCCACAACTCTACTATCATCGCAGAACACACAGTGTAGTTAACCCTCTGTATCTCTCCATGTCATATACATGGGATGACACTGAGCACAGTATACACCGAGTCCAGCATCCCCACAGGGTTGTTTGTCCTCCGTTCACTCACCTAATTGGGGGTGGACCACTGAATATAGCGTTAGCTTCCGGTTTGCCTCCCTACATGATCGGCCGCCATCAGCCTACTCACCATGAGAGCTCTCAAGTATGTTCACCCTATCACCTTCCCATGGGTACAAATGTTGTAACTGAAGAATGGACTGTCTGTACCCCCCTGTCCATCCATCAACTGCCTCCCAGTACTTGTCCAAACTAGCTACAATATGGCCTCTAAACTCACTCGATTATGGTATCCAAGTGTAATTCTGAACTCGCTCGATTTCACCGTCCATGTATGCACAATCATGGCCTCCACATGCATCTACCCACTCGCCTGATAACGGCCTTGCAGTGCATCACCAAACTCACTCAACCACCGCCTTCAAATTTATCTCCAAACTCACTTCATTATCCCCTCGAAGTTTGCATGATTATGGCCTCCAAGTGTATCTCCAAACTTGCTCAATCACGGCTTGCAGCTCATCTCCAAATTCGCTCGATCACAGCCTTGCAGTCTATCTCTGCATTCAGTGTATTGTTATTTAGAAGGGCATCTCGAATTGCTCACAAGTACCATCTGCAGCCACTCGACATATAACATGCGTTGTGGTTTCACTATATTGATATATCACAACATAGATGATAATTCCAACTGAATTGATGTGTTTCACAATTGTTCAACAATAAGTAGCAGCTATGATTGCCAGGCACACCAGCAGTGTTCCCAATGGAGATGTTGTTGATCCCAGACTACTCCACTGTCATTCTAGGTGCTCCGTGACTTGTCGCTAGTGCTCTCAGATGTGTCGCCAGTGCTCCCAGATGCTCCCAGGCTTATTGTCGGCGCTCTCTGTCTTGTCGCTGGTGCTCCCTGCAATACTAAAGCCCAGCAGGAATGCCCACATATGGTCTGATACGCTCCTGAAATTGACTCATAATAGTTTACACTCCACATCCTCTCAGTCAGTCATGGAGGCTTCCAGCTATTAAAATACATTTTGCTAATGATGTTGGCTTGGGCCGAACGTTCCAGGAATCAATAGTTACGATCCAAGGGATAATATCATAATGTCTATGTACTCTGTGGCCAAGAAGAACAATTCTCAATGTTGCTCATTGCATCATTGTTATCGATGAATCCTAATACCACAGCCCCTTACCCAGTCGCTCAGACCAACTCCATTATCGGGATAGCTCTGTAGGCCCCTTGTCTGCTGTCCGCAGTCAGGTCGAAGAGCATGCGAGGTAAGGTACAAATATTCGCACCCCGTATTCTGTAATCGCATCTCTCACTTCTCCCATGCATGTTCTGCATGCGCTGCTCTTTACAAGATTGAGTATTATCTGTATGCAGATTGACCATATGTATCTGTATACAGAGACAGAGGTAATTCATGCCATATGATGATTTACGGAGGCTTGTGACTGTAACACATGAATATGATCGATGAAATACAGTGTGGTTATGGAACCCTTAAAGCAATCACAGTAGGAATCCTGCCACAAGTTGCCCACAGCGCCGTATCATGGTCCCAGCTGCACCTCAAGTCTCTAGCAGACCTGGGGAGTGGTTTCAGGTGCTCCAACATTACACAAGCCTCCAAGTCAAATAGTGAAGTATCTTGCAAGCACATCCATAACTGAAAGCAGTTTCAGGAGTATCTGTGTATGCTCTCGTAGAGTCTGACAGCACCTAGCTAAACTCCAGAGGGGCTGGAGAGCAGTGTGACGTACCTAACACCAGGGGTGAGGTCCACGAGAGTGGGCGGCGGGTGTGCGTATCGCTTCCGAACTGATTAAAATGATGCGGATGCAGTTTCTCCGAATCACTCAATCTGGTCAATAAAATTGCACACAGTGACTGAGCTCAGGGAGACAAGCCCCTGGAGATACGGATTGAAAGTGCTGGGAGATTTCCTTCAAGGCTGTTGTGGTAGGCAAGTCTGTTTCTCATCATACACAGTATTCAGTGTAGCAGAGGGAAGGTGATTGGGGGCATACTGAACTACAGAGATGACGGAGATAGACTGAGTAACAGAGAGTCTATATTTGGATGTCCCAGTGTAGATACACATCATTCTATCTTACAGTATAATACCTACTTTATATTGCCCAACTCTTTGTTCCCACATGCTCATGCCCAGTGTTCCGAAGCTGCTGCTTTCAACAGAGGGCTCGGCCATGCCCGGCAGCTGTGAAGCGTCCTCTCTTAGCAGCAATAATGATATATGACTAGTAATAGTATATACTTGACATGGTGTTACTCGCGCACTGGTAACATGACATACACGACAACAATATATCAGATTGCATCATGGTTTGTCAGTTATCAGATTTATTGCAGGATTACATCTGTGTTGGATGTCGATTAATTAGATAAATCCTGTCGGAGCGTACTAGTTTGATTGAGAATAAGACAGTTAGGACACGGTAGCCAGGTTAGCAAGACAGTGGTGCGCAAAATGATCATCTACACCTGCAAAAACATGATAGTGGGACAGCACACAGTGAATTTGCAATTATGCGTAGTAAGGTGTGTAGTAGGTGTCACACAAGATGGAAGCAAGTGAGATCTATGACTATATTTGCTCAGACACAGAAGAGTCTTGAGTCACACCACAGTTATCGCATTCTCTATACTTAAGCATTTAGTACCTGTATAATTTATAACTTTACCTGATGATAAGATGCCAGAAGATATCCTGCTCATCCAATTGAATCACTATACTTTGGAACTTGAAGTATCTGTCATAATCTACAATGATGGAGTATATGTTGGTATGTTGCAGCAAGCCATAAGGTTTATCATAGCAATGGGCTCATGAGACTTCACATAATGACTGTCTGTTTAGACTTCACATGATGCTCAACCTCATGCTTACCCTATTTAAGATATACCCTTGCCTGTCTCTCTTGTACCTATAATCAACTCATTCTTTCACTTCAACAGGTTATGAGCCTGGCAGTTACTACAGACTTAATTCACCTATTTTTGTTTTCTTCCTCCTCTGTCAATCATTTCCACAATCCTCCTAAAACCTCTTCAATGATTAAGGCTTTCAACACCTTGAAAATTCTAACCTCCCACACAATGCCTACCACAACCTTGCAGAATGATTATGGTACCATCCCTTAGTTGGCTGTGAAAAACACCCGCAGGTGAAAAGACAAAGTGCGGCGACGAATCATTGGAGCACACACTTATGACAACATGCATACCATAGAGCCTAAGCTGGAATGCGATGACTGGGAGGAGTGTTAGGAATGGTTTTGGACTGTCGCTCGGGGTCCGGGTCCGGGTGGGGACTGAACCACACACAAGTTGACAATCAAGGTCATGAATACATGGTGTTCGCAACGTATCTGGGTTTTCTGCCAGCTGTCCGGAATTTGCCCAGCAGTGTGGTTCTAGACGCAGCCTAAAAGCTGAGCAGCTTTGCCCTCGTGTATTTGTTACCGGGACCAGATATTGACCCACTGTGTTTTGGCCGGGTTCCAACGGGACTGCAGTTTCATAGTACGGATCCTACAAATGTGGCAGTTGTTTCGCTCCAATTAAGGATTTGGATTCTAATCGAATCGTGACATGATCAGTATGTGGATTGTGCAGTTTTTGCGGCTCTTTCACGGACTGCATTCAGAATTGTGATGCGATGAATATTCATTGAGTCGCTGTGACATACCGCCAAATTTTGTGCGACATTCACTAATTTCAATAGTGACACAACGAATGTAGGTTGGATCACAATTCTGAAACTGGAAGGTGAATGGGCGGTTAATAATACATAATCAATGTACTGATCATGTCACGATATGATCAGAACTCAGATTATAAATTGTAGCCAAAGTTGTGATGTTGATGTGCCATGTGTTGGGTGGTAGTCCCAGTCCAAACACAACGGTCAGGGTTTTCGTGTGGTAAAAGCCATTGTAACTGTGGAGTTTGGGGTGGAATCCAGACCCGGAAGCTGACTGGGAATTTGCACCTGTTGCTATCACCTTTAATAGACCCGAGCCGTTGATGCGGGTACAATTGAGTTCAATTCTCTCAACCGGTCTGTATTGGCCCAGTTGTCAGTGGGTTGTCCAGCGGTACCATTGTTTGGTATATATCACGCTCTTGCCTTTGCTGTTTGATAATACTAGTTGATCAAAATGGATTATTCAACAACTAGTAATCATATATTGCAGGTTTTGCAGGTTGACATATCGATAATATTTGAATTCATGTTATGCCTTTCACATTTTGTATTATTGACCATGCAGGAGATTAATAGTCCAATTACAAGCTCAAGTATCCGTGTCGCTTTCTCTTTTGCTGCTATGCTTGTCAATATCTTGGTAACGCATAACAGCAAACATATCCCGTACCAATTACCTGATTTACATTACCAAAAATTTTTGACCCACCGGTGACACTGGGGATAGCACTGGTTCGGATTTACGGCGCTCCAGTCCATTTTGGAACCTACGCGGAGTCCCCAGTCAGGGGCAAGAACACCCAAGTATCCCGAAATGATTAACTACTGCTGGGATATTTCCACATTCTGATATAAAACAGCGGTTTCTTGCCATGCAGTGGGAACCCGACCACTGGTTTAACTGTGCTGTTCCAACATCATTGGTTTCAATGTTGTATTTGAGTTCTGATCATATTGTGACATGTTCATTACGTGTTTGGGGTACATCTAGCCACACTTTGACTTCCCTGTTGCCGATTTGCGATCTGACTGATATTCATTGAGTGATGTGAAATAAGTGCAACTTGTATGCGAAATTATGGGGTTCTTGATAGTGACTCAACAACTATACGTTGGATCACGAATCGGATATCGGGATGTTCAAGGTCGACTGGAGGTGCATAAGATACACACTGATCATGTCATGATACAATAAGAACTCAAATATTTAAGCGGAGCCAAAGTTGTAATGTTGAAATGGCAGATTGAGATGGGAAACACAGGCCCAAGAACACCAGCCCAGGTTTTCAGGTGGTAAACCCCATTGCAACGTTCCAGTTCCAGTTTCAACCCTAACCCAGGACCCTTCTTGCAGGTTGGAACTGTTGCTAACATTTTTTGACAGTCAGATTCAGATGGCAGCAACATCGACAATAGCCATAGCGTCCAAAAAGGCAGCCACTACATTGCTTATGGGTAAATGTCAGCGCACAGCCCTTGGATTATAAACGATGTAACATCCGAAATTGTGATGCGCCATTGATGCTCCATTGAGTCTCGTTTGAAGCTCACTGTCCCAATGGGGCAGTGAACACGTCGCTTTCTCAATTGCCCAGGAAGGCTGCCAGTATGTTTATGATAGATAGGACCGAGAAAATCACGTCCCAATTAACTTCCAAGTTAAAACATGGTTGACGCTTCATTGATGCTCATTTTAGCAATGGGGCTGCTACCATGGCGCTTTCTCTTTTGCCAATAAAGGCTGCCAATATAAGGATGATGAATAACAGCGAGCAAATCACGTCGGAACTCTCTCCCTTCCCAGACTGAACATCATTGACTGTACTTTCACACTCACTTTCTGAATTGGGTAGGTACCATGTCACTGTCTGTTTTGTCAATACAGGTTGCAGCTACATTGATTATGGATAACAGCAAGCAAATCGCTTTCCAATTCAGTTGGTTACAAAACCAACAATATTGGATGCTCCGTTGATGCTCATTTACAGAATAAAGCTTTGACCGTGTTACTTTCTGTTTCAGCTGGGAATGGTCCCCATGTGTTAGTTCAGGATAACTGTGACAAAATCCCTTCACAATTAACCTTTATAACAGACCCATAATCGTTGACACTTCATTGACGATCATGTTGAGAATCGGGATGATACTCTGTCGTTTTCTCTTTTGCCAATTAAGGCTGCCAATTGCATGATTATGGATAACAGCAAGCAAATCACTTCAGAAATAACACAGTTTCAAGACCAAAGTCGTTGACATTCCATTGACATTAATGTTTAGAATGGGCTGTTACCATGTCGTAGTTTCTTTTGTCTATAAAGGCTGCTAATACGTTGATTATGGATAATAGTAAGCAAATCACTTCCCAATTCAGTCGCTTACAAGATTAAAAATCATTGACGCTGCGTTGATAATCAGTTGCGGAATTGTGGTGTTACCATATTACTGGCTCTTTTACCTATGAAGACTCCCAAAATGTTCCTAATGCATAACAGTAAGCTAATTGCTTCCCTATCAACTTACTTACAAGACCAAAAATTGTTGATGCTCTGTTGATGCTCACCAGAGACATGTCCTAACTATTGTCATATGGTCAAGAATTTAAACAAATAATCATATATTCATTTTTGACAGCGAATGTATCATTTGTATGAAGGCTCAGTTGCATTCAAACACTTTGTGGTCTGTCAATTTTGGATCGACTGATATACATACACTGTGAGCCATTGATAACGTAGTGTAGTCACATTCCACCGCTTTCAGCTGTCAATTTACAGCATGTAGATCCATGTACTAATTTTTGATCAATTTAGCCCAACTTCCTCAGTTTGCTGGATGCAGTTCCTTCTCCTCGATTTCCATGACCTACCATAAGAAATATTCAAAATGTTGACCGCGTGCACATAGTCGGAATGCAGTGTGATGTCGTTGGATGTAACCATTAACCCAACATATGAGTAATTATTCATACAGATTCACGTTATGCATTCATCACTCCTTCCATGAGTCGTATGCCATCACTGACTCATATTATGTTGTCGAATTTTGTCTCCAGTTTCGATTGTGCATTCTCACTTGTCTCTAAGAGGCACCACCATATTGCATCAATCAAGAATGCATCAACTTGGTTTGGAGTCTAGATCATTTGTATGGGCCGTATGATCCTTGCACATGCACAGACTTATTACCATGTCTTACTATCTGGTTACCGAAATCAAAATATGCGGACTTGTAGCAACATAGGTACTCCAATTCTTAATCAGGAAGATATGTCATCCATAATAGCAATTTGTGCATCTGGTACACGGATGAAAAACAAGCCATTACAATTTATTCAACTAAATTGAATTCCAGTGTGATGACCAGGAAGGTAGGCATCAGCAAAACAATATTCTGTCGGGTCAGAATGACTCAGTCAGAGTGGACACAATCTGTCAGAGCCGTCAGAGACGCAGCTTACTGTGCACCTTGGGTTACTACCACTCATGGCATTGCATATTTCCATCCCATTGCAGTTTCACTGTGTCTTCTTGCTCTGTCAGTCTCCTATTACAATCAATCAATCTTGAGTGGCGGCTAACTGTTACCATATGACTGAATGGGTTCATTGAGTACGTGCTGAAACCGGGATTGGAGTCCGACAGGTGACGCTGAGAAAATCTCTTCATGTTTCTTATACTTGCGTGCAAAATTGAATTCTCTCTTTTCTAACTAAACCAATCATTGGAAGTCACCAGGGCAAGATGGCTATTGACAATGCATCGCTCGTTCTGTCCATGTCCTATTCTACACCAAGTAACTCTCTCTGCAATCATGTGATCCCAGCTAATGATGTTTCCCCAGCTGAAAACGTCAAAATCAACAGCTGCCAATGCTTTCCTCGCTTGTACAAATGTGGATACGGGATTCACGTTATCTGAGTTGTCACGTATCGTGATCAGCGCCATGGCACAACAGGACTCAACAAAATCTTCATCTTCGTTCAGGGGCTTGATTTTGAGTAGTTGTTGCAGTCGCCATGGGAGATAACCATTATGCGCACCACAACACCTCGATGGGGGTTATTTTACCGAAACCATGCCGGTCCATCGGACCCGTCCACGCCATGTGTGGCTTCCTTTGCATCGATCAATCTGAGATATGTGTTCACCTTTCAAACCCACAAATTGCAGCATATTACCATAGAAAACATAGAGTTCCATTGCAGGCAGTTGTTCTGTCGATATATATATCTTGTTACAACTCTAATGCTTGATAAACTCCTGGGTGACATTGATTATTGACATGCAGGGGGATGCATCTTGCATATGGTCAAGTAATGCTTGAAAGTCTTTAATCATAGCTTCAGGATGCATCCATCACAGCGTTGTTGGGGTCCCACGTTTTTGGGCTTCACATATGAATGAGAGGTCAGGGGTACAGCCTGATGGGATCCAGAAGGGAGAACGTTGGAGGTCACAGTGGTGATCTTTTGACACGGAGTGAGGGTCGCAGAATTGATCTCTCTCATTTGGAATGCGAGATTGGGACACTGAAGGGTGATTTCCTGCGGCGGGTAGTGGAAATTGTGATTGGAGGTATTCTAACTGTCCTTGAGGTTCGTTTTATGTGCGTGTTCATCGCTCTCAGCAGAGTACTGTGGAAAGGCCCCATATCGACGAATCCGGTCGACCCAGTGAAATACCAAGTGGACCTCCCAAAGTTGAAATTCGCATTTAACTCCTACGAAACGTCTATGTCATGACTGAGATAAGCCCAAAGGCATTCGTTTCACATGGCTTCTTGAATGGCGTCCATGTGGCAGCCTATGTTTCCTCGTCTGCCTTATGCCTCGTTACAAGTTCTGTTCTCAGGCATTGGCTACGGCCTATGGCTAGTTAGCTATTATACTACTGGCTCCCACGGAAGGGATTGTGTTACAATGTGAGATGTTGGAGGATCCGCCGAAGAACCTCGTTTAATACGAGTCGAATTGATTATTGTTGTCCATGCAGTCGCATGCGACAAATATTGCATTTCCGGATCCGAATCGGCAGGAGAGCGAATATGATGAGACCGTTCAATGAGGGCATCTGGCGGATCTTCGAAGGTAGATTGCCAATTGTCTGACTTCCCGGGAACTGTTTCTTCACACCAGAACATTTCGAGTGATGTGTTCCGTCAGACCTGAAGATTCTGGGAACAAGTGGATCCTCCACTTTATGGGTTGACTTCACATCGGTCAGCTGGTCATCAACATCGGGTATCTCTCCCTACCTGTGTCTCCAACTGAATGTCCGCAATGTGCATTTCGGTATAGATGAGTTTTGCTGGCGATTTGATGTTAAAGCAACGCTGAGGGGAGTAAATATGATGCTTGGTGTAGGGTGGCTGCTGCATCAACCGTCTCATGCATTTGATGATGGCTTGACTCCAGTATTTGATTGGGCAGCGGTAATTGTCATTACATTTCTTATCCTCAAGAGTGTGAAGTTCCCACTGCCCCAAAGCCTGAATATCTTTCATGCTAGCCACAAGCTTCTGGATGCCATCGCCATGTTTGAAGCTTGCGAAATGCAGTGGAGTGTTTTCATCCTTCAGCATGTTGTCAAAGTGCGTCTCCATGCTCTTTTTCTCGATCCCCCACCAGATGAATGTGTACTCTCCACACATCTTAAACCGGTAGTAGGGATTATTTTGTAGGTTTGTCTGGACACAAGCCTGAGCAGCGTGTTCCCATTGCTCAGTAATGTAATCATTCAGCGGAGCACCACCGCCTGGGTATATGTCCATCAGCGGCACAGAAGAAGGTAGCGGTTGACTCTCTGAGTCAGCGATGATTTGAAGCAGTTCAAGATAGGGAAATGCGTCCAAGTCTTCGATTGAATCTTTCTTTGCGTTGAAATCGCATTGCTGAGTGGACTCCACTGGTCTCGGTACACTGCGAATAGTCATGATCTTCTCGTGTGCAACTTCAACGTGTTCAGGATTGTGTATTGTGGTATGTTTATATTGCTAGCTGTCTGAGGTGAACCTCTTTTGGCATGAAAATTGGGTCCAACAGAAAGGGGTCATATCTGGCATTGTCGACGACACACAAGGAGAGAAGTATTCACTGTAGGCAGGGATGAAAGTTGGTCCTGGGCCTAAGCAGTCTGGCGTGGGTATAAGCTTTGCTAACTTGAGAGATGTATTGAACCTCAACACCATCACAAGGAGGTTGCTTCTATGCCAGGAGTTGCAACAACACTGCATGCATAATGTTGCAAAATACTTTGAATACATTAAAAAATCAACCCTGAGCGCTCCAAAAACCTCATGACACATATACTAATCAATGCCTTAGATACCTAGATTTAAACCAAGGAAAGTACCAAGCCCAGAACCACCAACCCAACTGAACCGTAAGACAAAAATGACTATAGGAACAAAACACCTTCAACTGTGCTTTAATCAGTGCCTGAGATGAATAGATAACAGCCAAAGAGACTCTCCAAACCGGAACCCGACAGTAACCTCAACTCACACCTCCTCTGGAACATGAGGACTAGTTTAGTACTCACCAACCGAGCCATCTGAGTGGGCCTCACGGACAGGGACATTGGGGAGAGGGACATTGTCAAAAGGGAGATTGGGGAGACTGTCGCCACCGGCCAAGGGCACGAAGTGGCTGCTGAGCAATCTTCACATCGGAGGTGTTTGCGGCTGCCTCGGCTTATGGAATTGTTAGCCCTGCCAGGCGAGATCTTGGTGGCGTTACAAGGGCCAAATACTGCAGCTCACTGAGTGGATGAGTCGCTATAGTTCGTGGTAGTGGGTGAGGTTTCTGGGTTTGGGGCTGTGGGGCAGGCGCCAGTGATTGTGATTGTGGGGTATGCTCATGCATCTCCTGGCATCGCGCAGGTAGCACGGTTGGCTGATATTATACCATGTTGTCCACATGGTCAGGCAATGTATTTACCATCTCTCCCTGCCCAATCTTCCGAGGTTCTTTGCCATCATCCTCATCCTCATCCATATCCTCATGCTCTTCCTCCTTCTCCTGCTGATCTTCCTCGTCATCATCTTCCTGCTTTTCTTCGCCACCGACCCTGTTGATGGGCACATGACAAACTCTGTCTACCCCATCCGGTGCATCCACATCATTGTCACGGCGCAGATTGGACCAAGGATGTTTAGGTATAACGAAGAGTGATTCCTGATGGTGTCGAAGGAATTGTGTTACGGAAAGGCGGAGACGTTGGAAGACGTGGGGAAAGCGGCGAGAAGGTGGCGGGATAATTTAGTAAGATA
>Ga0307512_10004631_pt1 | contig 14937 bp, 25 predicted proteins | sample 14_EM_MG_FD_200267 | JGI IMG/M metagenome (GOLD analysis project Ga0307512, IMG submission 200267) | Populus trichocarpa ectomycorrhiza microbial communities from riparian zone in the Pacific Northwest, United States - 14_EM | ecosystem: Host-associated > Plants > Roots > Unclassified | place... | reverse complement strand
TCCTTCGGGCGATGGAGGATTGATGGGCTGGTCCGTCACCGTGCCACGATCTTCGATCGAGGACGGACTTTTGTTAATAGTAAAAACATCTCCCTCCACCTTCGAACTAGTCGGGATTGGGAAGGTCGCGAGAGATGCCATGACGATGTTGGAGGAGATACACTTAGGACAGCTTCGCTGCGTCTTTGACTTTTGAATAGACGAAAAGATAGCGCGAGGATGACACGAGGGCAATTCCAACAACGCTAACATTCGGTTCTGCTGTGAATGAATATCTACGCATATATTAACCAATTGCCTCGTGAGCCAAGAGTTACAGCTGTATAACACATGGCCGATGTTCGACCTCAAATCGGTACGGAAGAGCCTTGATGAAAAGAGCATTAGTGTTAAGGGTATACACCTAGACGTAATAACTAGGGCGCTCATATCTGGCCTCTGATGTCAACATAAACCGGAGCATAAACCTTCCACAAGGGTGGTTACAAGAACCGGCTTCGGGGTGCATGAGGCACCACCACATCGCATAATCCTCGCACAATTGACGAAACCAGACCTCACCTTGTTGTCATCACACTTTCTCAATGACGAAGCGAAGTCGGAGAAAGGGGCAGATTAATAGATTCTACGGGTGCAGGATGATGCATACATGAGTGTCTGTATTTGTCTCACGCGAGTGGACTGATGAGTCTGCGGTTCAGGTCAGCAAGGCATACTGAGAACCAGGAGAATTCGCCCACTTTATCAGCGAGGGTTGAGGGTTGCTCCTTGTATATCCGACGTAGATGATGAATGGGATCCACCCGTAATGAAGCGCGACCTGTTGGTTCAGTCCGGTAAGCGTGAGGCTCCTGTGGGTGAACACGCAGACATACGCGACCGAATTCTACGACACGAATGATTCTTTCCTGAGTGCACAGGAAGGGAGAGTCAATGTAAATGTCGCGTCGTGCTACCACGGGGGTGGAAAAGCTAACCTTATTTTCTTCGGAAGGCATTTTGAGTACGACGTTGGCGGACGGTGACAAGGAACAGAGAGTGTTCGGCAACTTCCGATCTGTCTCGTCTAAATCGACAAAAAAATGTCATTAGGACGATCATCTGCGGTGCACATTCACCAGCAAGCGTTGAGCCCGACATCCAACCAGGCGTGAGTACGAAAGTCGCCCCGCTGAACTGCATTGACGAAATTTCTGTTTTCAGGACTGAGGTTTCCTCGGTCATCGTTCATCCAGTCGCCCTTTTCTCGATCCTTGATCACTTTCTTCGAAGGAAAGATGAACAGGCTAGAGTCATTGGGACGCTGCTTGGAACCGTTTCTGACTCTGGAGAAGTAGAGGTTCGCTCCTCCTTTGCCGTGCCTCACAGTGAAAGTGAGCAACAAGTTGCGATCGATGGGGACCATCATCGAACAATGTACGAGCTGCATCATAGGATAAACCCCAAAGAAGTCGTGGTCGGATGGTGTGTTAAATTTTTTTAGCCTGTTTCATTTTTATTTTGAATGCCGGGACATAGGTATTCCACTGGATCAAACCTCAACGCCAACTCCGCGTTGATTCAAAACCTCTATTCACAAGAGACCACCCCACTGCGGGCCGTTCACCTCGCAGTTGATACAGGATTAGAAGAGAGCGGCAAGGATGCTGGTGTAAAGGCTTATATTAGGTCGGTCCATCTTTTCTTAATATAACATGCTTCCTCTCATTCCACAACAGCTCACCGGTCGGAATCTCCCCTAAACCTGAAAATTGCGTGTTCGTACCTGTTCCAGTTGAACTCAGGTTTCGTGAAACCGAGAAGAGCGGGTGTGAGTCTCATTTCCCCATGTGACATCTTTTGCGTGAAATCTTAGTCATTGTAGTGGATCTTCTGGCTTCTGCCTCGTCTGCAACTACGGGCCCCGGTGTCACACAACCGATATCCGATCTAGAGGCCCTCGAGCAGTCCATCAAATCGGTGACCGCGATGTTAGATCGTGTATTAGGCTACGTGCGCTCAGTCTTGGCCGGCGAGGTAAAAGGGGATCCGGCCGTGGGCAGGTACCTCTTAGACACCTTTGCCGCGAGCACAGATGATCTTGAAAAAGGCGGCTTCAACGCCAGTCTCCAGGTAAATCAATCGTGTACCAGTCTCACTACAAACAACTGAAACCGCATGAACTTAGGACACGCTCATGGTGTCGTATTTGGCGAACCTCGTGCGATCCCAGGCCGAGATTTCATCCCGTCTTGCCCTCGCCGCAGTCTGAGTGTCTTACAATTTACGTGATCCCCGTGTAGTTGTCGTTGCCTTTGTATTCTCATCTCCGCAGGAATGACTGTATCAGCTATTGAATATTCGCGAGTGTTGTGAGTCATGTCTAGATGCTAGAATCTCTCCCAATGGCCAGGTTGTTGCTGGTCCGTTATGAATACCCTCATCTACTGTTACCCCCTCACCCGAATATGTCCGCATCCCTTTCACATTATCAAATTCCACGTCCACGATGGGCCGGATGATGTGGAGCAGGAGTTGCTGAGACGCGTATGGCCCAATCGTGTTGAGCCTCACGGCTGCGGAGAGGAGGCTTCTTGCGTGGAGGAAGAGATGAAGATATAGCGATCGGTCTGCTCGCATCAGGACGTAAATATGCGTGTTAAAATGGGGCTTCAAACACAAGGAACTTGCCAAGAGATATGTTTAGCGCAGCCGTTAATATCCCCCAACATACTGGTAAGTGGCCTTGCACTTCCTCCCTTCGGATCTTCAGTTTGTACCGGTCAACAAGCTTCCCGACGAATGCATCTCTCGCCGTTGTCTGTTTCATCGATAGCGACGTCGGGGGTGAAAAACCCCTCGTGTAGAGGGTAAGGAGAGCAACTCCCTGAGACTTGGATGCACGTTTTGTAACGTGATTGAGAGTCATCGCCTCGTACAAATTATCCAAAGCCCTGATCTCTTCGCAGACGTGATCTAAAGGCCCCACGGGGTCGTCGGCGCCGCTGTCTACGAAGACCTTCGTGACGACCTGGTAAACATCCGCCACGAAGGGCAATGCGCTCCTTGCGTAGGTCCCGAGACTGTCCCGGATAAAGTTCACGGTGTTGTTGAGATTATCAGTCGAACCGCCAAAAAAGCCGTGGGTGATGAACGACTCGAGCCCAGAAGACGCGACGAAGGAGCCTGTTGGGAGATTACCGTCCGCTAACAGCAGCAGAAGGTATGTCTCGTCGTCGCTGGCGGCAACATCGCCCATCCTGGATCAAAGATTGTGCGAGGTGGGCCGGAGATAAGAGTGTGCCGTTGGCTAAATTCGGATGATCGGCCGAAAACGCCGAAGGCACCTCCGACTGCCCACGAATATTCCGGATCATCTCAAGCTTTTCCTTGTACACCTCCCATCTCCAAGATGACCTCAAGCAGACAGGCTTGCCGTCGTTTAGCTCGCGCTTCCAATGTGCGACACTCTTCGTCTTCCACTGCGTCTCCCTCTGTACTCTCCCGGAAGTACAGGCGGAGGCAGAGTCAAAGCGTCCGCCCCCTTGTGCCTGCGTTTTCTGCACTGGAAATCAGTAAGGGACCAGGAGCGAGCGGAATCTCCACTGTAGTTTCGCCGAGATCCAAAGGTGTGTGGATATATCCTTTTCACTAACGATGTACGCTCACTTGCCGCCACAGCGACAACTTCGCCTCTGCAGAAGTACCACACCATGGTGGAGACCGGCGCACTCAGACCAGATGATCACCAAACCAAGATCATCCAAATTTTGCAAGACTTGTACAACAAACTTCTCGAATATTCACCCCCCTCTTTATCGATCGTCACTGAGACCAGGTCTCTCGTAAGACTCCACTTCGGTTCGTTCTAGGCTGGAGTTAAAATGACTATATTTCATAGTTCTCGCGATTGTTCGCTCGCGCCCCAGAACCCGAAGAGAAGCCACAAGGCCCCCGTGGTCTATACCTGTATGGAGACGTTGGGACTGGGAAGACCATGCTCATGGACCTGTTTTACAACACGCTCCCTCCTTCCATAACGCGTAAACGCCGAGTTCATTTCCACGCATTTATGGTCGATGTCCACAAACGAATGCATGCCGCAAAATTAGGCATGGGTCATCGCGGGGGTGATCCTATACCCAAGGTGGCTCGGGATCTCGCGGAGGAGGCCAGTGTTCTCTGCTTTGACGAGTTCCAGGTAAGATTCGCATGCTTTCGCAGGCGGGGCGGGTGCCAAGCTTATCACCGGTAATTTACGGCATCAAGGTCACCGATATAGCTGATGCGATGATTTTGCGCCGACTATTGGAGAACTTGATGGACCATGGAGTGGTAATGGTCATAACCTCCAAGTAAGCGCACGGGCATTCCCGGTCCTAGATACCGCTTATCTGATGATGTCACGATTGGAAGTCGCCATCCGGATGAGCTGTACAAGAATGGGATCCAGAGGTCTAGCTTCATTCCCTGTATAAAGCTACTCAAGAACCAATTCGACGTGACAGACCTCGATTCAGGGACCGGTACGCCCCAAGTCCGGGAGAATAGTTAACACGCGTCTTGATTCAACACCAGATTATCGACGAGTCCCACGGGCGCTGTCACATGTCTACTACGACCCTTTATCGGAAGAGAACCGGAGGGAAGTGGACAAGCTGTTTACATCGTTAACCTCAGCGGACCCTTCGGATCCGGTGATCGCGAACCGAGAACTGCACACGTGGGGTCGAACGATTACCATCCCGGAGAGCACGAGCAAGGTTGCCAAGTTCGAGTTTGGTGATCTTTGTGGGAAACCTCTTAGCGCCGGGGATTACATTGAGGTCACGAAGGCCTTCGGAACGATATTCCTAATGGATGTGCCGAAGATGGGTTTAGACCTCAAGGACAAGGTATGATTGCACGTCAACGTTCACTTTTGGGGACCGGTTACTCAAAGTTACCCCAGGCCCGACGATTTATCACCTTTATTGATGGTGAGCATGACCACATGACGGGAGTCTGGCACATGCCTAACCTTTTTGCACAGCCTGCTACGAGAGCAAAACGAAACTTTTTGTTACATCACAGGTTCCAATTCACCAAGTCTTTTCCGACGATTCACACAGCGACCAGGCCGTTTCAGATCAGGTCAGAAGCGTCGTCAATGATCTAGTATGTCCTTCCATTCAGGCCATTGCTTGATCGAATCATACAGACTGAATTCCGCAGGGTCTTTCTTTGGATGATATCGGCGTCTCTTCGCTTTTTAGTGGAGAAGAAGAGGTCTTCGCGTTTGCGCGGTGTTGCTCACGTCTCGTACAGATGGGAAGCAAAGAATGGGCGGAGACTTCAGGGCACCACTGAGACCCACCCGCCCTGCTCTCCCTTGCATACTCCTACACACCTTGGATACACACCATCTTGGACTTATATGATATCACATTATCATCGCATCTTACTAATACTGTAAAGTTGACGGCATGTACTTGCAACGATTCCCTCATCTGAACTCGCAATATAACCCGCATTTCTTGGTCACATTCTAATCTCATCCTTATCTCCCACCATGACCACGCTCGGATTTGAAAAACCGATCAATCTGCCCATCTCGCCCGAACAACTGGAAAAAATCAACGAGCATCTAAGCGAGTTGACCCCGGAGGACACGCTGCGATGGGCCGTAGAACACCTTCCGGGACTGTTTCAAACGACTGCCTTCGGCCTCACTGGCCTGGTCGCTATCGATATGCTTTCGAAGATCACCCGGGAGCCGCCCCCGTTGATCTTTATTGACACCCTTTATCATTTCCCCGAGACTTACGAATTGGTGGAGGAAGTCAAAAAGGAGTACGGGGTTCCCGTTCATGTGTATAAGCCCGAGGGGTGTGCGGATGTGCACGAATTCGAGGGAAAGCATGGGAAAGAGTTGTGGAAAAGCGATGAGACGGCTTACGATTACTACGTCAAGGTGAATCCGCCTGCTGATCCGTTCTCCATCGGACCCTGCTGAGGCTGGAGATGACGAGTACAGGTCGAACCAGCGCGCAGGGCGTACGAGGAGTTGGGGGTGAAAGCAGTCATCACCGGCCGAAGGGCGTCTCAGGGTGCCGATCGGGCTGGACTGAAACCCCTCGAGGTGGATGAGACTGGTCTGGTGAAATTGAACCCGTTGTTCTCGTGGACGTTCCCGTTCGTGGAATGGTACGTCCAATCGAACGGAGTTCCGATGAATAAGTTGCTGTCGCAGGGGTATAGAAGTGTGGGAGATTGGCACAGCACCGTGAAGAGTGGAGAGGGAGATACGGGAGAACGCGCCGGCCGATGGGCTGGAAACAAAGAAAAGAACGAGTGTGGACTTCACACTGATTATTTCGCTATGAAAGCCGCGGTGAAAAAGGTGCGAGGGCCCTGAACGGATTCTGGTTTTGACCGGCGGCACTGACCGGCGGATGATCTTTGCAAGCGCGAAGAAGAGCGTCAAGAGGAGGAGAAGGAGAAACAAGGACAGTAACCAGCACCCCCCACGACTACAGTCACCACCATCAGGCCTTGCAATCACTGGGATCTCGTAGACGGGAACGTTTTGAAACTTTGAGTCTAGTGCTCTCGTCTCGTAAGCGTTGTACAACTTAGGCTTCTGCCGGTAGTACTAGTAGGACTGTTTACACAATCCTGGTTTACATACCCGCACTGCTGATGATATCTATCCGGAACTATTAAGGAGATGTGGACCCTATCCGGCTGGCACACTATACTCCTCCTTCGGTTTACCCCTGCTAGTACCCTCCGACGCAGTCTCATGGATTCCGCCTCCAAGTGCGTGAATACGAATTTCGTTGATATTGCCAGGGCCCTCTCTCAATGCTTCTGGCTCCGCTAGAACTCCTTCCACCTCCGCGAGGGCCGCTCTTCGGTGCGTTTTGTCTGCAGCCTCCCTGTCGAATGCCAGGTTGTTAAGAGAATCCTTGGGGGCGGATATAGACCAACCGTTGCGAAGAAAGACTTGCCCCCGTTGCCGGACATCAAAAATGAAAACACCAGGCTGCAGGTATTCACCCACCGCAGTTTCTACGCTAGGCAAACCCATCTCTTCGAAGATCAGCCAGGTAGGGATGAGTGTTATGTAAATGCTCCTATACAGGCCTCTCGTCTTTTCTGATAACGCGTCGTTTTTGTGCCTTTCAGATGACCCGAGCTTGGACAACGAAATGTATGCGCAATCTGACCTCGATGTTTCCCGTGGTCCACCCTGGTCTGCGCCTGGCGCTCACATCTGATTACAGATTGGAGCACCGGGGAGACTCCGTCCTCGGCTTAGTCGTCACAGACCTGTTGCGAGACACGTTTCCCTACCTACGAGTTGGGCCCAGCGCGGTACTTACCCATGCCTTGTCATCCCGTCGTTGTCCCCTGCACTCACCGACATCCCGGTAACAGAAAATCCGAGCGCGGGTCGTTGGGAACGCCAACCTGGCTTCCATGTGAGACCATTTTCCATTCTCCTCTTGTTCGGATGTCTTATCTTTCTCTGGCCTGCTCCCGTAGATCTCTGCACTATTGCCTTCCCGATCGGCTGAGAATGCATCCTGCCCAAGTGATCGTGCGTCAGAACCACCTCTCTCTATTATGGGCGGGTTCCTAAGAATCTTTCTAGACTTTGAAGGCGTCCCTCAACGTGCAAGGTGCGAAGTAGACCGCTCACGCCTCGATCCAGGACATTGGAAAACTGGCTGACATGCGGTCGTGCTTCTTCGTTATGATCACAGCTGATGTTTTTGAGGTACGGTAACTCCGCAGTCAAAAATTTTCAAATCTGTTGGCTAATCTTTGGGGGTGCAAAAGTCCTACGTCGGGGGCTTGTACCTCGATCAAGGCCTTGAGGCGGTTAGGTCATGGTTACGTCCTCTCTTACTTCCTTACATACTCGAATCATACCGCAGGGTTCGAAAGGAATACGGCCTACCACCCTCAGACGGCAACGCTCCCGCGAAACCAGCAACCCCGCTCGCTCCGCTTTCTACTAACACACCCATGGAAGCGTCGAGATCGATGTTGGCATCACCCCTCGCCCGATACTCCACGACCAGTGTGGGGCATCTAGCCCTATTTAACCAATGTTTACATCAGAAATCGAAGCTGGTTGAATGGGTATACATTGATAGCGTTGGAGAGGGGACTAAGACGACGCCAGTTTGGGTGAGCATCTCACCGGTCTAGATTTTTGTGACTGAGCTAATGTTTCTGATAGGTCGTTCAAGCAATTGTAGATGGAAATTGTGTCGGCCGCGGGCGAGGAAACACTAAGAAGGCTGCGAAGAATGAGGCTGCCAAAGAAGGACTGGCTAATCTCGGTGTTCATTTCGTGCGTTCTGCACTCAGTACTCCTCCTTGCCTGAGATTTGTTGACCCACAGGAGTAGGCCGCTTAGATGCTCCCTGGTCCACTTCCAACCGAGTCCCAGCCTTTTCACATCATTATCCGCCATATCCTCCCCATTGCTCTGAAATATGCTGTGTACTCGGAACAACATGTTGTATCACCGTGCTCTTGATTGTCGGATCTGTTACCTTCTAGAAATTGCATTCTACCCTCTTCTCTAGAACACTCAGGCGTCCGTTTGTTCCCAGGGACGACGGAAATACGATTATTATATGCATAACGGAACCGCACACTTGACATCCTCGGCTTATCCACCTTCGGCTGAGTATTTGGTAGGGATTCCGAATCACACCAATACTCAACCTCCATCCACACGCCGCTAACCCATCTATCTATCTAATCGCGTCGTAACCGGCCAATCCTATCCACAGGGGGTGCGCCCCAAACAAGGGTCCTGTTAGTTGGGTCCAGTAATCTCGGATAGTATCTTTCCAAGAGAGGGACCAAGATTCCTTTCGGTCGAGGCGTGAGTCCAGGTGTAGCGGTAACCGGGTGCTGCGATTGCATTTGACTCGCACTAGTCGAGGTTAAGAGGGTATGAGCGGGAGTGATTACACCGGCTTTGGCTTTTTCTTCATCCTCTATGCTTTTGATGTTCTGCGTGGACCCGGAAGCAGCGAGAATCCTGGCTTCCTCGTCTACGTCCGCGAAGCTATCTTGTTTCACGGCCGCGATGGAGTACGCCCACACCCCGACGACTAACACGGCGATCGTCACCCCGGTGATGGCGTTCCGGACCTTGAAAGGTGCCCGTGCGCGGAGTAGACCTGGGGACATTTGCTAAACCCCGTGTGAATTGGAACCGTGCATTCCGAGGCAAGAGGGGGAGGAAAAGATCAAATAACGCGGTGCAAACGAACGGTAGAACAGAGGATTGAGATTCAAACGTTCGGAATGGGGCCAGGTAGAAGACTCACGTAACTCTTGGGCCTATACGAAGTCCCAACCTCTTTTTTGGACGCATACTGGGTGGGGCTGGACATTGCGAATGATGGAGATAAACAAAACAGTGAACGTGCGGGTCTGCGCTTCGCTTCGCTGCTCCCCGGAAGCTCTAGAGGTCGGAAGGGATGGTCTCGATCACTCCCGCCGCGCCATATCCGCGTCTCCGTTCCCGGCTTGGGTTCCAACAGGTTCCAATCCAACCAGCCAGATTCCAAAGGTGACTTTCATAGGAATTCTGTAACAACTCTAATCTACAGACACAACGAGAGGGTACACTAGTTGGATGAACAGTGAACAGGGCACACGCTACAACGCCTCCCACTCTATACAGCAGGTATCTCACGCTTTGACACTGAGATGGGCTATGCCCTCAGTGACATCCTCCTCACCACGTTCGATTAACTTCGTAATCTTGCCGATGGCAATCGTTTTACCTATGCATGCGTAAGAAACTGTTTGGCGCGGCGGAGATGGACAACGGGTGAAATTACCTTCGTCCCGGAGTGTGAACCTTCCGAGTTGGGGATAGTCCACAAACTTCTCCACGCAAACGAGACCTGGAGCCTCAATCAAAGCCACGATCCTCTGGCCCTTCTTTGCGAACTGTGGTGGCTTTTTTGACTTCCTGCCAGTGGCTTTGTCAAAATAGTGCAGGAGCGACGAGAGTGTGATCTCTTCGGCCAGGGTGTGCACATGCATGACCGCCGAGTAACCTGCGCAGATGATACTCTTGTGATCCAGGATCGCCAGCTGAGCCTCGAACTGGCGAACGGCGTGGATCGGTCTGTTCGGACTCGTCAAGACGAAGCCGGGTGTGATATCTTCGTCATCTACCCCTCGAATCCTGATCCGGACATTGTCACCGGAGATGGCCACGTTGACCTCCTCCTCAATTTCGTTGTAGATTGCGGCTACTTCGATGGAATCCTTGTTTGGCATCAGAGTGAGGGTATCGCCCTTTCGTAAGTGGCCTGATTCGATTTTTCCGACAATAATTGTACCCATGTCCTTGTATTTCTCAGTGACTGGCATCATGAGGGGAGCATTGACCTTGCGATCGACCATGGGCATAGTATCCAGGTGTCCGAGGAGTGAAGGTCCACTGAAAGCAATGGTAAGGGGGTATTGCCAAAAAGGTAATCAGAGAGCACTTACTCCCACCAGGAACAGATGGACTTTGCAACTTTTTCCTTCAAGTTAGCACCGGTGTAGCCAGAAATTGCCAAGAAAGTAACGTCCGTCTTGGGGTTGAATCCAGATCCCTTGAAAAAAGGCACCATCTTATCCTTGATTTCATCGTATCTCGCCTTGGACCACTCCACCGTCGGATCGTCCATCTTGTTGATGACGCAGATAAGCTTGGTCACACCAGCCGTCTTGACCAACATGATGTGTTCTCTGGTTTGACCCCCCCTCTCGAAACCGGTCTCGAACTCACCCTTGCGGGCAGAGATAACGAGGATAGCGACATCCGCCTGGGCAGCACCGGAGATCATCGAAGGTACATAGGTCTTGTGGCCGGGGGCATCGAGAATAGTGTACCGTCGGGTAGAGGTCTCGAAGTACGCGCGACCGACTTCGACGGTCTTACCCTTTGCTCGTTCTTGAGGGGTGGAATCAAGGGCCCAACTCAAGTACCAACTTTCCCGGCCGGCCTCCTTGGCCTCCTTCTCGTACTTTTCCATCGTTCGCTTATCCACCGTACCGCAGAGGTAGAGAAGGTTACCGCCAATGGTGCTCTTGCCGGCATCGACATGGCCAATAAAGACGATGTTCAGATGCTCCTTGACTGTAGGCGTGATCAGATATCAAACAAGCGGGAAGATATTTCCAACCATACGTACCATCTCCAAACAAATCTTTAAGCGTATCTTGATCAGCCACGGTATGGAGTTCGTTCACAATCGCGACGGTGTCGGTCTTGGCCTTCTCAAGTGTAAAGGTCTTGGATGGAGTCGCATTAGAACTGGGTGGTGGTAATTGTGTGGCGGTTGTGGTTGGAGCAGGTGAAGCGCTCGTTTTTGGTGTTGGAGTGTGAGGCTTCGGAGGTGGGGGTTGTTGGGATTGTGGCTGCTGGGAAACTGGGGGAGTCGCAGTTGGCGTTGGTTTTGATCCCCCGATGCTAAGTGAGACGGTTTGTGGGGGACCTACGCTGTCAAGTGAGGGTAGTGACGGTTGGACTGGCTGCGGGTCGGGCTCTTGGGGTGGTTGGGTGGGGGACTTAAAGGATTTCCCTGGAACGAATTCAAATGCACCAGCATTAAGTCTGCTCATGGCTATCTGATAGCGAGGTGAGGATTGCATGCGATGGACTGAGTGATCACTAGACGAGATATGGGATCGCGCACCTCGATAACGCAAAATCAGGAATTGCAGTTCTGTAGTGAACAACGGGCGGTGTTCAGCCTGGTTTTTGAGGAGAAGGGGCCGAGAGTCAAGTTAACGGACTATCGGAATGTAAGACTCGCTTCCGAAGGCTGTTCCCGGTGAGTCAGATATTCAAAAATAAATTCCCGTGAGTGTTTTTTTTACCGTTTGCGAATATTCCGTGAGCCTTTTTCTGCAAAGCTCGTAAGGAAGAAAAAAAAAGCGTAAGGGTGGGAATTGAAAGCGAAGGGAGACTGATCGAATCGCGACTGCGACCTCAACCTACTCCACATGTCCGACGATCCAGAAACCTACCTCGCCGTTCTCAAGGCGACATACGACTACGAGCCACAGCCGGACGCAGACGACGAGCTCGCTATCAAGGAGGATCAAGTTCTCTTCCTCGTCGAACGTGTGGACGACGAGTTGAGTATCCACCCTTTCGACCTCTGTCCTCCACTTTCCATCTGACTTTCAATCGCTCTCCGCAGTTGGTGGAAGGTCAAACCGAAACAAGAAGACGACGCTCCCGTCGGTCTGGTCCCTGCTGCATACGTCGAACAAGTGCGGAACCGGTCTTCCGTGGCATTCCGTTCATCATCACTTATCTTTCCGCTTGGCAGTACGAGCATACATCCGTCGCAAAAGCCCTCTACGATTATGACGCCGCAAACCCTGGAGAACTGACCATTAAAGAGGACGAAATTTTGCATGTGTATGACAAGGATGATGCTTGGTTGCTCGTGCACAGTCAGAAGCCCGGAGGTCGTGTTGGATTCGTACCAGAGGCTTATGTGGAAGCGGTCCGCCTCATCTTTATCTTCTTTCTTCTATTGAGATGTATGCTCATTGAACGCGGGTGGTAGGTCGGTGAGGGATCAGGAAGTGCTGCTTCGGCTGTCCCTTCAATACCCAACATTGTGGTCCCACCGTCGGTAAGCTTGACCCAACCATCACGCTAACATATTATGACCATGCATCCACGCAACATTACAGCCACCGCGGCCGGTCAGTATTTACGTGGACCCGGCGGACCGCGTCGCTGCTACATCCAACAAAGCCAAAGCAGATGACATCCAAACTTGGTCAATCTCTGAGATCGACAAGAAGGGCAAGAAGAAGAAGGGCACTCTCGGTGTCGGAAGTGGTGCTGTTTTCTTCACCAGCGAGTCAGACAAGGTGCGTTTCACCGACTTCATTCTCAGATACCACGTCTCATCACGAACATGCGACTATAGGCGCCCGTACAAAAGTGGCAGACTGCGCATCTCATCTCCGCTCAAATCGACAAGGACAAGTCCAAACATATACTCATTGAAATCGGGGGACCCAATCCAGCGAGCCTACATTTCAACGCCGGATCAAAAGACACCGCAGAGGCGATCGTGAGGAAGTTGGAGACTTCCAAACAACTGTCCGCTCCTCCTCCTAAAACGCTTGAAGAACCAATAGCACCTCCAGAACGACCCCGGAGTGCCGCGAAGACAGTTCATTTCGATGCCGCGCCAGCGATTATTCCAGACTCAGACGACACGGATGAGGAGGAGTCTGAACGGGGAGGTTCACAGGATTATGATCCAAATGCCGCAGTAGTCCTTTATGACTTCACGGCCGATGGAGACGACGAACTTACTGTCGCGGAGGGAGAGGATCTAATCATTCTCGAAAGGGATTCAGACGATTGGTGGAAGGTTAGGAACTCGAAGGGGCAGGAGGGTGTGGTGCCTGCCAGTTATGTCGAGGTACATTTCTCTATTTATCTCATGTCCATACGGTTACTAAGTCGGTTTCTAGTTGCGGGATCCGTCTGCTGCGGATGATGCCGCCCGCAGGACACACGAAGCAGAGCTCGAGGCTGAGCAAGAAGCTGAAGTCCATGCGGCAGCCGAGGAAGAGAAGCGTCAGAGAGAAGAAGAAGAAGCTGAAGAGGCAGCGAAGAAGGAGCGAGCTAGAGAAGCTGCTAAACGTGCTGAAGCAGCGGCCGCGGCCGACAAGAAACGACGGGACAAGGAGAGGGCTGAGAGGGAGAAGGAGCGAGAGAAGCAAGAACAGGAGAGGAAGCTGGCTGCCCAAAGGGAAGAAGATCGTAAACTACAATCGTGCGTGCGAATCTTCCCTTGTCGGCCTCGAGGCTAAAGACACTTTACTAGATCTTCTGGGTCAAAGTTCAATGGGGATGTCGACCCGCCCCGGTCGTCCACTGAACGACGTAAGTATTTTAAATCTATCTTTACGCTTTATTTTGATTGAAGGTCCTGGTAGGACCTCCCCCGAGCGACAAGACCCGGATCTGGCACGACCGTACCGGTCAATTCCGTGTCGAGGCGGCCTTCCTGGGATTTCATAACCGCAAACTTCGTCTCCACAAGGTTAACGGCGTGATCATTGAAGTTCCCGCGGAGAAGATGTCTGCGGAAGACATGCGTTACGTCGAGAAAATCACTGCGGGCCAGAAAAAACGCCCGTCGGAGCATTCCCCGGGACCTCGAAGCGGATCGGATGACGATGAACCATTGGCAACTAGGAGGAACTCATTGAGGTTGAATGCTAAGACCACGCGACAGCCGCAGAAGAAGAAACCGCAGGTGGACTGGTTTGAGTTCTTCCTGAACGCTGGTTGTGATGTAGACGATTGCACACGGTATGCGTCCGCGTTCGAACGAGACAAGATTGATGAGGCCATACTGGGAGATATCACCGAGGGAACGATGCGTTCGTTGGGTCTGCGGGAAGGAGATATAATCCGGGTCAAGAAGCACATCGAAACTTCGATGCCGAAAGCTATTCCACCGAAGGACGACTCCATTCAGGTCAGAAACGATGAGGAGTTGGCTATGATGTTGCAAGAAGAGGAGAGTTCTGGTTCAAAGAGATCCCCTGCTCCAAATTTGTTCGCCGGTCCTAATGGTGCCCTGAAGAACAACACCCAGAGGAGAGGTCGACCGACGCCGAGTAAGTCGGTGCCAACGAGCGTTGACGTGAACGCGATCTCGAACGCTTCCGAGACGATCAAGAGGACGGGGTCTCCGTCGCTGTTGAGCCCTTCGTCGTCACCATCACAGGGTCCTACCAGGGCAGGTTCCGTACCTCCGATCTCGAGTGGTTTCGATGATGATGCTTGGACGAACCGCCCGAGCTCGACCAAACCGCTCACCCCGACGCCAACTCCGCCGGTTCAACCACAACAACCTCCCCGGACAGCCTCTGCTCCACCACAACAGC
>Ga0307512_10004630_pt1 | contig 14937 bp, 17 predicted proteins | sample 14_EM_MG_FD_200267 | JGI IMG/M metagenome (GOLD analysis project Ga0307512, IMG submission 200267) | Populus trichocarpa ectomycorrhiza microbial communities from riparian zone in the Pacific Northwest, United States - 14_EM | ecosystem: Host-associated > Plants > Roots > Unclassified | place... | reverse complement strand
AACGGGCGTAAACGTGAAGGAGGTCGCGGGTATGGAGGGGATAGAAGGGAGAAGGATGGCAGAGGGGGGGGGGAAGCAAGGAATGACGGGGAACAGGTGACTCGGGGTCTCAGATTATACTGTTAAGGTAGGGTAAACAGCGCACAGCAAAGAGTAAATCCTTGATACTTACAGTGGCCTGCCCTCTGAGAATGGGGAAAACGAACGAGTGAATAAAAATGAAAAGATTGGGAATGGTATGGAGTGGACCGAGGAGGATGGCGATGACTTTTCCGAATAGTGGTACGGGTCGAGGACTGGATTAACGAGTGACCACCAAGGGAAAAAGGATGAAAAGGGGCATGTGGAGGTGTCCCCCAATAGGGCAAGTGAACTGATCAACGCGCCAACCTGAACTTGACTTTAACCGGAATAAATGAAAATGTTCACAGTGAAAAAAACGGTTCAAGGGCGAGGCGCGCGCTAGTGTAACGACAAAAATCGGTACCTTTCCGCTTACGTGTATGTACTCTACCCTATCTCTCTTCGACGCCTTTCCGTCCCCTCTCTCTCTTTTCATTCAATCAATTAGCAACCTTTCCCAACGGTGTCTTTGCCATCACGCTCAGCACCTCAAAGAGGACCTGATCAACCATCAGCTCATTGGGGAAAATCAGGGCAACCGTGATCGTCGCATGCGGCGCCGGCCCGGGTGTAATTAATCGAAAAACACACTCACATCAGCGGCGGCCATGGTCGTTAGTTCCGCGTTGGTGTCATATGCGGGAGCAACCTCTACGATATCGGCCGAGACGATGTGGAGACCGTCCAAGCCTCGCAAAATGGTGCGCAATTCGCGGGTGGACCAACCGCCCGTTTCGGGTGTGCCAGTGGCAGGGGCGAATGCGGGGTCAATCGAGTCGATCTGCAATCAGCCGAGTGAGCGAGCGAGAAGGACAAAAAACAATAAATAAAAAACACCGCCGCGTCAACGCCGCACGGTGAATTGATGACTCAGCAGGTTTGACGCACATCGATGGAGAGATAAACGGGCCTATCGCCAACAGTTGCGCGGATCTTCTCGATGATGCCAGCAGTACCTGTGGTTTACGAGATAAGATCAACCACACTTCCATACAGCCCATATCCATGCCACATACCAATAGTGTCGATCTCGCGAGCTTCGATACGCTGGAACCCGGACTCGTCGTCGTTTACGTAGTCTGCCGGGCCAGACAACGTCGTACGAATCGCGCCGTGCTATCATAGAAAAGCGTCACTAGGATCCCAACGAGTTCGCACATAAAGTCCCAAGGAGAGGGGGGGGAGGAGGGGGGGAAGAGACAAGGAAACGTATACTTGCAATGGAGCTTCCGTTCGCGATGAGTCCCTCGCGACTTGCCCAGTAAAAGTACGTTCCGTGGTTAATCGCCGCCTGCTCACTCGGCGCGCCCCCGAACACGCTCGGCTTCCACGTGTCGAGGTGCGAGTCAAAGTGGATGACGGAGATCGGGCCGTACGCGCTGTAGATCGAGCGGAGGAGCGGCAAGACGATGGTATGGTCCCCTCCGAGCGTGATCACACGCGGGTGGTGCTTTCCGTCCTTTGCGAGGGGCACCAGCGGTGCGCCCGTCAGCGAGTCGTTCGGCAGCGCCGAGAACGGCGTGCGGTGCAACAACTCCCGGTGTCCTGCCTCGATTTGCTTGATCGCGTGCGCGTTGTCGTACGGCGTCACGGGTATATCTCCGCAATCGACGATCTTCAGCCCGGACAAAAACGGGTTGACCTCCAACGGCACATTGTACCCTCCGTACAACGTCAGGCGGCGCGATCCTGCACGGATCCCGGCTGGCCCGAAGCGTGCTCCGGGTCTGTACGACGTGCCGGTGTCCTGCCAGTGCCAGTGCGGTACCCTCAGTATATGTGGAGGAAAAGGTGATCTACGGGCTTACGAATGGAGCGCCGAGGAACGCGATATCAAACGGGACATTCTTGTCCTTTGTGAGGCACTGGACCCACGGGAGTTTGGCAAAAGTGGTGATGCCAGAGAAGATGGAATCAGCAGTGACTAATAAAGTGGGACGTCGTGATCAAAAAACATTCTGAACGTTTGTGCGTGATGGGAGAGAGCGCGGACCTGAATCGTCGCCCGGATACGTCGCCTGATACGGGTACCGGACATAGTCAAGGGGCATCTGGTCCTTATCATGATCGTCGTGACCAACGCATGACATCCCGCGGGACATCACGAGCAAGGCGAGCAGCGTAGATTTGGAGAGCATTCTGGAGAGAGGATACAAAAAAAGAGTATACTTCACGACGGGGATACTCGTTCGCCCAAGAAAAATGCGCCCGCCATTTATGCAAATCCCGCCCCGCAACGCGGGCCCAGGGAATCAGGGATGACAGAGGCTCGTGCGTCGTGCCTCCGCGATAACGTTATTCTTCCTAACCTTCCACCCGAAGCGTATCTGATAGGCCGGGGCTGCGCCACACCTTTCCCCCTGTGACCAAAACATTCCATTCTGCGGTGCCCAATCATGCCTCGAGGCACCTACCCCTCGTCATTATCAAAATCCCCCCGAATAACGGGTCGCGGCTATTAACGCCTCGTTTTTCCCTTTCCGTCACTAGCAAAAGCGCTAGCATTTTCTTTATTTTTATCCGGGTTCTTTCTCTGAAGTCCCCCTCACTTTGAGTGGGTGTGAGTGGGCGCTTGAAAATGCGCGATTTCCACAGAACGCAAATTCTGAGAGACATTTTCCCAGCGCACAGCGTGGGTACAGACAAATACGGACTGTCAATGATAACGTGAGGGCGGGTAAGGGCGGGCCCCTGGTAAGAGTACTACGGTCAGCCACGCCGACCCCATCATTGTGGTAAGCCGCGCCGGGGCTTAGGACCCCATATTCGACCAGGTCGTTGGTGGTTTTGCGCGTGCGCACGACAGCAGCGTGCGTCGTGCTCGTGCTGCAGGGACAGACGAAGGGCGTAATACGCGTCCCCTCCATTCCATCCGAGAGAAGCACCCAGCCAGCCTCGACTCGGCATCCCGTGTACGTAAATCCACAAAGAAAAATAGGGGTGAGAACGACCTCAAAGGGGGATAAGAAACCGGGTTACGATATTTGAGGAGGGGAGGAAGTAAGGGTGGATGGGGAAGAAGGAACGTGCTGCCGAGAACGTCAAATTAGGTCATTGATCATTGAGGCGGGCCCCCGGCACACAAACGACGGCAGGAGGTATGTGATGTGATGGAAGCTGTTTGTGTGTGCCATGTGCCTTCTTTCACGCCTCTACTTATCCCGGGGCGGAGGATTATTGCGATAGGAGGAAGGACGGGGGGGCGTAATATAGATTACTGAACTCGAATACTCGCATTCAAGTTCTTAGCGGCGCCATGAGCCCAGGACTTTGTATGCTTTGCCTCGTGGTCGCGCCAAGGATTGTACTGCAGACTGCAAGGTATAACAGGCAAACCCGGAAAAGGTCGGGCGCGAGTTGTGTACGTCACCCCCAATACCGAGAGGCCAGGCGGCGACAAAGAGGGTGCGGCGTAGCGCGCGTGCCAATGCGTGTTGTGGTGTTTACAGCACGTATCATACTGTTCTACCCTGGCAGTTGCCAAGCTAAACCGCTCACACGCGGGTCTGTCTGACTTGGACCCTCTCCCTCCTCATCATCCAGTAAGGACCTGAGAACAGCCCTAAGAAAAGAGAGAAGAGAGATCGATCGAATACGAGCTTCGCATCGCCATGCGTCCATTCGTTGGTTCCTTTTCTGTTTTTGTCTGATGGAGTGCGTCAATGGGAAAACGTGTCTGGGAGAGAAGAAGAGAGAAGAAAATATGGGAGTGCCGTAAGCGTCGTCCGCACGAGGTGCCCAAAAATGATGTGTGTGTACATATGTACTGTAACGTTACCAACCTCGCGTGATTTGGCCACCAGTGTTTTTCAAATCTTCCCTACCCAGCCATTTACAGTTGGACATATAGGCCCCCCAGAATTCAGACCCCCTGTACGTGAGGTGGCGTCGTCGATCGATTTTTTTTTTGACGCTCAACTGTAACTTGTGCTCTTGTCCCAAAGGTTACGTGGCTGCACAGTGCAAAAGTTAAGTACGTTAAGTTACAGCGCGCAGGGTACGTTATTTGCGTTACGCCTTCCCACGGTCCTAGGCTCTAGATCCTTGCTTAGTAAAGGTTGTTGGGAGGAGATGAAAAAAGAAGCGATTGGTTGATGAGTTTTACCGCGCAGTAACTTGACAATGAAGAATGAAGGAAGAGAAGGAACTGGAGTTGGAAATTTGGACCCGGACTACTGCAGCCGCGACTGCTGATTTACGGTATGGACTAATCGATGTGAACGAGACAAATCGGAAATAAAACCTTGAACCCCACACTGACAGCTACTGCACAGCGCTCCCATCAAATTTTGCGTGCATTTGTTCAAATCTTACTTCATATTCAAGTACTAGTGGCTTTGCCACTCTGCCGCTTCCTTGATAGGTTTTTTTCTCCGCGAACACAAGTCTCAGGCGTGCACCTTCATAAGCTTTCATGCCTCATGACATATTCTGCCTGTTCATGATGGGTGGGCTTCCAAGTGGAGCAACGCCCTTGCGGCCATCTGAAACAGGTGACGTTTGTAGCCTCCCAAACGTCATCTGTTATAGATGACCGCAAACGCCGGCTGCAGCGTTCGATCACAACGATTGCCCCGTTCAGCTAATAGTGGAATGATGGTATTTTGCCACAGAAGCAGACATGGAGACGTCTCCCCACGTTTCGATCACCAGATCACCAAGGCCTTGGCGAGCCGAAAAAAAAATATGGACACCAAATTAGGGGTTCCTGAATCTGCAGCAAACACTTAGTTCACCCACTCGTTGAGACACAGGACTTTACTGCAGAAGAAACATAAAATTCAAGTAAAAAAAAAGAATTGCGGGACCCTGGCGTGGAAGGGAAAGATCGCATGCGCGGACTGCAAACGCTCGACAAGCCACAGTCTATCCTGTATGGACGCGCCTTTGAGGTATGGTGACAGGGGCCTTCCCACACACGTGCGACCAGTACAATACCATCATATTGTAACTTTGTTCTACGCGAAAAAGGGTTAAGGACATTAGATTTGAGTTTGGAGTGTTGGCGTATCCCCAATGTCATGGCGCCGTCTGCGCTGCCGGCGACCCAACCTCCGGGAGCTGGCCGCCGAGGTCGTCCGGGATGGCGAGAGCGGGGTCAACATCGCGGGCGAGACGTCCTCCGAACAGTACACCGCCTTCGCGCGCGCGGAATTCCGCGATGCGCTTCTCCACCTCCGGGCGGAAGTGTCGCATGAGACCCTGAATGGGCCAGGCTGCCGCGTCGCCGAGCGCGCAGATGGTGCGGCCTTCGACTTGTTTGCTGCAAGGAGGCGTGAAGTGAGATGAGCCACCAGAGATATGGCGCGATGAGCGAACGCACGTCAATTCGAGAAGCATGTCGATTTCGCGCTGGTGTCCGCGGCCCTCGACAAAGCGGTCCATCATGTTCATCATCCATGTAGTTCCCTCTCTGCAAGGTGTACACTGACCGCACGACTCATGTTTGTAAAACTGTGCATAGATCAGAACGAATGGTCGGCAGAGCGAACAGAGTATGACGGACTTGGGAGAGACGGGCAATAGCCGCAACAATATCCGTCGACTTGTCCATCACGATGACAGCACCAGTACCGAGACCGGACTGAGCGTCCTTCAGTGAGTCGAAATCCATCCTTTGGGTAGAGTGAAAACGAGAGAGAAAGCAACGATGAGTCACTCACAAGACCTCTTCACATTTCGGCTTCGGGAGCACAGGTACGGAGCTGCCACCAGGAATGATGCCAAGCAAGTTGTCCCAGCCCCCACGGACGCCACCAGCATGTTTCTCGATGAGATCCTTCAAAGGGATGCTCATCTCTTCCTCGATCACGCACGGGTTATTAACGTGTCCACTGATGCAGAAGAGCTTCGTGCCCTGATTGCGTTCCCGACCAAAGCCTGCGAACCAACTTGCACCTCGCCTACAAATTGTTGGCGCAACGGCAACAGTCTCCACGTTTGCGACCGTTGATGGACAGCCGAAAAGGCCAACGTCCGCGGGGAACGGTGGCTTGAGACGCGGTTTACCTTGCTTGCCTTCCAGACTTTCGATGAGTGCGGTCTCTTCTCCACAGATGTACGCGCCAGCCCCGCGATGGAGGTAGACATCAAAGTCATAGCCAGAGCCGCAGGCGTTCTTTCCGATAAAACCTGCCTTGTATGCCTCTGTGATGGCTTGTTGAAGGTGCGAAGCCTCCTGGAAAAACTCGCCACGGATGTAAATGTACGCGGCGGTAGCGTTCATGCCGCGCCCGGCAACGAGGCAACCCTCGACGAGTTTGTGGGGGTCACCGCGTAAAATTTCGCGGTCTTTACATGTTCCGGGCTCTCCCTCGTCGGCGTTGACGACGAGGTAGCGGGGTCTGGCATTTAAGGTCGGATCACGAGGAAGGGTGTGACACTGAAGGGACGCACCTCGGATCTTTCTCCCAGCCAGGCTTATTCATAAAACTCCATTTCAGACCACTTGGAAAACCAGCGCCCCCGCGCCCACGCAAACCAGAATCCTTGATGGACTGGATGATCCACGAGTCACCTTTTAGGAGAATGTCCTTTGTCCGATGCCAATCGCCACGAGACTGACAAGCACGTAAGACCAGAAGTGGACGAATCATCAAAAATGGCATACCATGGCGCCTTTGATACCATGATCGTGTCGCAGATAAGCATTTGTAAAGATACGGTCCTGGTCCTTCAATCCCCCGTACCGTCGGACAGGTGTATCCTGTATCGTAGCCAAATTTCTTCGACCCAAAGGCCGCGCAGAGCCTGACAATATGGTAAGGAGGCAGCAGCGAACGCGACTTTTGGATTTGGGAAACTCACGCGCTGGTCTCGCGGCTTTGAGCATTTTGTTAATGACAGCAAGTAAGGCGACATGTCGTGTGGGTCAACCGTTGTCTGACCTTCTTCATGATTATATAATCAACGGAATTTCCCGGGTCCGTTAACACCAGCGTAATTTCTGTACGAACTCGATGGGTTGGTTGTCGGATAAGAACACTCTCGCCCGAACCCTCATTCTTCCTAGATATCAAGCTTCTCTGTTCATCTACCGCAACATTCCTTACATCCATTCAGTCTCAAGCCCTCGTACCGTCATTGTGGAGCCCGTGGAACCCGCGGGGGCTATGGAGGTCCGAACGGCTATCTACGAGAAACCAAGGCAAGGCACTCGACGGAGAAGATAAGCTGACGCTTATCTCCCTGCGTCATGTTGAGACCTAGGGCGAGTAGACTTGCTCGAGCGAACGGTTGTGCATTGTGGGATACTGTTACATGGAATTTTCATTCCTCTCCTGTGAGTCACAGCAGTACTCCCCAGCTGTTACCATAGCCCAAGCACCCGCCCCAACCCCCGCAATGGCAGGACTGAAAGGAGGTGGGGAACACAAAGAAGGAGCAACGATGCTATTCCGAACGATCATGCTTAAACGGTATTGGAAGGCCTTCTCATCGAACTTGCTTCGTCTTTGCCTTGATAACATTATGAGCCTGTGAAGGAAGGTTGAGGGAAGTATAGATCAGTTGGTATTCGAACGTACAGGACAAATGGATAAGGCCGTCGAAAGGAAGAATCTATGGATTTGACGAATGTACACGGACGTGGGGCAAAAAGGGATGCAGGGGCGCATTTATGGACATCAACTAACATTTGAGGTCGTGCGGTAGCTTGAGATGATATAGATCACAGGACAGCATAATCTTCAAGGATTCTATACTGATCCTCTATTCTCTTCCAGATTTACCAGCCGGGCTGGCCCTTGACCGCTGAAGTATTCTCGCAAAGCCGGCACCTTTTACGACAACGCGACCGCGTCGCGCATCAATTGAGGGGAAAATGGGGGTAGTATCAAGAAAGTAAGCGGCGCGCCAGACATGGAAGAATACTGGTGGTACAGTATGCGAAGTTGATTAACGCCGCTGACTGCATTGGCGACTGCGGAAGGAACGACATACCTCTTTAATTTGTTTGGTTTAATCATGAACCTCATCGGTGTTTCTTCTGTGTGGGTTAGTTCGGCTGGGGGACCCCGTGCCGGCAGTATCGTGGGTTATGCGGGTGGTCGAAGGCTCTGAACCTCTGACCCTGCGAATGGTTGGGGTCATGTTCACAGTACGTGAATGCTTTACCGTATGTGGGGTCATACTCTCGTTGACTTGACCTTGAGTGTGGGGTCCAGGGGGGTTGTTCTAGAAACCAGGCCAATTGACTTGGGCATCCAGCTAGCATGACCCAAGGTCCCCTCAAGATCACTATCTCCACGGATATAACCGATTCTGCCGTACAGGGACGCGAATACGGCACTGGTCCCATATCAGAAGTATCAGCACGCGCGGGCCCATAATAGTAACTGAATACCGCCGCCCATCGCTCACGGGTCAAATGTACTCCCGAATCTCGCACACAGGGGCCTGGCATGTCCTGTTTTCAGTCCCACGCCTGAGGTTGCAGTAGATTTGCCGGCCGCGTGCTGTGTCCACAAGTTCATCGTTCGCGACGTCGTCCCTGGATACATTTCTCTCAGAAACCGCGATACTAGGACACGAGGCAAGAAGAAGACGGCCAGGGGACCGACCAGTACGACAGAGGCCAGGGCCACCGCCACCACCTTCACAGCCTCTGATCACACAGTGTGCGAACGTATTTCTGAAACGGGAAAGAGCCATCAAATTGGAAAAAGTCACCAAACCATGTGGCGCGCTCATGCATGATCACGCTTCTTCCTCACTGACCACGTGCGTCGCCTTTCGCTGCGTATTGGTTATGCACAGGCGCCAAGTTCTAACCGTACCGAGGAAGTGTTGCCGTGTAAACCCTGTAGCGCGGCCACCCGGCGAGTCACCTGGTTACTCCCCAGCTCCAGCAAGAATGCCGTGCGCGGATAACGCCGCGCTCAAAGGCTCATCAGAAGATCTGGGCACAGCCCCAATTTCGAGAAGGATGAATGGGAAAGGGGGTGGTGGGTGTGGGGTGGGAGTGTCGCGGACCCAAGTGGGCCAGTCGAAGGAAAACGAGGGGTCAGCTTTCTGTGTGCGCAGTACGCCTTGACGGTGGGCATCGCGCTTTTTTTGCTGGTCTGATCCTCTTTCGTCTACAGGTGTGTTATGCCATTGGTGCCAAGGATCGTGTGGGGCTTTTTCTTCAGCTCCAAGACAGAACAACTAGTGGACAAAGATTTAGGCGCTCGCTTGCTTGGTGAGTTGAGCCGAGCTGTAGACCAGCTCGAACCGGTCCTTCAAGGCACCTTGAGTGGACCAGTGGTGTGTAACCCCCCTCGGCGCGCCGCTGTAGCACATCCAGCGTGCCGCGACACGACCGCCAGATGGGCTAGACGAAACACAGGGCTCAGTTTCGGTGCTAGCATGGGCCGGGGCAGGCTGACGCAATCCTCTAGCCGTTCCAAGTAAGCGCACGGGTGTGGGCGCCGAGCGCCCTCTAGATTGCACTAGCCCCTTGATGGCGCCATCAAGTGAAGTGCTTTTGCACAGCTGACGCAAGTACTGGGCGATTCGACGTGCGCAATATGAAGAGGAAGAAGTATTGATGCGGCCTGTCATTTGGTGTCATCAGTCCAGCTTACCACTCAAAGGCCGCGAAGCCTGTGAAGCATTAGCAAGGACCGCCGCGGTGCCCGATGCCCCTGACGTGACGACTGTGGCACAGGTTCTGCCATTTATCGATTTAATGGATCTTTGCCAGACAGCCGAGGGTTCCTAGCCGCTCCAGACCACGTACCGTACAGTACCCAAATGGATACATGTGAGCAAGTACATGCGGATCCGTGAGCAGCGACTCTGGCGATGGAACACTAGGCAAGAAGTGGCCATGACGCTATTAGGATCATGAAGTGGAAGGCGCGTTCCTAATCTGACATGAAATCCACGGCCCCTCCCATTGACCCGAATACGGTGTACGCACCCGCGTTTGAATTTCCGACCCCCTGGACTTGGGCTTCTGTGGTCTAGCATAGGATCCTAGACCGGGTCTGGAATGGGGGTTGTTCTATGAATTGGATCTGGGTGGCGGGTTAGTACCCGGGGGTTGCGAGTCTGAAAAATCCGTTGGGAAAGGGGAGGAGGGGTGGGTGGAGTTGAGGTAAAAGCATCATTCGTGTCAAAGGTCTGTCGATAGGTCAAAGAGATACGACGGTATATTTAGATACTGCCGACGACTCAACACGCTCCCGCATCGAGGTTCGGTTGAATATTTTTTTTCGTCCGAGACGAGAGTGCCTGCCCGCGTATCGCTCTCTGGCCTTCCTTTTGCTTATCGCGAACCGGGAAATGACGGAAACAACTCCCTGGTGGGGAGATACGCGAACCTTGTTGGGACGTCATCCACTCGGCTACGCGAAGAAGTCTATAGATTACGCGATCGGAACGAATCTCGCGCGAGCTTCCTCGCTATCAACTGACGTATTACTTACTGAGCCCGCCCTGGCTATCAGAGTATGCGCCATTTGTCGAAAGTCATGAACCTTGCAGCGAAAGCACCCTGCGCGCCCAACCCCCCCAAGATCTCAGCATTCGTGTGGTAATCACCTCGAAGCGCCATTCGGGGCCGTGTTCGGTGATCAAATAGAAAAAACATAACGTGATATTTTTTCTTTCGTCGAATGTGTCTTGGGTGGGACGCGGGAGATGGTCATACCCTAAATGAACGTCCAGCCAACGAATGTCGGGCATACGGCGCCATACGGACCTGAGACCGTGGGTAACACCCACGCAGTTGGCCCGCGAAATTGATCAACGGCGCCTCGGATTACGCCAAGGCGGCACCCCCGACGGGGAATCCCACGGGAGGAGATCGCAGACAGAGCACCCAAGAAAACACTGATATCTGCCAACATTGGAAAATCGACGGGTTGGCGGTAGGACCGAGCGGAGATAAGAGAAGGGACGATCTTCATGAAACAAGATGCGAAAACGGACGTCGATCCGACAGGGCAGATCATGCCATCGTTGGTCGGTGCTTGAATACGTTGGGTGTGTATGGTACATCACTGGGCACGTGAACGGTCGAATTTATTACATCGTGAGGGTGGGGAACTACCAAATGGAAACGAGGGAACTTTCATAACGGAGACGGAGGAGAGAGAAGTGATACCGGTGCGAACGAGGGTGCATGATGTATGGAATGTGGTGCAGTACGCCGAAACGAGGGTGCTGCTCGCATGCACGTTCGCACGAGGTCATGACCTACACTGACGCAACGAACGCATCATAATAACGTGCGTGGCAGCGCAGAACAGGGGGTCCATGTGGGGGCGCATGATAGATAAGAAATGAAAAGGCAACAGAGAAGAGAAGAAGTACGCGCGTGCCCCCCAAAGGGGCGCTGACGAAATCCCGAGGCGATGTCCCTAGGCACTTAGTCATGGGCTCCGCATCACATCAGTTCCATCCATGCACACGAGTGGGGACGCATGAGTATCCGAGAATGGGGATCGTTGTGTGCGCCACGGAGTGTGACGATGACGATACTAGTGGCGTCCATCCCCCGATCCGTTCGGCGACGCAATGGCATAGCGCGATGAGGAAAGAGGAGCCCGAATGGCGATTTTTTGGGGATCACGCCAGGCGCAGTGGCACTCGTACTAGGATGTGCCAATAAGCATACGATTTCGGACGCCGCCGGCGTGGGTTTTGGGTAGATGGTGCGCGGAAGGGGAACGTAATTGCTACTTCTTTTTTCGTCCCTTGAAATGAAACGATGGGGGTAGGAGTTTTAGTGGGGAAGGGGGGAGATAATGAGGAAGGCGGAGTACGTACGTATTGTGTGTGTGGTGTGAGTGCTGAGTCGGTCAGCGGGACCACTAGATAGATAAGAAGATGAGGATCTACCACGCCTGAGCGGGAAGTGATTACTCACGATGTTTTCGCCATTCTGACGGCATGCATGTGTACAGCTCTAGTCAGTCAATCCAAGCCAACCAAGCCAAAGGAAGGAAATTAAAAAGACAAAGACAAGCAAAAAAAAATTTGAGCCCCCACACAGCACGCCACGCCATGCAAGCAACCAAAAGATAAACTGAACCAAGATAAGCGATGTGGGCCGAGGCGAAACCGAACCAATTTCGGATCTGATCTCTTTCCGACCTGACCTGACAGTTCCTTCATCTCGGCCTATAAAAAGACTCTCCTCCGTTCCCCCCCAAATGCCCCTTCGTACCTTGCCTTGCCTCCCCACTTTGCAATTCTCATTCAAAAATTCCTCTTTCCTAATGTGTCGACGCATAGCGTACGTCGCGTTCCACGCCCAACGCGCCCGCTCACTCACCGTTCTTCTTTGTGCAGCGAAGGAACGCGCTGGACCAGTTGTGGAGTTCGTCCTTTTATACCACTTTCCGACTTTTTGTCCGTGACTCGACTCTTACACTCCATCCTTCCCGCAGCATTTCCAGCGCCATCTAATAGTCGCCATCATGGACTGCAACTCGAGTAGATGCGAATACAGCATTTACCACAAGAAAGGGTGCCGCGATCCAAACTGCATAAGGGTGCGTACCGCGTAGCCGTCCGTTTCGTCCATTCCAAATGCCGCCCCACTTTTGTGTGGGGCTCCAAACTTACGCTTTTTTCCGCTTCTCTTTTCCCCATCTGGAATATATACAGCATTATGGCCCCGAAGTACAAAAAGTCGTCGACACCGTTGACAATGACTGCTTTGCGTGTCGCGCCGCAGCAGCGCGCTCACCTCCACGTTGACATCAGCCTTGGTCTCTTGGCTTTTTCACTTCGCTCCTGCCTTTTCAACCAACGTGACCCTGCCCGGGCACGAGCACGATCCATACCCCATTCATCATTGGACCCCACCCATAACAAACGATGGCACCTCGCTCCAACCTCCCGGCGCTACCCCCTTGCTGCCTGCTGCCCACCCCGGTTCGTTCCCTGTCACGTCGTCACATTCATATTATACCCAAACGCTCGAACACGACTCCCCCTCTCAATGTGTATCTAGCCCACCCTTGCGCGTTATTGTACTACTACCCTCTTTTTTCTGCATTGCAGCCATATAATGATTCCAGCGACGTCTCACAGGCTTCGCATTGCAGCATTTATCCGCCCCTTCCTCCGCCCCCTTGCTTTATTACCCTATCCTCGCAACTTACCTTGCTCTCCGCCATGTCCTTTTAGTACGTGTATCGAAACGAAAAAAAAAAATAACAGAGGCGCGCTGAGCGTGTTTAACCCCCCATTCTTAGTTTCGCACGTGCAGAGTTGATCATCATAGCCCAAGTTGGGTGCCTTCTTTTTCCGACTCCGTGGACCACCTGTCTTGGTTTGCGCACCCCTCAGACTCACTGCTACCCCTTCCTTTCCCCTTCCTTCTCCTTTCCCCTGACCCACAGCGTCGGCATCCAACCCGACAGGACGGTCAAAGCTGGATTTGGTTCACATGGCCAAACCTCATTCCCACTCCACATCATGGCGGTATGCGTGCCACCGACCCATCAATGATACGACCTCGGCCGTCCATCCGAGTCCACGACCCCGACCGCCCGACCGCCCGTCAGCTTCAACACAGTGCCGGAGCGCGTCGAACGAAAAGGTGTTCCCGTGGTCACCGCAGTAGCCAGCGCGATCGCGACGCATTTCCCCATTTCGCCCAATGGGTATTCGGAGCGACTGCGCGTCTTTGAACCCGTATCATCACGCAAGCACCCATCCCTACTCTCCTCCCGACCGATCACTGTTCCGATGGACCGACCAGCCGACCTCCAACGAAGCCCACGTCCACGTGCAGGGTGCGACTAAGGAATTTTTTACCCGGCGCGTTGGTACCAGGACCGCTTTTGACATGCGAAGGTTCAGAGCGAAGGTTTCAGGTTTTGCAATCTCGTTTTTTTTTTTATCGTTGTTGCATTGCCTCCTCGAGTGGCGTCGCGAAGCTACCACGACGCGAGTAACGCCAAGTCAATTTGAAATTGCGAACAAACAGGGTTCAGGTCTTATGACCAATCCAAGGAGCACATGACGGTTCCCCAGCTCGGCATTTCCCGACGTCTACCAAACTGGTAAAATCTATCACGCGTCACAAGTACAGTATTGTTCAAGAGGGCCTCCACTTTTTTTTCTTTCGAGTTTGAAAAGTGTAGCAGCCCTGTTCAGTGCAACAGAAAGCGACGGAAATGGAGGGGGAGAGTATCATAATCTGTTGCATTCAGTTGTTTTCGTTAGTGCTCTCACGGAAGGCTCGGAAGAACCCGTCGTGCATGTAGCCATTCTTCAATCGAAAGGGACAATTGGACAAAGGCAATCATGAATGGAAGAACTGTAACTGTGGGACTAACCTCATGACGGAATCCAGGTGCCGTGACTTGAGATATATTTATGGCGAGGTGGGAGATTACAATGCCGGTGGATGACAAGAGTCTTCACAGCTCCACTCGATTGTCTTTCAGGAATTGTTCCCCAGCTATCTGGACTCTGGACCAGTTTAGTCGAAACGGGGTATAGTGAAGATACTAAGGAACGGGACCGACCCATTTTACCAACTGATGTGACCCGTCAGTCGGGTTGTTTGGCGTGTGAGCACGGAAAGTGTCTCAAGGGGAAAACTCCGAGGATTTTCCAGAGGCACCTGGGCCACTAAAGCTAACCTGCTGCGGGTTGCAAATGTTGCTCAACACCCCCGCTACGTACGTTGCCGTGGAACCCGCGTTTCAAGGCGCAAGTGCAAAAGGTGCAAAGAACAATTCACATACGATATCGATATCAGACGGCCGCAATCGTCGTCGGCCTATGGGTCTCGTAATAGTGGCAAGTGAGGGACTTGAACCGCAGCTGGGCAGCCTTTTGGCAGTTGCGGGGTACAGTGGTGGG
>Ga0307512_10004629_pt1 | contig 14941 bp, 16 predicted proteins | sample 14_EM_MG_FD_200267 | JGI IMG/M metagenome (GOLD analysis project Ga0307512, IMG submission 200267) | Populus trichocarpa ectomycorrhiza microbial communities from riparian zone in the Pacific Northwest, United States - 14_EM | ecosystem: Host-associated > Plants > Roots > Unclassified | place... | reverse complement strand
GCGGTGCCGCGCTCGCGAAGAGCCTGACCGAACGCGGCCGCCGCGCGATCTACCAGCACTGCAACGTCGCGAGCAAGGCCGAGGTCGATGCCGCGCTCGCGGCGACGCTGGCGTCCTTCGGCCGCGTCGACGCGCTGATCAACAACGCCGGCATCTTCAAGGCGGCGAACTTTCTGGACATCACCGAGGCCGACTGGGACGCGGTGATCGACGTGAACCTCAAGGGCGCCTTCCTGGTGGGTCAGGCCGTCGCGCGCGCGATGGTGAGCACGGGCGGCGGCGCCATCGTCAACATGAGTTCGGTCAACGGCGTGATGGCGATCCCCAGCATCGCCAGCTACAACGCCAGCAAGGGCGGCGTGAACCAGCTGACGCGCGTGATGGCGCTCGCGCTGGCCGACCACCAGATCCGCGTCAACGCGGTCGGCCCCGGCACGATCGCGACCGAACTGGCGAAGAACGCGGTGCTGGGCAGCGACGAGGCCAAGGCCCGCATCATGAGCCGCACACCGATGAAGCGCCTGGGCGAGCCCAGCGAGATCGCCGACGTGTGCGCGTTTCTCGTCAGCAGCGCGTCCAGCTACATGACGGGCGAGATCGTCTACATTGATGGTGGTCGGCTCACGCTCAACTACACGGTGGCGCCATGACAGATGCAAGCACTCCACTCCCTGCCCTGACCGGCGGCTGCCTGTGCGGCGCCGTGCGCTTCGAGGCCCGCCCCACGCAGCGCGACGGCTACTACTGCCACTGCCGCATGTGCCAGCTCGCGTTCGGCAACACGCGCGCCGCTTTCATCAACCTGCGCAAGGACGAAGTCCACTGGCTCGCCGCCGAGCCGACCTGGTATGCCTCGTCGAAGATCGCCCGGCGCGGTTTCTGCGGCCACTGCGGCACGCCGCTGAGCTTCGAGTACCTCGAATCGGAACGCATGGACTTGTCGGTCGGCAGCTTCGACGACCCCGCCGCACTGACGCCGATCTCGCACTTCGCGGTCGAGTCGCGCATCGCGAACTGGCACGCCGACGATGGCCTGCCCGGCGAGCGGCTCTCGGACAGCACGCGACTCACCGAGCGTTGGAAGAAGGCCTACGGCGACGACGTGGAACCCGGCGTCGCCGCAGCGCGCGGGGCCTAAGAGGCTTCGTCGACCGGCTCGTTCATCGCCGCCAGGCATTCGTCGATCAGCGCGTGCAGGCGGGCGACACGGTCCTCGCCGATCTCTTCGTTGAACGCCAGCTGCGCACGCTTCCACTCGCGCTGCGTCTCGGCGCGCTTCGCGCGGCCGGCGTCGGTCAGCGTGGCGAGGCGGCTGCGGCCGTCGTCGCCCGGCCCGACCTCGACCCAGCCTTCGCGGATCAGCGGCTGCAGGTTGCGAGTCAGCGTCGACGCGTCCATTTCCATCTCGGCCGCGAGGTCGCCCGGTCGCACCGGCTCCAGCCGCCCCAGATGCGACAACAGCGAATACTGCGTCGTCTTCAGGCCCGACGAGCCGACGAAGTGGTCGAAATACTGGCTGACGCGCCGCGAGAGCTGCCGCAGCTTGTAGCTGCTGCAACCCTTGGGCGAGACGGGTGGTGCGACGACCTTGTTGCGCATGATCTCTCGATTGTAGCTACAATCATTGCAAATACAACTTAATCGACGAGGGACGCTGGATGGACACCACCACCGAAACACCGACGCAGGTGCTCGCGCGCTGGCAGGCGGACGAGGCCGAGCGCCGCAAGACCATGGTGAAGAGCGGGGTGGCCCGGCCCGAGCAGGTCGCCGGCCTGAGCGGTGTGCAGGTCTTCGAGGCCATGTTCGCCGGCACCCTGCCCTACCCGCCGATCGCCGACACCAACGACTTCTTTCTGGTCGAGGCGACGCCGAGCCGCGCCGTGTTCCAGGGCCGGCCGCAGCTGCGCCACTACAACCCGTTGGGCACCGTTCATGGCGGCTGGATCGCGACGCTGCTCGACTCGTGCGTCGGCTGTGCGGTGCACGTCTCGCTGCCGGCCGGCAAGGGCTACACCACTGCCGAACTCAAGGTGAACTACGTGCGCGCGGTGACCGAGAAGGTCGGCCTGGTGCGGGCGATCGGCAGCGTGATCCACCTCGGCAACCGCATGGCCACGGCCGACGGTCGCCTCGTGGGCCCGGACGGCAAGCTGTACGCTCACGCCTCCACCACCTGCTTCATCTTCGACGCACCATGAGACTCCTCCACACCATGCTGCGGGTCGGCGACCTCGATCGCTCGATCCGCTTCTACACCGACGTGATGGGCATGACGCTGCTGCGCCGGTCCGAGAACCCCTCGCAGAACTACTCGCTCGCGTTCCTCGGCTATGGCTCGAATCCCGAGCACGCCGAGATCGAGCTGACCTACAACCACGGCGTTTCGTCGTATGACCTCGGCACGGCCTATGGCCACATCGCGATCGCGGTGCGCAATGCGGCCGTGGCCTGCGACCGCATCCGCGCGGGTGGCGGCAACGTGACGCGCGAGGCCGGACCGGTCAAGGGCGGTAGCACGGTCATCGCCTTCATCACCGACCCCGACGGCTACAAAGTCGAACTGATCGAACGCTCCTTCTGAGATGACAACCCCCACGTCGCTTCGCTTCTGCCCCCCAGGGGGCGCTCAGCCGCCTTGGGGCGGCCCGGCGGCGGCTGAACCAGGACACCCCCACCCATGCTTGCCCAGCTCGCCACGCATTCGCTCCAACGCCGCGGCATCCACTACGCGTGGGTGATCGCTGCCGTCACCTTCCTGGCGATGCTGACGACCTCGGCGGCGCTGGGCCTGCCAGGCGCGATGCTGCAACCGCTGAGCAAGGAGTTCGGCTGGACCACCGACCAGCTGTCGTCGGTGTTCGCGGTGCGCTTCGCGTTGTTCGGGCTGCTCGGGCCGTTCGCCGCGGTGTTCATCGGGCGTTTCGGCTTGCGCCGCATCATGGTCGTCGCGGCCAGTTTCATCGCCGCGGCCATGGTGCTGGCCACCGGCATCACGCAGCTGTGGCAGTTGTTCCTGCTGTGGGGCCTGGTGCTGGGCTGCGGCACCGGCCTGACCGCGCTGGTGCTGGGCGCGATGGTGGCGAACCGCTGGTTCACGAGCAACCGCGGCCTGGTCGTCGGCCTGTTCGCCGCGAGCACGGCCACGGGGCAGCTGATCTTCCTGCCGATCGCCGCCTGGATGATCGAGAACATGGGCTGGCGCTACGCCGTCATCCCGGTGTTCGCGGCCTGTGTGGTGGTGGCCGTGCTGGTGACGCTGTTCATGCGCGACCACCCGAGCAGCATCGGCCTGCGCGCGTTCGGCGAGCCGGAGACCGCCCCCATCGAGGCACCGCCGGCGCGGGCCAGGACGCTGAATTTTCTCGGCCCGTTCCAGGTGCTGATCGAAGCGTCGCACAACCGCACCTTCTGGATCCTCGCCGGCACCTTCTTCATCTGCGGTCTGAGCACCAACGGCCTGCTGCAGACGCACTTCATCTCGCTGTGCGGCGACAACGGCATGACCGCGGTGCCGGCGGCCTCGGTGCTGGCGATGATGGGCGCCTTCGACCTGGTGGGCACGACGCTGTCGGGCTACCTGTCCGACCGCTACGACAACCGCAAGCTGCTGTTCTGGTACTACGGGTTGCGTGGGCTGTCGCTGTTCTGGCTGCCGTTCTCGACCTTCACGTTCTACGGGCTGTCGATCTTCGCGATGTTCTACGGGCTCGACTGGATCGCCACCGTGCCGCCGACCGTGAAGCTCGCCGCCCAGGAGTTCGGCAAGGAGAAGGCCGGCATGATCTTCGGCTGGGTCTTCGCCGCGCACCAGCTCGGCGCCGCGACCGCGGCCTACGGCGCAGGGCTCACGCGCACGCTGCTGCTGACCTACAACCCGGCGCTGTTCGCGGCCGGTGCGGCCTGCCTGCTGGCAGCGGCCTCGGTGCTGATGATCCGGTTGCAGGCGCGATCAGCGCCTGCGGTGAAAGCAGCCTGAGTTTCAGTGCTGCGGTCGGGCGGCTGGCGGAAGGCAACACCAGCCACGGTGCGTTAGCTGTCGCATTCGAGCTGCAGCGACTGGATGTCGCCGCCGATGCCGAGCTTGGTGATCAACCCGCCTTCTCGGCTGTTGGGGCCGAAGACCGTGGAACGGTCCTTGAACATCGAGTGTTCGTAGACCCGCAGCGTGGCTTTTGAGCCGGTCACGAGACTGTCGATGTGGCTCTTGAGCTGCTTGCCGCTCATCTTGTCCGCGCTCTCGAGCGAGGCCGGCCCGACCAGCGTCGCCACGTCGCCCTTGAAGTTGCGGTCGCTGTAGAACTGAACCCAGCAACCTGATTCGAGCGCAGGGGTCGAGACCTGGATCGGGACCTGGACGATCACGGGCTGCGGCCGCGTGTCGCCGGTGGCTGTCTGAAGATTGCTGGGCGTGGAGCTGCAGCCGGCCGCGATCAAAGCGGCAAGCGAAAGCAGGGGCAAGAATGCTGTTGTGTTTTTCATTCGATTCCTCGTGAAGGTGCAGTGGACGGACCCACGGTCCGATGCGTCCGGATCGTCGACGGGAGGCGTCGCCGAGTCGATAGGACACCGCCTCTTCACGCTGTAGGCGGCGGTTACCCGCCCACAGCACCAGCTTGAACCGGGCAGGCTTACTGATCAAGCGCGCAGCGCGCTCGCCTCCTTGGCGAGTGCCGTGATGCGCGTCCAGTCCTTCGCGGCCACCGCGTCGGCCGGCGTCAGCCACGAGCCGCCGCAGACCTTGACGTTGGGCAAGGCCAGAAAGTCGGGCGCGGTCGCCAGCGAGATGCCGCCGGTCGGGCAGAACACCACGTCGGTGAACGGCCCGGCCAGCGCCTTCAGCATCGCGATGCCGCCGGCCTGCATCGCCGGGAAGAACTTCAGGAAGAAGTAGCCGTCGGCGTTCGCCTGCATCACCTCGCTGCCGGTCGCGGTGCCGGGCAGCAGCGGCAGGCCGATCTCGGTGCAGGCTTGGCCGATCGCGCTCGTGTAGCCGGGGCTCACCGCGAACGTGCAGCCCACGTCCTTTGCGGCCTGCGCATCGGCGCGGCTGCGCACGGTGCCGGCGCCGAGGATGGCCTCGGGCACATCGCGCGCGATCGCTTCCATGCACTGCAGTGCGATCGATGTGCGCAGCGTCACCTCGAGCACGCGCACGCCGCCGGCGACGAGCGCTTGCGCCATCGGCACGGCATCTTCGAGGCGGTTGATGACGATGACCGGGATCACCGGGCCGTAGGCGACGAGGTCGAGCGAGTTCTTCATGGTCGGTTTCCTTGGATGATCAAAGCCAGGTGCACGCGCCCTGCTCGGCTGAGAGGACATTGCGGCGCATGCCGGCGAAGAGTTCGCGGCCCAGGCCGTGGCCGTTGATGGCGGCCTGCGCGTCGGGCAGCACCGCCTGTTCGCGCGCGGCCCAGACAGCGTCGTCGACCAACGCCGAGAGCGTGCCTGCGACCGCATCGAGCCGCAGCACGTCGCCGTCGCGCACCTTGCCCAGCGGCCCGCCGTGCATGACCTCGGGGCTGACGTGGATGGCCGCGGGGATCTTGCCCGACGCGCCGCTCATGCGCCCGTCGGTGACCAGCGCGACCTTGAAGCCGCGGCCCTGCAGCACACCCAGCGGCGGCGTGAGCTTGTGCAGCTCGGGCATGCCGCAGGCGGCCGGGCCTTGGAAGCGCACGACCGCGATGAAGTCGCGCTCCAGCGTGCCGGTCTTGAAGGCCGCGAGCAGTTGTTCCTGCGTGTCGAACACGATCGCCGGCGCCTCGACAATGTGGCGGTCGGCCGGCACCGCCGAGACCTTGATGACCGCGCGGCCGAGGTTGCCGGTCAGCAGCTTCAGGCCGCCTTCGTCGCTGAAGGGCGTGGCGGCCGTGCGCACGACCGAGTCGTCGATGGGTGCGGCGGGCAGGTCGTGCCATTGCAGCCGCGTACCGGCACGCTCCGGAACCTTGCCGAACTCGCGCAGCCCACCGGGCACGACGGTGCTGACATCGCCGTGCATCGCACCGCTGTCGATCAGCTCGCGGATCACGAAGCCCGGCCCGCCGGCCGCCTGGAACTGGTTCACGTCAGCCACGCCGTTCGGGTAGACGCGCGCCAGCAGCGGCGTGCAGGCCGACAGGTCGGCGAAGTCGGTCCAGTCGATCAGGATGCCCGCGGAGCGCGCGACCGCCACCCAATGGATCAGGTGGTTGGTCGAGCCGCCGGTCGCGAGCAGCGCGACCATCGCGTTGACGATCACGCGCTCGTCGACCAGGCGGCCGATCGGCGTGAACTGCGCGCCCTTGGCGGTGATGCCCAGCAACGTGCGCACCGCGTCGCGCGTCAGCGCTTCGCGCAGCTCGGCGTGCGGGTGGATGAAGGCGGCGCCGGGCACGTGCAGGCCCATCGCCTCGAGCAGCATCTGGTTGCTGTTCGCGGTGCCGTAGAAGGTGCAGGTGCCGGCGCCGTGGTATGCCGCCGACTCGGCCTCGAGCAGCTTGTCGCGGCCGACATTGCCGGCGGCGAACTGCTCGCGCACCTTGGACTTGGCGGTGTTGTCCAAGCCCGTGCTCATCGGCCCGGCGGGCACGAACACGCAGGGCAGATGCCCGAAATGCAGCGCGCCGATGAGCAGGCCCGGCACGATCTTGTCGCACACGCCCAGCAGCAGCGCGGCGTCGAACACGTCGTGGGTCAGCGCGATCGCGGTGCCCATCGCGATGCTGTCGCGCGAGAACAGGCTCAGCTCCATGCCGGGCAGGCCCTGGGTCACGCCGTCGCACATCGCCGGCACGCCGCCCGCCACCTGCACGGTAGCGCCGAGCTTGTGCGCCTCGTCGCGGATCACGGCCGGGAAGCCCTCGTAGGGCTGGTGCGCCGAGAGCATGTCGTTGTAGGCGGTGACGATGCCGATGTGCGGCGCGCGTTCGGCGACGATGCGCAGCTTGTCGTTGCTCGGCATCGCGGCGAACGCGTGCGCGACGTTGGCGCAACCCATGCGGTCGGCGCCGCGCGGGCGGTTGATCGCGGCGTCCACGCGCGCGAGGTAGGCGGCGCGCGTCGCGGCACTGCGTGCACGGATGCGCTGGGTGACTTCGACAACCGCTTGCTTCATGGTCGACCTCGCTTGTAACGACGCTGCTGATTTTCTCGTAACCGAGTTACATCGTCAAATCAATCGTGCAACGGTCGACCGATGGAAGCAAGGATCAAACCGCCGCAGCGGCGGGGCTCAGCGCAGCCGCATCTCGACGCGGCGTGCCTCGCGGGCGTCGCTGCCGCCGGTCGTGACCACCGGCTTGTCCATCACCAGGTGGTCGGGCGCGACGCCGTTCGCTTCGAGCGCGTGGCGCACCGCGAGCGCCCGCTTCTTCGCGAGCTCGGCGTTCTGGGCAGCATCGCCGCTGGCATCGTGGTAGCCCGAGATCTGCACCACCTTGCCAGGGTCGGCCCGCGCCGCGTCGGCGACGCGGACGAGCACCGCGGAGGAGTCGACCGGCAGCGCGTCGGAGCCCAGGTCGAAATAGATCCGCCCGTCGGGTTCGGCCAGGGCGGCCGCGGCCGCCTCGGGGCGGATCGACCCCTTGCCGCCGCGGCCCAGGCTCGTGGCCGCGGCGAGCGCGAGCACGCCCGCCACCACCAGACCGATCACCAAGGCCAGCACCATCAGTGCATAGTTCTGCGCGTCGTCGTTTTGATCACTCATTCGATGCTCCCGCAAACCGGAATTCATTCTAGAGTGGCGGCATGACATCTTCGTATTCGGCCCTGCACCTGCGCGATCCGCAGCCCATGCTGGCCCACGCCCGCAAGGTCTGGGGCGGTCAGCAGGACCTGTGGGTGTTCGGCTACGCCTCGCTGATCTGGCGCCCCGAGTTCGATGCCGACGAGCAGCGCCCCGCCACCGTGCACGGCTGGCACCGCGCGTTGCAGATGCGCTCGCGGGTCAACCGCGGCACGCCCGAGTGCCCAGGTTTGGTGTTCGCCCTCGTGCCCGGCGGCTCCTGCCGCGGCATGGCCTACCGCATCGACAAGCGCCGTGCCGACGCCGAGCTCGAGCGCCTCTGGGCACGCGAGATGCCGACCGGCGTCTACGACCCGAAGTGGCTGCCCTGCCGCACGCCGCACGGACCTGTGCACGCGCTGGCGTTCACGCTGAGCCGCCGCAGCCCGGCCCACACCGGGCCGCTGTCGGACGCGCAGATCGTGACGGTGCTGCGCGACGCCGTGGGCCGTTACGGCAGCACGCGCGACTACCTGCTGGAAACCGCCCATTCGTTGCGCGGCTACGGCATCCGCGATCGTGACATCGAGCGCCTGGTGGCGCTGGCACGCGCGCACCAGCTCGCGTGAGGCGCGGGCCGGCGGTCAGCGCGGCTGCGGCAGGTCTGCACCGACGCTGGCGCGGCGCACCGCGTCGAGGTCGGCCAGCGTGTCCACATCGACCAGCACGCCCGGGTCGTCGACGTCGACCGCCAGCGCCGGGTAACGCGCGATCAGCCGCCGCGCGCCTTCGTCCCCGGTCAGGCCGACGAGTTCGGAGTACAGCTCGCTCGAGAACCCCACCGGGTGGCCGCGCCGCCCCTTGTACTGCGCATAGACCACCGCGTGCTGCGCGAGCTGCCGCGCCACCGCCTGCAGCGTCGCCGGCTGCACCCGGGGCATGTCGCCTGGCAAGATCAACCAGCCGCTGGCCGTGGCACGCGCACTCACGCCGGCCGCGATCGAGTGGCCCATGCCCTGGCCGCTCGAGGCCAGCGAACCGACTTCGGGCACGATGACCACGTCGCGCGCGGCAACGCTGCGACGCGCCACATCGGCCAGGGCCTCGGTGGTGACGACGACGACCGGCAACTGGCTCGCGATCGCCTGGCGCAAGGTGGTGCCGAGCACGGTCAGGCCGCCCAGGCTTTGCGCGAGCTTGTGCTCGGTCCCCAGGAAGCGTGAGCCCCTGCCCGCTGCCAGCACGATCACCGCAGGCCGCGACATCATTGATTCCCCTCTTCGTTGTTGTAGGTGGTGGCTGCCCCAAGAATGGAAGCCGCAACCCGTTTGAGATAGTGGTGGCTCTACCTAAGGCCTTCCCCGTACGCTGCGTTGTGGAAAACCACGGCGGCCGTGGTCTTTCTATACTCGGTCGCATGGATGATCTCGCCCAGCTTCGCAAATCGTACGAGCGCGCCGAACTCGACGAGTCGGCCTCGAAGGCCGACCCGGCCGAGCAGTTTCAATTGTGGTTGACGCAGGCGCTGGACGCGCAACTGCCCGAGCCGAACGCGATGACGCTGGCCACCGTGGGCGCGGACGGCCGCCCGTCCACCCGCATCGTGCTGATCAAGGGCACCGACGCGCGCGGCATCGTCTGGTTCACCAACTACGACAGCCGCAAGGGGCGCGAACTCGCGGCCCATCCGTTCGCGGCGCTGCAGTTCCACTGGGTCGAACTGGAACGCGTGGTGCGCATCGAGGGCCGCGTCGAGAAGGTCAGCGATGCCGAATCCGACGCCTACTTCGCCTCGCGTCCACTGGACTCGCGCATAGGCGCCTGGGCCTCGCCGCAGAGCCAGGTGATCACATCGCGCGCGGTGCTGGTGGCCAACGTCGCGAAGTACGGGGCGAAGTTCCTGCCCGCGATGCTCGCCAGCGGGCCGCCGCGGCCGCCGCATTGGGGCGGCTACCGCTTGCGGCCTGACACCTGGGAATTCTGGCAAGGTCGCCCGTCGCGGCTGCACGACCGGCTGCGCTACCGGCTGGACGACGCACACTGGGTGCGCGAGCGGCTGGCGCCCTGAGCGACGCGATTCAAGACGATGACCGCGTCTGCGGCGCCTGCGGCATCAGCCCGTCGAGCCGCAGCAGGAACAGCTTGAAGTCGATGGGCTTGGTCCAGTAGTCGTCGAAGCCCGCGGCCAGCGCTCGTGCGATGTCTTCGCTCAGCCCGTTGGCCGACAGGGCGACCATCAGGCTGGCGTCGAGCGACGGCTCGGCGCGCAAGCGGCGCCGCACCTCGAAGCCGTCGATGTCGGGCAGTTGCATGTCGATCAGCACGACGTCGGGAGGCTCCGCGATCGCCATCGCCACGCCCGACAGCCCATCGACGGCGCTGCGCAGCCGCACGCCGGGACGCAGCGCGACGAGGCCTTCGACCAGGATCACGTTGACCGGGTTGTCCTCGATGTAGAGCACGGTCAGTGGCGGGGCTTCCGACGCGACCGACCCGCCCGTCGGCGCCGGCATCGGCACGCGGGTGGGCGGCGTCGCCTCGGTCGGTGCGGCGACCGGCAACCGTGCGTCGGACGCCTTCAAGGTCACGCGGAACTCGCTGCCCTGCCCGAACGCGCTGACCACCTCGATGCGACCGTCCATCAGCTCGGTGAGCTGGCGCACGATGGCCAGGCCGAGGCCGACGCCTTCGATGCCTTCGCGCTCGGCGCCGAGTCGGTGAAAGGCCTCGAACAGATGCGCCTGCTGCGCGGCCGCCAACCCGCGGCCGTCATCGCGCACCGTGATGTCCCAGGCCGCGGCCGGCTCGCCCTCGCGCGCCTGCGCACCGACCCAGACATTGCCGCCGGCGCGGTTGAACTTGACCGCGTTGGTCACGAGGTTGGCGACGATCTGCCGCAGCCGGCGCGCGTCGGCCAGCACGCGGCCGCCGCTGGCTCGCAGATGCAGCGTGACGCCGGCGCGCTGGGCCTGCGAACCCAGCCACTGCACGACATCGTTCAGCACCTCGTCGATCGCGACCGGCGCCAGCCGGATGGGCAAGCTGCCGGCCTCGATCGCCGCGAGGTCGAGCACGTCGTCGACCAGCGCCAGCAGATGCTCGCCGGCGGAACGGATGTGCGCGACGCGTTCGAGCTGCAATGCCGGCGACGCGCGCACGCCCTCGTGCTCGATGAGCTGCGCGAACCCCAGCACCGCGTTCAGCGGCGTCCTCAGTTCATGGCTGGCGCGCGACAGGAAGTCGGACTTGGCGCGGCTCGCGCGCAGCGCCAGTTCCTTGTCGCGCAAGGCCTGCTCGGCAAGCTGCCGCTGCATGATCAGCTCGGTCGTGTCGAGGTGGATGCCGATCAGGAAGTTGCGTCCGCCCTGCTCCTCGAGACGCGAGCGCGACACGACCCAGCGCAGCGTGCCGTCGGGCCGGACGATGCGGAATTCGGTCTCGAAGGCCTTCGCGCCCGAGCGCATCGAACGCACGCGGGCTTCGGTCAGCGCCGACCGGTCGTCCGGGTGCACCAGCGCGTCGCGCCACGCTTCCAGCGTTGCCGGCAACGCGTCGGGCGTGATGCCGTAGATGCTCAGCATCGTCGCGTTCCATTCGATGCTGCCGGTCTCGGTGTCCAGGCTCCAGATGCCGAGCTCGGCCGCGTCGGCCACCAGTTCGATGCGGCGCAGCAGCGCCTGGGTGCGTTCGCGCTCGGCGCGTTGCGTGCTCTGGTCGATGGTGATGCCGATCAGCCCGGTCGCGGCCCCGTGCGCATCGCGTTCGGCCACGCGGCGCGTCAGCAGCGGCCGGTAGCCGCCGCTGGCGTTGCGGTAGCGGACTTCCACGTCGACGATCTCGCCCGTCGTGACGGCCCGGTCGGCCGCCTGCAGCAGGCTGTCGAGGTCGTCGGGATGGGTCGTGGACCGCAAGCGGCCGAGGTCGATGCCACCCGGCCGCGGCTTGAGCCCGAGGATCTCGTAGCCCACGTCGTTGAACTGGATGCGCTGGGTGGCGAAATCGATGCGCCAGACCGACACCCTGGCCAGGCGCAGGGCACCGGCCAGGTAGCTGCTGAGCGCCTGATGCGCCCGCACGCGGCCGGCGCCGTCGGTGTCGTCGACGATCACGCCGATCATCTTGACGGGGTGGCCCTCGGCGTCGCGATGCACCTCGAGCAGCGATTGCAGGTCGTGCAGCGAGCCGTCCGGCCAGATGACTCGATACCGCAGCACATGGCGCCCGCCCTCGCGCAAGAAGCGCTCGTGCTCGGTACGGAACCAGGCCTGGTCGTCGGGGTGGATCCGCTGCATGGCGACGTCGAACGGCGGCGCCCCGCCGGCCGCATCGATGCCGAACAGCTTGAACACGTGAGCGTCCCAGCGCGCCTGGTTGGTGCGCAGGTCGCGCTCGAACACGCCGATGGTCAGGAACTCCTGCACCAGCGCGAGCTGGTCGCTGCTGCCACCCCACAACGCTGCAGCCGATGGGGTGACGCGGGGGCTGAGCCAGACCAGCCAGCCGTCGGCCAGGGCCACCGCCTGCCACTGCAGCGGCGCGCTGCCGAGTTGGCCACGCCCCTGCGGCTCGGCCCGCAGCGCAGCTTGCAACTCGCGCGCGACCTGGGCCCACAACTCGCCGGTCAGTCTGCAGCCCTCGGCCCATTGCCGAGCCGCTGCGTTCACTTGCCAGCCATCGGCATTCGCCTCCCCGCCCAGCCGCATGGCCGGGCTGGGCGCCATGAGCCAGATCTGGTCCATACGCTGCCGTTTCATCAGCCCCGAAGCGGGCCGACGCGCTCATCGCGCCGGCACCCGCGGGGAACGCGAGGCGTCCGCTGCAGTGTATCGACCCGGATGCACCGGGCTCTGCTGGAAAGCACGGACCTCGCGTGTCGGCCTCCGCGGACGGCGCTCACGCGGGGTCAGGGCTCCCCGTCCCAATAGTCCAGGTCGTCCTTTTCGCGGTGCATGCGGCCGAAGACCTCACGCTGGCCGTCCCGCGTGCCCGAGGCCATCGCGAGGTACTTGCCGGAGTCCGGGTACTCGACGACTTCAGGACTCTCCCGGGTGCTGATCGACAGGTACTTCAGCGGCGCGGTCGAGGTGTTGACGATCTGATGCGGATAGTCCGGGCCGGGCGGAATGAAGATCACATCGCCCGAGGTGATGGACAGCATCTCGCCGGCCACCCGCAGCGTGCCCTGGCCCTCGAGCACGACAAAGGCCTCCTCCTGCGCGTAGTGAAAGTGGTACGGACACGAGCGCATGCCCGGCGCGACGGTGTCGACGCTCAGGCCCAGCTTGGTCGCGGCGGTACCAGTGCCGAGCCGCGCGCAGACGGTGTCGTAGAGCGGCGGCCGCTGCTCGCGATGGGTCTCGACGGTGTCGACATTGCGCAGCAACAGCGCGCGAAGCCGGTCGGCTTTCTCGGTCATGCGAATCTCCTGTTGTGTGCGCATTCGTGTGCACTTTCGCACGCCATCATGCCCTTGCGCAGAAGTGGCTGCTGCACAATGCCGCGCACCATGCCAGGTGTCGCCTGAAAGCCCACGACTTGAACAGCATCTTCATCTTCTTCGGTATCGAGTCCTGGAAGCCGGTGATCACCGCGCTGATCCTGCCGCCCGTGCCGCTCTTGCTGCTGATGCTGATCGGCGCGCGGCTCATCCTGCCGCGTCGCGGCCTGGGCTGGCTGGTGATCCTGACCAGCGTCGCGCTGCTGTGGCTGAGCACCTGCAGCGGCACCGCGCAACTGCTGTCGCAGTTCGCGCTGCGCCCGCCGGCCGCGCTGACCGCAGAGCGCATCAAGGAGCTGAAAGCCGCCCCATCGAGGAACGCGACCGCCATCCTGGTGCTCGGCGGCGGCCTGGAGCCCTTCGCGCCCGAGTACGGCGTCAGCAACCTGCGCTACCCGTCGCTGGAGCGCCTGCGCTACGGCCTCTGGCTGAGCCGCGAGACCGGCCTGCCGGTGGGCTTCAGCGGCGGCGTGGGCTGGGGCCAGCCCGATGGCACACCCGAGGCGCGCATCGCCGGCCAGATCGCCGCGAGCGAGTTCGGCCGGCCGCTGAAATGGATAGAAGAGAACTCGCGCGACACGCGCGAGAACGCGGCGCTGAGCGTGCCGCTGCTGAAGAAGACCGGCGTCACGCACATCGTGCTGGTGACGCATGCGTCGCACATGCCGCGCGCCGTGAAGGCCTTCGAGGCGGTGGCCGGCAGCGACATCAGCATCGAGGCCGCGCCAATGGGTGCGGCCAAGCACCTCGAACTGAACGTGCTCGAATGGCTGCCAACGACGAACGGGATGATCGAGGTCCGCAACATCGTGCGCGAACTCATCGGGCGCTGGGTCGGCGCCTGAACCTGCGCTGAGCTGCCTCAGCTGCGCGTCGGCCCGCCCAGGCTTTCGGCCGGGCGGCGCAGCGCGCGATCGAACGGGTTGACCCGCTCCGCGATCTTGCGCGCCTCGCGCTGCAGCAGCTCGATCACGACCGGCAGCCGGTCGGCGTTCAGCCGGTTTTCGATCGTGCCGACGCTGAGCGCGGCGACGACGCGCTGGTTGCGGTCGAACACCGGCACCGCGGCACCCGCCATGCCCTCGAGCAGACCCGAGCTCGTGTTCGCGTAGCCCTGGGCGCGCACCCGCGCCGCCTCGGTGCGCAGAAAGACCTCGTCGAGCGAGCGCAGGTGCTGGATGCGCGGCACGTTGAAGCGCATCACCTCTTCCTGCTCGGCCTCGGGCAGGTGCGCGAGGATGGCCATCGAGCCCTGCCCCACGCCCAGTGCGACGCGCCCGCCGATGTCGCCGGTGAAGGTGCGGATCGGGAACGGGCCTTCGCAGCGGTCCAGGCAGACCGCGTCGAAGCCGCTGCGCACCAAGAGGAACACGCTGTCGCCCAGCGACGCACCCAAACGCAGCAGCGAGGGTCGGCACAGCTCGCGAAAAGCCCCGTTGTCGCCAGCCCGCGCGGCAAGGGCGAAGAAGTCGATGCTCAGGCGATAGAGCCGCGTCTGCTCACCCTGCTCGACCAGGCCTTCGTCGATCAGCTGCTGCAGCAGGCGGTGCGTGGTGGGCTGCGTGAGGCCGAGCTGCTTGCAGAGCTGGCTCACGCGCAGCCCGGTCTCTGCCGCTTGTGCCAAGGCCTTGACGATCTCCATCGCGCGATGAAGGCTGGAGACTGATTTTTCATCCATCGATTTCATAGTCGTTAATGCTATCGATAAAGTCCAACATTCGGAACCGGCACGA
>Ga0307512_10004627_pt1 | contig 14956 bp, 17 predicted proteins | sample 14_EM_MG_FD_200267 | JGI IMG/M metagenome (GOLD analysis project Ga0307512, IMG submission 200267) | Populus trichocarpa ectomycorrhiza microbial communities from riparian zone in the Pacific Northwest, United States - 14_EM | ecosystem: Host-associated > Plants > Roots > Unclassified | place... | reverse complement strand
TCGAGACATGTCGAGAAGCCATTAGTTTCCAGCACGTCGGCTGCCTGAACCGGCAGTGCAGTGAGAGCCGATAGCAGGATGAAGCTCGTCAGTATCGAGGGCATCGCCGATACCGTTCCGTCGCCACCGAGCAGCAGTCGCCGTAATAGCATGCCGAAGTTGCGGGGTGTTGTTGGGTGGGTTTGGCCGCAGCAGGGTCAGAGGGAAGAATGGCCAGAGGGTGTAAGAGAACAGTCCGCCTTCTGCGTCTCGCAAGAGCCCGAAGTGCCCCTCTCCTGTGCGGCTTGGGTCGATCGACGGGGAGTCGGTGGGAGCGTCAATGGGCGAGGTTATCCAGCGGGTGGGGCGAGACCGGTTGCGATAGCTCCGGGCGGCGTCAAGATTGGCCCCTTGAACGAGGTTAGTTGAGGCTGTCCGACAACATGCGAGGGACGCCGAACGGCCAAGTACCTCGAAAAGATATAGTAGATATAGCAGATATATAGGGAGAGTCGTGAAGATCACGGTGTTGCAGCAAACGCAAATACGAAGAAGGACGAGGACGAGACAGGAACAACAAGACGATTAGAGAGTGTACGGTGCCGGACGACGGGTATCAGCAGCGATAGTGACGGTAGCGGAAAGTGGAGGTAGTTTGGGAGGAGGGTCGGGGCGGCAGCGAGCGAGCGTGAGTTGAGCGAGTGGGGAGCGTTGTTTGCAGGACTAGCGAGAGCAGCGCAACGGCGGAATCACACGAAGGGAGGGACTGGCGGCGACGAGTGCCGAAGGAAAGGAGAGGAGAGGTTTGCGAGGGGTAGACTATCTGTCGCCGAGGAAATAACGAGTGAGGACGGGGCAATGCGAAACGCACGAGTGGTGGCTAGCGGACTTCCGGGCTGGTCTCCCCAGCACTGGTTGGCTGGCTGGCGTTAAGGGGCCCAGCGTGCCAGGGGCGAGGGGGCGCACTCACGATCCGAAGAAGCGATCGAGCCCAGACGCTGTGCAGAGCGCACGTCGTTGCTGTTTCTGCTTGCAGCCTGGCGCGGGCTGCTGACGCCGGCGGCGAGGGCCTTCCGCAAGGAGTAAAGGTACTCGATGGCCCGTCGTTTTATGTGCTCTCTGCTTCTATCTAAAGTGGTCCGTCCCTACCAAAAGCCAGAATGTGCCCACTCCACGATTAAATAAAAATAAAAAGAGGCTGCCAAGAGAGAAAAAGGGTGGTCCCGTGGCGAAGGAAGCTCGTGACGGCTTTTGTTCATCCCCGCACGAGATGCCAATTCAACACAAACTGCGTGATAGATGGCTCGTATGATATGCTATGAGATGTGCGCAAGGAGGAAGAAAAGGAACACAACTGAACCTCCTGCGCACCGCTGCGTGGAGTGCAAAACAGCTGCCATCCCCTCACGCAGAGCTCGTCAATCTAAAACCTTGCGGCCCTCCTCTCTGCACTGGCTGCATCGCTGCAATTGTATGTAGTGAACATATCTATCTATGTACGGTGGGGGATGTCTGGCAGATGTGTAGATATCTACCTATGTGCTCCCAGCCCGGGCAGCATGACGTGCCCGCTGCTCGCCGGCCGTATGTAGGGCGTGCAGTCTGGGGACGCCCCTTCGGGTTTTTAAAATAGAGGTGGCAGGCATTCCCACAGCTCGGGCTATGGCATAGATATCATAGCCGCACGGAATATCGTTGCATCTATCTATTGAGATCACCCACAGGCAACCACAGATACGTTGAACAAAGATCCACTTGATACCAATTGCCGGAGAGAATACGTGTACCGATGCTTGGCCAGCATCCAACAGCGGACCACAGACTCCTGTAACGGCCTCCAGGAATACTTTGTGAGCAGTATTGCTCCACTGTCGCGATACTTCTGGGCTTCCTACAGCCGTCAAGACCGGAGATCCATACATGTTGACCGCAGTGAGTGCAAAAGATCAAGCAGCGATAGACGTCGCCGTTCCTCCAGACACATAGCATCGGCGCACAATGTAGGCGGGGAGTTTCTCAAACTGAGCTGCTTGGGGCTTGCAGATCGACCATCGCTGCTTCGTGGCCAGTTTGGACTCCTCTCCACTGGCCTTGTGCCCATGCAACTGCGATCTTCCACAACCACCACCACCACCACCACCACCACAGAATATGTTGCACTGACCTTGAAAGGGCATCTGGTATCCGCGTGTACACAGACAACAGTGTTGCGTGTTCTGTCCGATTTTTGGAAGCGGAAGGTGGATGTGCAGGGGGGTCCGACAGCGGCCAGTCCGGCGTTGCAATCTTTGAATCTGGTGACCGCAACGGGTGGCGGTGATGGTTGTGCTGATGGATTAGATTCGATAAAGATCTTCTATCCCCGCCTGAAATCCTGCAGGCGCCGCAGTCACCCTTCTCTTCTCTTGTCTCTTGGCAAAACTCTTTTTATTTCAATTTAATTGTGGTTGTCGAACTCTACTCTGCATTGGTGGGTATATATACCACTTTAGGAAAACGACGGGCATTGTGTACTCTACTCTACCTTTTCTCCTTCCACAAGGGGCCTGCGCCGTGGATTCTCTCCATAGGGCACTTGGACGCCTTGGGAAGCTGGCGAGACGGATCACGAGCACCATTGCCGCCGAGAGACGGAAAGGCTTTCTCGTGAGGTAGCGGACGTCTTCCTCTCCCGTCGTTCCTGTCTCTCTCCCACGGCCAGTGTCGGCATATCGGATCCGAACACGCCGCCGCAGACTCGCCCCGTCGTTCTGTCCACGGAAACAGTCGAGTCCCCCAGACGCCCGAGAGCGCGCGTGCGGAGTCGGACCGGCGTCGTCGCCACCCAGCACTGCGCGCAGTTCCTGCATCCGCCCACTCCCGGTCGTGCGCGATACACAGATCACCAGGACGGAAGGGCACCGGGCACCAGGCCTGGCCACGTCTCTCCGCCCGCAGCGAGCGCGTCGACGTCCTCGGCCATGTTGACGCGCGGCACATCAGAGTCCCGGCTCGCCCGCAGCGAGAGTCGCTTCCTCACGAGGATGCACGTCCCGAACGGGGCAAGCAGCAGGGTCTCGTACCTGCGTGCGCGCGTGCTTCCTTCTGCAGCAATCGGGCATATCTTCACAGATATGTATGTATGTAGATATCTGCGTATGATGTCCGCCCCCGATTCGCCGACGGCGGCCTTACCGTTGTCTTGCGCTTCCTCCCGCAAGCAGACTCACTTCCGTCATCCGTGTTCTTCTGCAGAGAACCTCGCCTTTCGCCGATGCGCATTGGCCGGCTCGTCCCAGCGCATTTCGTCCCATGCCCCATGATGTGTCACGCACCCAAAAATAGCCCAGATTGCCCCCATCTCCCCTGGTTCCCTCCCATCGAATCGGCCTCCCGGCGACGATGCGCCCGCTGTAGATATGTATGTAGGCTTCCGCGGGCGGGCGGGAAGGCGGCGATCGCGCGGGCTGCCCTTCTCCCCATCCCCCCGCCTCTGTTCCGTTCTCGTTTTGCACGGCTGTGTTTCAAGGGGCCGCATGACGGGCCGGGACTGGTGGGTTGCAACGGGTTGCTTGTTGGTCGTGGCGGTGGTGGCGGCGGCGGCAGGCGGTCGCATCGTCGTCGTCGTTGTCGTCGTCGTCGTCGCAGAAAAGAACGTCCTCGGTGGTGATCCATAGCGTCTGGAAGAATGCCTTTTCCCTTTCCTCTTCGGAGCGGTTCCCGCAGCGACCTCGTTCCCTCCCACATCGACCAGGTGAACTTGCGCTGCAAACACACGCACCGCCCGGACGGCGAGGACTGCATCTACGCGCGCCGAGAGCAGAGCATTGCGCTCATTATTGCGCGAAGTAGAGTGCTCCACGTATTCACGGCCAGGACACCGCACCCCACCCGTCAACAGGATCAAGGTGCGCGCTGCGAGGTCTGCAGCCCTGCTGCGCGCGCCACACTGCGCGCCACACTACACGCCACACGGAGGGCCGGCTTAGGGCACTGCCTCACGCCTGGGGAATTGGAAATCCAGCGCGGCAAAGCCAACACTGCAGAACGCGGACATCGAGACGACCGTCCGCCCCAGAGGCTCTCGCTGATCGAGCCCGCTTGTACGCATATCATGCGCCAGACTGCGTCACTACGGGTCACTCGCTACATCCTCGTTTGGCTCGGTCAAGATGTCCAGAAGGCTCTCAACGGCCCTAAACTAGGGGTACAAGATGGCGCATCTCGGGGAAGCAAAGCAGTTCCTGGGCTTGGAGATGGAGCGTCAGGACTCCGGTGCCCACACCATCGTCAAACGCTTCGGGAGGGATGGAAGGCGCAAACCCAGTTCCCACTCCTCTCCACGGCAAAAACGACTCTCGAAGCCGAAACGGAAGTTGATGCCGGACACTGCCAGAGCATTATCGGCAGCTTCTCGTACGCAGCTGCCGTAGCCCGTCCTGACAATATGTAGTTTTTGCCGTCTCAGCACTCAGCCGCTATAAACGCCAGGCCCTTCACATGGACACCGTCGGAAAACTCGGATCTCCTCGCCCCGTCCGCACTGTCTCCAATGGCGCATCAAAAAAACATCCAGGCAGCCGGATACGGGGAAAGCAGGGACAAGCACATCGATGTGAAGTTCCACCCCTGCCGAGACCTTCACGCCCGGACTCTCCACCGACAACTTGGCGGATATCATGACAAAAGCGCTGCGACCAGCGAAACACGGATTCTTCACGCAAGGCATTGGGCTACGGCGTTAGCAAGGTTATTGCTCTCTGTTGCTGTCTGGCAGCTGGTTTTGTCCCCCGAGGTTCCCCACTGCAAAAGTTTTGATAAGCCTCACGGGGATTCATTCTTCTGTCATGAGGTTGGCTCTACTGTCTTGCGGGTTTTGCTGCTTACTTGCTGCGCTGTCCTCGGTGGTATGCAGCAAGAGGGGGGGGGCGTCAAGATGTCCAGTAGGCTCTAGAATCTAGATGGCCTCGACTGTGCGAGGGCCCCCGGGTACGAAGAGAGTCAGAGTCGAGCATGTATAATAGAGGCTTCTTCGGCATGGCAAGCGGCATTCCCGAGTCTATCATCTTCACCCATTTACCCATATATCCGCACATCCTCTTTGATATTGCATATTGTTCCTCCTCAGTACACGCACATTTCGAGGGCTGCCCAGTGGATATCTCCATCCTGGGGTAAGTGATCGTCCTTCCGTCGAGCAGGGCGGCCATAGCCTAGATGTGCTCGCAGCACCGCCGAGACACGCCCGCGCAGCGGCCATATGGAGACGGGCATGTGGCCGCCCGACGACATTTGTGCGTTGGCCGAGTGGCGGGTCGAACAGTGCGGCGGTCGATAGATAGGTGTCCGGATACGCGGGCGCGGTGAAGACCGCAATCCTGACGACCTCCTCCCCGGGGGCCGTGCAAGTCGCTGCGGACGAAGGGACGTCGAGGGCAACGACCGGGCGATGATGCTCGCTCGCGGCTGCGGCCTTTCTCTGCTGCCTTCGTTGCGCCGGACTCTCGACCGGAGGAGTCGACGGTGAGGCAAGCCCGGTCTTGTAGCCGACTCGTTGCTCCATACGTACGTACCAAAGTTTGTATGATACATACGGGCAAACGTGCAGGACGTTACATCGCATGTGGGACGACTGAGACGGTGGCGGTGGCGGTGGCGGTGGCGTCGGTACTACTAGGGTTTAACCCTACACTGACTGTGGGGGTTTGCGCGCACACACGCACAAGCCGTTCTGGGAAATGCGCTGACAAATCTGACTTTTGCTTCGAAATCAAGCTTGCCCCCCCCGTTTTCCTATTATCTAGGCTAGGCAACCGACGACTTAACGCTCAACACCCCCCGACACCAAACTATCAGCAAAAATGGCCCGCCGTCCTGCCCGTTGCTACCGCTACTGCAAGAGTACGTTCACGACCCCGTTTTTGTTTTCTCGTTCGCGACGAAGGAGGAGGACGAGGAGGAGGAGGAGGAGGAGGAGGGGTTGCAATCGCGAAGGGAGATGCGAGGGAGGAAAACGGACGCCGGGAGCAAAACGAGACTGACGGTGGCGGATTCCCGCGAACAGACAAGCCCTACCCCAAGTCCCGGTTCAACCGCGGAGTCCCGGACCCCAAGGTCAAGATCTTCGATCTCGGACGCAAGCGTGCCGGCGTCGACGACTTCCCGCTGTGCATCCATCTGGTGTCGAACGAGTACGAGCAGCTGTCGTCGGAGGCTCTCGAGGCGGCCCGCATCTCGGCCAACAAGTATCTCGTCAAGCTCGCCGGAAAGGATGGTTTCCATCTGAGGATCCGGTATGTGTCCCTCGCGGATGAGAGGGAGGGAAAGAGACCCTGACGAAACAGTGCCCACCCCTTCCACGTCATCCGCATCAACAAGATGTTGTCGTGCGCCGGGGCCGATAGGCTGCAGACAGGCATGCGTGGCGCGTGGGGAAAGCCTAATGGCTCGGTCGCCCGTGTCAACATCGGCCAGGTCCTGCTGTCGGTCCGCACCCGCGACTCGAACCGCGCCACTGCTCTCGAGGCTCTGCGGAGATGCCAGTACAAGTTCGTCCTCCTCCAATGTATTCCCAGCTCCAAATGGCCCCCTTTTCGCTGACACGTTTGCGATCGCACCAGGTTCCCTGGCCGCCAGAAGATCATCGTCTCCAAGAACTGGGGCTTCACCCCCCTCCGTCGCGAGGAGTACGTCGAGAAACGCGCCAACGGAGAGGTCAAGCCCGACGGTGCTTACGTCAAGTTCCTGAGGCCCCACGGTGTCCTCGCCGAGAACGTCCGCGCCTACCCCCAGGCTTTCGCCAACGCTGCCTCCGCATAGATCGCTCTTTGATGGTAGTAGTAGAGCTGCGCTTGTCTTTTTTCAATGGGATGGAATGGAATGGAACTGGGTGCAAAAAATACGAAATGGAATTTGCTTCTCTTGCTTCTCGGGATTCACTGTAGCCACGGGTAGAGATGTGTAGCTGCATATGATCAGCCAGGAGTGGGCCGTGATAGAGCCCGTGCTATGACATGAGGGATGCAGCACCTAATGCTTTTTATTTCACCGATTACCCATTCACCAGTGCAAGCCATGCCAAAGTAGTCAATCAAGCAAAAATATACCAAGCACAGCAACGACGACGACCATCATGCACTTGGAACCCCCAACCTCCACCCATCCCATCCCATCATCTCCTCTCGGACCAATCAAATTGGTCTTTGAATTCGCCCTGTCCTCCTTTGTACGAGATCTTGAACCTGATCCTCAACGGTGCCTTTTGCAAACAAACGTTTTTTCATTAGCCGTTCGTGAACCCGCCTTTTTTCTTCTTTTTTCTTCTTCCTTTCGAGAGGGTGGAGAGAAAGAAAAAAAACCGGAAAAAACTTACTCCGTTGCTGCCACTCAACCTCATCTGCAACTGGGCATCGCCGGCCGGGTGGATGGTCGTGGTGCTGATCTCCTTGAGCTCGAGTTTCTGGCCCCTCGGCGCGGCGGCTTGCAGTTGCAGCTCCGACAGCGTCTCCGTGAAGCTCGTATTCGCGAGCCGCGCGCGGATGTAGACGGCGCCATCGGCGGGCCGCTGGAGTTGCAGCGAGATCTCGAGGCTATTCTTGGTGTACACTGTGATTGCTGCTGGCGTGGTGGACGGGGTGGTGGCGGCGGCTGTGATGGCAGCTGGAGAGGAGGTGCCTCCCATGACATCGAGGAGGCCGCCCAAGCCGCCCGCGGGGGATGGTGAGGTGGTGGTGGTGGTGGTGGTTGGTGCCGGGCTGGAAGTCGCGCCTGGAAAGAGCCCGAGGATGTCGGACACGCTCGATTGCTGCCGTCCACCTGCTTGCGTCGTGGCGGCGGAAGGGGAGGTGTCGCCTAGGATGTCGGCGAGGAGGTGTAGGTTTCCGCCACCGCCGCCGGTCGTGTCCATGCCTCCTCCGCCAAGCGCTGGACCATCGTCGCTGAGGAGCTCCAGCAGTTCCATCTCCTGGTTCTTCTTCCGTGCGGGCTTCGCCTTCACCATCTTCTCCCCGAGGACCCTGTTCTCGTCGCGGATTTCGGGCATGGGCATGGCCTCGAACACGCCGAAACGGACTTCGTCGGGCTGTTTGAACATGTTGACATACTCGGTTGTCCGCTGCTGGATCTCAACGTCGAGGGATCGCGCATGCAGTGCCAGGATCCGCTTGATGTCGGCCGTGTTGTTGTGCTGGCCTTCCTGACTGGGGAGTCGCGTGGAGAGCTTCATCAACGCATTGGTAGCGTACTCGTTCGTGGTCTGGGAGTTGTACGAGTGTTCGAGCACGCACTCCAGCAATGCGATTATTTCGTGTCCGGAGACTCCCGATTCCAACAGTCTGTGACCGTATTCGCCGAGCACCCACGAACTGGCAAGCGTCAACCCTTCCGTGAAGGCGGGCGTCGAGGAGCCCTCGCCGAGCACCACGCCGCCGTTTCCGTTCCGCGGAGACTTGCCGTCTTTCGCCTGTACCATCGCCGCGTAGAGCTCGCGCACGCAGTAATCCTGCTCACTCGGGGATGTCGCGATCAAGCGAATGAAACTGGACATGATCTGCTCCTTGACGTAGTTCCCAGCCAGCTTCAAAACACGCAGGATGGTGTCGATGTGCCACCGCTTGTTGGGCGCAAACCGGTCAGCCGCCACGGAAACTTTCGACGCCAGGGCCGACTTGAACTCGTTATCGATCTTCCCCCGGCTGAGCAGGTTGAGGAGCTTATCGACCAATCCGACGTCCTTCTCGTTGTTGATCAAGGTGAACGCCAGTTCGATAGCACGCCGCCGGATCGAGATATCGGGGTCCTCGAGACAGGCGAAGATTGTCCTTTCATGTCGCCGCACTGCCTTCGGATCCATGGATACCACCTTGTGAAGCGTGTTCAACGCCACATAGCGGACGTTGTTGTCCTTGTTCGTCAGGAATTTGCCCAGGATGTTTATGCCGAGAGTGGTGCGGCCGCTGTCCGACTCGATGTCGAAGATGGTGAGCACGGCTTCGTAGAGAATGGAATTCCCGACGTTTTTCGACGAGTCCGTATTCGTAGCAACCTGCACAACGCCCGCTGTAAATCACACATCCCCGGTCCAGGCGCGGGGGTCGGGGTCGTACCTGCGTCAAAATGTCGTTGATCTGCTCGCTGACTTCGGGATTGTTCTTTCCCAGTATCCTGAGCAGATGCAAAATCTTGACCTGTAGGAAAGGATCCGTGATTCCAGTCACGTCGTGTTCGGGCGCGTATCCCGAGCTCGTCAGCTTCTTCAGGTGCTGGACCAGTACCGGCACGTACGGCACGTACAGGGGGATCAGATCCGGGTCGTGCTGGCAGAGGTCCGTGACCAGCGTCAATCCGCAGAGCAGCACACCATGGTTCTTGCGGTCCTGCAGCAGCGGCTTGGTCTTGTTGACGAAGTGCTCTTGAAGGTCCGGCACCTTGCGGATGATGCGCATCGTGCAAAGGGCCGCCTTCTTCTGGATGTACGGGTTCGCGGTGGAGAGGAGTCCCTCGATCTCCTGGAACAGATCGCGGGCCATCTCCTGGGAGGCGATGTTGCCGAGTGTGCACAGCGCCAGTCCGACGACGTACTGATTCTGATGCTCCAGATCGCTGGTCTCACGTCTCAGCCCCACCGAGCAACCGAGCAGGTGGGGAAGGGAGGTCGAGCTCACTTCTTGAGAGAATTCGTAACCAGCGTCAAAACCTCCTGGTTCTCATCCAACAGCAACATGGTCCCCAGATATCCTAACCGCTTATCCGCGAATCTCGGCGAGGCAAGTAGCTTGAGACATTCGATCTGGCCGAAGTGTGTCCGTTCACCGAGCGTGAAGAGGTATAGGAGCTTCGCGACATTGTTTCTCCTGCGTTTCGGGGACGCGCACCGCGATTCAGCTTGCTCATTCTATTGCAGCGGGGGAGCGTGTTCCATCGCGGGGCAACGGGGATGGAGCTGACCGACCTAACGTTCTGATCCCCGGACTCCTCCCGGAACGAAGCTCTGATGGCCGCGCTTTCCTTCTGCACGACGCTCCGTTCGTCCTGTAGCGTTTTTGCCTTGCGCACCTCCTTGATGAAGGCCTTGACTGTGTCCACATGAGCGACCATTTCCTCGACCACCAGAGCTCAGAGGTAGACGGGACTGACGGGAGCTCATTGCGACCGTGGATGGTTTGTATCGACACCGCGTGCCGCCAGGAGCCAGGAAGGAAGACAGAAACGCTAGTTCGTAAGAAATTCGAGATCGAGGGGATGTTGCGGCGTTGTGGAACACCGGCAATGGACGAGGTGTGAAAGTTGCAGCTGTTGCTCTCCCTGTTGCGCTAGCGTTAACTACACACATGTTGGCAAAGTCCCGTGGTTGTTACCCGGAACAGGTAACATGTATGTTACAGTCACGATGCATCTCCCATTCGTCCGTTCCTACGGAGAGTAGAGTGATTGCTGCTACAGATCTTATAGACGCTATCCTACAGTGGCTGTCATGGATTCTTACAGTAGCAGACAAACCGGGTGAAATTGTGACCAGTATAACATCTTTTTATTCACCCAGTTCCACACATAAATGCAGAAGTTACCAATAGTTACCTTCGAGTACCGCCTTGTTACGGAATCATACACAGATTCCGTAGCTGGACCTTCGACTTATTTCTTTCTTCCTTTCTGTTTTACACCGTACATACTTAAGTACAGGTGATTATCTGGTTTCATGTGGCTTTTTATGAAGTCAGCGTTCAGGCAATTTGCTACAACTCGAAATATACCACGGCAGTCACTGCAGCCTAGATACACAGTGCCCGTAGTTTTACAAGTTAACAGGTATCCGATGCCCTGCGGAGTACAGTGTGCAAGTGTTGTATAAAAAAGAGATGGTTTCCAAGGGGGACAGGAGGGTGCGTAGGGAACGTAATGAATGGCTCCTATGGACTGGTAAAGGCCATGGATTGAGTCTTCGCTACAATTTTTATTGACTCCTGTTGAGCCAACACACCACATTTATTGACTCCCGTCATTTACGATTCACCTCTGCCACCACAACGGCAAATTCTCGCGCAGTGCACAGTGCCAATTGCTTCTCGGTGGCCGCGAAACCGAAAACCACCATACAATGTGAAAAGAAGTCCCGCAAAGGAAGCAATGCTGACGAACTATTATCCAGTCAAATTGAGCGTTTGAAGGGGAAATCCCGTGAACTCAAGCGGTTGTACACGTTTTACCTTCATGCATTTCGTGTCCTCGGTTCAGGTGTTTACCTTATCTATCTTTTCCGTCTGGGTGCTTGTTCTGAGTTCGTTGCAAACCCCCCCATGTTTCTCCCTTGGCATCCATCTCCTCTTTTTTATATCCCTTGTCCTGGCACACCGTGCTTTGGTAGGGTATCTATTGGGCACCGGCTTAGTAAAACGACGGCTATTATGCCAGACCCAATGCTGTGGGTACCGCGTGGGGATAAAATGGGTAGAGTCATATCCACATGTGTTTCTGGAGCCGCAGGGTCTCAACACCTTGCGGTGCGTGTAATTGACGGCTGCAAAACCAATCGACTCTGGCAGCAGTACAATTTGCTAAGCTCCTTCATGGGCAAGTCGCACATTTATGTAGAGTAGCTACTATGTAGCGTTAGCCAGGGAGAAGCGAGCTATCAGGTATGTAATAGCGAGACGGCCAGTAATACACCGCTAACCCCACGATGTGAAGCTTTTTTTTTTCACGGCATGCGCAACGGCCCACCACCCTATCAACCACAGCCCCGGTGGAGCACCGCAGACCGCACGGAGGCCAGAAAGGGCTGAGAAGAACCACCAATGAGCACCCTCGGACCTATTACATAGATACAGCATGGTCGCCATCCCCGCCCACCAGGCTATCCCGTGGACGCTGTTACTTCAACCACTGCCCCTCTTTCAACCGCCCACAACTCCATCAACTTCTATTCGATTGATATAAAAAGTGGCTATTAATGAAGCTGGAAGTGCGCTCGTCGCCGTCGTGTCATCAACAATAGGCAATGACAAGAACTCAAAATAATCGAAAGCAGATCGGGAAACTTTCAAACCTTCCCTTCAACAACCGTGCTCATCAGTATGTAGAATCACATACGTCATTGGTGTAGAAGAGGGCCAAATATCGGCTGTATGAAGCACTAGATACTACTGCTGTTCTCGTGGCTTGGATAACTTTTCGACATCATTGCGCCCCTTCCTTTCCACTGGTGAGCTCGCGTGTTGTCCCAGCTGTCTGTTCCGTACGGTACTAGACTCACGACGCCACTTAAGGGTCTTCAAATCCGCTGTATGGTCCTGGGTGCAAGTATATGCACCCTCGTAATGCTGTTTCTGCCATCCCCGTAGAGCTGTCGTTTCTTTTGTCGTGCCTGTCCCACCTCCAGTCGGCTTCCAGGGTAATCGAGCGGTTGTCTTTGCCCGGCTATTCAGTCACCTATACTCCGCGGATTATCGGAAATGTCTTCACACTAATGGATCCAATGTGGCTCAGATCGCAACACGAAGTCCCGAACCGATTGGGGCAACAAATACCGACAGTACTAGTTTGTACCACATAACAATCATCCACACAGTTATATAACTTCAGCCAAGTCCGAACTCACATACAGTCCCTAATTCACCTTTGGGCGTAGATTTATAAGTAGAAGCAGATTTGTAGTTTCTACTGTTCCTCGGGCCGGACTCCATATCGCACCCAAACCCCTACCACTTACGACACTGAGTGCACGCACCAGCAACCCAAGCCTCAGACGGCACCCACACACCACCTAACACCCCCCCATTAGCAATTACACCTCTTCTTGTTTGAGTGACTCTTTACATAATCAGTAGTGGTGGGGCAAAAATATTGTAAAGTTACCCGGCCGTCTCGGTTCTACCTGATATGTAGTTGTTTCTCCTCTACCAGGCTAACGGTAGTACGAGCCCGTCAAGTGGGGTATTGGCATCATCGTGGGGAGGAGGGCGGGTATTTATACCCGGCATGCCAGCTCATTTGTTAGTTATCGCCAAAATCACGTTCGTCCACAATGTCGGCCCTTCTCCCTACGGTCCTCCTGGGGCTCCTCGCTGTGGTGGTGTATCATCTGTCCCTCTACCGCCGCCAGCTCCGCATTGCGCGCGACATTGGGCTCCCGTACTTCTCCTTCCCGATCTCGGACAGCAAGACGTGGTACCTGATCGCGCTCCTCATTGTGCCTCTGTTCCAGCTGCTGCCGTCCCGTCTCGCCGCCTATGTCAACTTCAGCACGTATCTGCGGCGATGGCACTCGAAGTACACAGTGCACCGGGATGTCGGTGATGTGCTGCTCATGGTCTCGACTGGCGACACCCACGTCTATGTCGCCGATGCCGATGCCGCGCAAGAGGTGTTGAACGGCCGCGGAAGGTTTCTGAAGCCGAGCTGGAACTACAGTCCGTTCCTATGAGCACAGGCAGTCGGCCGGTCGGTGCTAACGCAGTGATGGGACAGGTCATCTTAAGCTGTTCGGTGATAATGTTATCGCGGTAAGAATCCATCCATCTTCCGGCCGTACGTCGGGAGAGATTTGACGCCGTGAACAGTGCGACGACGCGGAATGGGTGCACCACAGGAAGCAAGTGGGGCCGCCTTTCAACGAGCGCAACAGCCGACTGGTCTGGGAGCAAGCGCTGTTCCAAGTAACGAGCATGCTCCGGTCTTGGGGCATGCCGCCGGCGTCGGCCGGGCACACGGCACCGGCATTCACAGGACCACAGGTCATCGCGAACTCGCGGCTCCATTTCCGGCGGTTGGCGCTACACGTGATCTCCAGCGCCGCATTCGGCGTGGGGCTATCCTTCTCGACGCGGAGCAGTGACGACAGCAGCGAGGACAGATTCTTCAGGGACGGCGAACCTCCAGCGGGGTACTCCCGGTCGTGGCGCGGCGCGCTCGAGTACATGAGTGTGAACCTCTCCTTTGTGGCCGTTTCGCTCGCGCTCCCCGCATGGGCCGCGCCCGGCGCAAGGAAGTCCGTCGCCGACGTCGAGGGATACATCAACACGCTGATCCGCCGCGGGCGGCAGAAAGGCCGCTCCGCGGGCGACGGCGAATGTGGCAACCTGCTCTCGGCCATGGTCCACAGCGAGGACAAGAGCGATCCGCTGACCGACCGCGAGATCATGGGCAACGCGTTCGCCTTCAGTGTCGCCGGGCACGAGACTGTCGCCGCCACTCTGCAGTTCGCGCTGCTGATGCTGGCGCTGCACCCGCAGGCACAGGAGTGGTTCCATCGACGCCTCGACGAGCAGCTGTCGGGACTGTCCGCGGACCCCCAAGACTGGGATTACAAAGTCTACGATCGCCTCTCGTCCGGCCGCTGTCTCTTCGTAACCATCCCCTCCTTCCCCTCTCCGTCCCCCCGCTAACAACCGCCAGTACGAGACGCTCCGCCTCTTCCCGCCAATCCCTGGACACGCAAAGTACGTCAACACAACACAGACGCTGACCGTGAACGGGCGCGTGCACCATCTGCCAGCGTACACATGGGTGACTGTGAACGCAACAGCCCTTCACCTTCACCCGATGTACTGGGGCCCATCTGCGGACACCTTCCGGCCGTCGCGTTGGGACCTCGCGGATCCCGACAGCTTCCTCGCGCGCTTCCCGCAGCCCGACAACGGCTGGAACGAAGCTCCGGGACTCTACAGACCCCGCGCCGGAAGCTACAGCCCGTTCAGCGGTGGCCAGAGAGTGTGTCTGGGCAGGAAGTTCGCAACTGTCGAGTTTGTCGCCGTCATGGCCGCACTCATGCGACGCAAGAAGGTCGCCGTCGCGAGGATCAAGGGCGAGACAAGGGAGATGGCGAACAAAAGGGCGTGGGATAGGATGAACCGTAGCATGAACCTCATCTCGCTGACCATGAGGCATGACGTCCGGGTCGTCTTCGAGGACAGGTAGTGCGCCTGTATGTATCAGGGCTGATCTCGCCATGTCAGCGTCTGTAACTGGGGCGGTAGATTTTCTTTTTTTTTGTTTATTCTGC
>Ga0307512_10004625_pt1 | contig 14961 bp, 6 predicted proteins | sample 14_EM_MG_FD_200267 | JGI IMG/M metagenome (GOLD analysis project Ga0307512, IMG submission 200267) | Populus trichocarpa ectomycorrhiza microbial communities from riparian zone in the Pacific Northwest, United States - 14_EM | ecosystem: Host-associated > Plants > Roots > Unclassified | place... | reverse complement strand
CAAACTCGCTCGATCACTGCCTCCCAGTGCTTCTCTGAGTTCACTCAATCTCGGTCTCCAATTGCATCTCCAACCTCGCTCGATCACGGCCTCAAAGAGCATCTCCAAACTCGCTCGATCACGGCCTCCCAGTGCATCTCCAAACTCGCTCTATCACGGCCTCCAAGTGCATCTCTGAGTTCACTCGATCGCGGCCTCCAAGTGCATCTCCAATCTCGCTCGATCACGGCCTCAAAGTGCATCTCCAAACTCCCTCGATCACAGCCTCCAAGCACATCGTTAATGAGCGACGGCGGGTGTACGGAGATACAGGGGTCACAGAGGTGGACTGAGGGACGGGGAGTACATATTTGTCGTCATCTTCAGGCGCACCTCGAATTGCTGACAATCACCGCGTGCTGCCAGTCCAGATATACCGTGTGTAGATAGTAGGTAGCTCTATAGATACATAGATACATAGATGACAATACAAACTGAATGCATAAGTTTTGAAAATCGTTGAACGATTAGTAGCTATGATTTAACATCGCCAGGCGTTGTGTAAACGGCTTCAGCATAACTGCAGCCCCTGCAAAGAGTGTAACACACGTGTCCTTCTGATGGTGCGTAAACGTCACCACAAAGTAAAGGAGTACGTATGCAACGGGACCCATCACCCAGGCGATTGGTTGCGTTGCATAGCATCAGCAAAATGTATATTAGTCACTGGAAGCCTCCAGCAGGGTCTGAGAGGATGTGGAGTGTAAACTTAGATTCGTCAATTTCAGGAGTGTCAGACCCTAGGAAGGCATTCCTGCCGGCCTTCAGAGTAACTGGGAGCGCCGACGACAAGCCTGGGAGCGCCTAGGACCGCCGGCGACAGACGTTGGAGCACCGGCGACATGTCTGGGAGCACTTCGAATCACAGTCATGTATTCAGTTTGTATTCTCATCTATGTATCTATGTAACTATATAGCTACCCATCTACACATGCTATATCTGGACTGGCTGCAGGCAGTGCTTGAGAGCAATTTGAGGTGTGCCTGAAAATGACGATCGAGTAAACTCAGATATTCACTCCGAGGCCGTGATCGAGGCAGTTTGGAGATGCACTTGGAGGCCCTGATCGAGCGAGATTGATGATGCACTTGGAGGCCATGCTCGTGCAAACTTGCAGGCCGTAATCGAGCGAGTTTTGAGATACACTTCTAGGCCGTGATCGAGCGAGTTTGGAGATGCTCTTGGAGGCCGTGATTGAGCGAGATTGGAGATGCACTTGGAGGCCATGCTTGTGTGAACTTGCCGGCCGTAATGGAGCGAGGTTGGAGATACACCTGGAGGCCGTGATTGAGTGAGTTTGGAGATGCACGTGGAGGCCGTGATCGAGCGAGATTGGAGATGCCTGTGGAGGCCGTGATCGAGCTAGATCGCACATGTACTTGGACGCGGTCGATGGACGGCGTCCCGGGTGATGAGACACTCTCCATCAGTCAGTTAACTCGCAACCGTGGGAATGTGACAATGTGACTTTACCTTTGAGCTCTCATGGAGAGCTGGCTCATGGCGGTCGAGCATGTAGGGACGTACGCCGGATGCTGAAGCTAGATTCGGTGGTCAACTCGTAATCATTAGAATGAAGGGAAGACAAACAATGTTGGGTGGGTGCTGTACTCGGTGTATGCTGTACTCGGTGTCAACTCATGATATTGTCATGCAGAGATAGCGATGGATGACTTAACTTTGTGTTCTGCGATGATGGTTGAGTTGTGGACGAGAAAGAGAGAGATAGGGGATGAAGATGAGAATGATATGGAGGATACGAACGGATATGAGAAATCAGGGGTATGACTTGCCTGAGTGGGTTGGGAAGACCACATATTGGTGTTAGTGTGCGCCGGATCAGGACTCGTGCCTGCTGTATCGGGGATGGTCAATTGACTCACACACAGAATTCTCTAAGTCCCAGTTTCTCATGATGATTCCCCCCAATCTCTCACTTTCTTGTGCTCAACTCTACCATCACCTAAGAACACGAAGTCAAGTCATCCCTCTCTATCTCTCCATGCCATAATCATGAGTTAACACAGAGTACAGCATACACCCAGTACAGCATCATCCCAAAATCGACAGTCTCCCGCTCCCAGCCAGTTTCTCATCTCTCGGCGGATGTTGTACTCAACTCTTTACATTCCCACAATTCCAAGTTAACCAAAGAATAGAGTCTCAGCTGCCGTCGCGCCTCCCTCCAAATCGACCACCTCCACCTCCCCCTCCAATCTCGCTCAATCATAGCCTGCAAGTGCATCTCCAAACTCGCTCTGTCATAGCCACAGAGTGAATCCCCAAACTCCGTTGATCACGGCCTCCAGGTGCAACTTCTGAGTGTACTCGATCTTGGCCTCCAAGTGCATCTTCAAACTCGCTCCATCACGGCCTCAAAGTTCATCACTCAGTTATATCGACCTAGGCCTCCAAGTGTATCACCAAATTTGCACAATCCCGGCCTCCAAGTGCATCTCAGAGTTCATTCGATCTCCATCGCCAAGTACATCTCAAACACGCTCGATCAAGTACATCTTCAAGGATCGACGGTGGTTGTACGGATATTCATGGGTAATGGAGGTGGACAGAGTGACGGGGAGTATATATTTGGCAGACCCCGCAGTAGATACACATCATCTCATTTCCATCTCCTCTTAACATACAATGAAAATTCACACTCTATCTTTCCCAACTATAGATGTCACTCGCTCTATCTGAGATCCACCCAATTCCGTGGATCCTCACGGCCGGGTAGTATCATATATTCTCACATTTCCATGCTCCTCGAACTTCATGGAGAAGGAACCCGAGGAGAGATTTTCACAGCGTCACCCATTGCATTACAATCCCAATGCAAGAATGTACCCAATGATCCCATTCCGATGTATGGTCACAGTTGGCCACAACGCCAGAGTGTTTATTTGAAATATGAGACCGACAGAGCAAGAAGAAACGGCGAAATGGCGATCGAAGGGCGATATTTGACATGACGGGTAGTCTTGATGCCGGGCACTGAATAATCAGCCTCCGAGTTGTCTCTGACGGCTCTGACGGCGCGCGTCCACTCTAACTGAGCCACTGCGCACGGACGGATATTTTTTTTGCCGATGCCCTGTCGAATATTCATTCAGACTGGATTGATGTGGACTTGAATGGACCCGGTCTGGGCTGGTCTATTGCTGGACTGGTGGAATCATTGCATAGAATAGAACCAGATGCAACTGAGCCAGACACACCGGAAGAAACCTCGCGACATCAACTAACCCTTGGTGCTAGCCCAATGGAGCACTGAGAAACAGAATGAAAACATGTGTCACTGCATATTACTCCTCTAAATGTAGTCAAAGTTCAAGGAATTGAGGTGACAGCAAGGCATAGAATCAGTGCAGCGTTGAATATGTGCAGAATGTGAAACACTGGCAACCTTGAGAGTGACAGCGGAGCTGCAACGGTTCATACTGACTTTGTCATCAATCAAGGAGAAATAGGAATCTCCGTGTGTGGCATATCTGCCAGAAGGACACACGTATTTTTATGATATTCTATTTGAATCGGATGCCGCAGCTATGTTAGTGGCCAATCAGGCAATATCATAAGCATAATATCCCTTTGAAGTTTTTATCAGGGCTGTGTCTGTTGAATTTTCTTCCCAATAATATTGCAGTTAATGGAGGAGAGAGAGTATTTGGTACAAACAGAAGAGATACTGGCATAGGGAAAGAATGGTAAGGAACGATAGATGATTCTGGGGTAATCTTATCGATTAACGCACTTGTCAATGGCAAGATTGTTAACAAATGGGTCATGAATCATCACTTACATTCTTATTTTGCACCAAATATCGAGTAAATTTGCACACCGTTAAAGCCTATATTCATTGTGAGTCTCACCACTATAATGTTGACATAAATCAAATTTTGGCATTGAACGCTATATGCTACATTGTTACGAATGCCGAGTGTGATATCATCTCACAGCGGGCAGAGGAATGATAATTGCATGCGTGCAGTTGCAGGTAATTGATGTGCACCAAAGAGTAAATGGGTATGCTTGGGTTTGATGTTTTCGGACATATATCCATCGAATACCACGAAAGGCATTTGGTCTAAAAGGCATAACAAACCTTACAGCATAACAGTATTGCCAAAATCGAATACAATATGTTCTGCTACACCCTGACAGGATAACTGTCATAACAATATTAATAAAAATACTTTGCAGAAGATTGAAATGCCTATATATTTGGAAAGAGGTATTGTCTTGGGAGAGACAAGAAAGATAGAGAAGACAGTTTTTAGATAGATGGCTGTACTTTGATTAATAAATATTTTATTAGTTATTCAGATGTTAGTAGCTCTGTAATACTTATTTAGAAATATATCAGATCATACAGTGCTTGTGTACTAAATTATCCTACCACCAGTATACAGTTAAATACTATTATTTTTACATCCTTCAAGGTGAATAACTTCTATTATTTCCCTCCAACAGTGAATGTTATTGGAATTCTATAAGATTAATTTCATTGTCATATAACAGAATCAATCTAACTAAGATCTAGATTGGACTCAGTTCAATGGGGAAGTTACTGCAAATGTGGTAAATTTATTTAAAACTAACTCAGTATCACTTCAAGTTGGTGAAAAAACAAAAGGCCTCCAAAAGCGTAGCTCTGGAGCAGTAATTTGGATTTTGGTGGAGTAATGTCTCCTGGTCCTTTCACCTTACATTTCCCAAAATCTCAATTTGCATCAGACTAATCATTTTGGTTTGTAAAAAATGCTGTGAGATCATGGGCTAGGTCTCATTTTCAACAGTGCAAGTAAAATGGCTGATGTATTTGAAGATAGTGAAAAATGTAAGTTGATGGCTATACTTTGAACAGTGCCAAGCCAATTTTTGTACATCTAAAAGCAAAGCAAAGCTCGCTGACTTGTAAATGAGATATCTAGTAGTAATTATTTGTTTATACACAAAGCAATGTTTCAAATTTTTATTTGCGTATTTTTACTTATCCCGCTCATGGGTCCATGAATGGTACCAGCATTCATGGAGCCACTGTCCACGAACTATCACCCAATCATGGATGGTAAACTCGCATGCTAGCCCCTCATATGGATCGGGCGGGGGCTGGTACATGAGCTTACATGGATGGGCGTCTCAGCCCAAGAGTGCTGAGAGACTAGTGAGTGCTGACCTAGCGACTAGCTCAAAGATGCCCGAAACACACCGCACAATAAAAACGTTTGTTTGACGTCAAATGATCCACTCAATGCGCTTTAAATGCTTAGGCACCCAGAATCCTATGAGCTCTCCTCCAGCGCTAGCTAATTTTGTATTTTCAAACCGGGCCCGGTGCACAGAGACGAGTGCAGAGAGTCAAGTACCCTGGAAACATCGGATAGAGCTCACTTAGGAGTTTGGAGACGAACCCACCTAAAAGCATGGAGTCGAGCGTAGCTGGGAGCATGGAGTTGAGCACACCTGGGAGCTTAGAGTCGAGTGCACTAGAAGAATGGAGTTAGGTATCCAGCGCTGCGCATGTTATCTAGCACTTATTTTGCTAGTATACCATCGTGTATCTAGTTGCATAGGATTTCATAGTCTATGCGCGAAATTTCCTGTGAAGACTGTCCGAGAAACCACTTGCCTATGGGCTACGCATCGCACAAAGTCATTTTTACCGGTACGAAAGCTGAATCGTAAACGGCGGGGGTGGTGAGAGGTTTACGATGATGTGCTGACAACAAAGCACCATGCCGAACAACCTCAACAAAGCCTTACTCTTGCGACCTGCCGAATGAGGATGAAGAGGATGTTCGCATCGTCAGAAGGTGATAGGAGTGAGCGATGTTCGCACGGGCAGTGGTGGTGCAGACTCGAGTTGCACCCTCACCTCAGCAGCTCGTAGAACGGAATTCTAAATCGTAGATCAGCCGTGTGCCCGCTCCAGGACGAGAATTTTGTATGTTTCCTAAATCCCGGATCGCATAATTAGGTTTCATCAGAGCACTAATTATAAATAAGGTGCGGCTCGAGGCTAGTGCCACTGTCTACAAGTGCGGCTGCGGTGCGGCTGCGGATGCAGATGGTAAAAATCTGGCTGAATTGAGCCTTTAGCATGAGTCCCCGCTTCGTCGCCCTCCGTTCTTTGTCGTCCGTTTCCATCTTCCGCCTTATTCCCAGCTTCTTTCTTTTAGCCTCTCTCAGAATTTTTTAGAAACGTGACCATGGGGCGGCGGCATTTCCTAGCTGTCAAATTCCGTGGTGCAAGCTTGCGCCCGGGCGTTATGTGCTTCAGCGGGGCACCGGTGTCCTAAGGGGCGCAATCGATCTGTCTTTTTGTTCAGGCGTTTCTTATCCGTGATGCTAAAATTATTGTGTCAAAGGTATAACTGAAGTTCCAACTCAAATGCGAATCCGAGGTCTTGAGGTGATCCTGATATGTTATGGCAGGCTCGTCCGGTAACCGACCGCGATCGGCTTCTACTTTTAACACAATACCTATCGGAAAATCAGCATTCCCCAAGACCGCATTTATGATTCACAAACTCTGGAATTGGTGAACTGAACCGAGCGGATATATCCTTGTATCATTACCGCAACCCCGTACAATGACAGAAGCTTAGATTGCCGATTAGTGCCTTCTGAATGTGGTAATTATAGCCGTCCAGCCCGAGATATCTTGTAATTATGAACAACCGTCTGGAATATTTCGGCCATCGAGTACAAGATACGCATGCGTCAGTACTTAAGTATGTATTATATGCACAAATACGTAATTGTGCTCCGAAGAGACGTACTTTGTAAATGATAGGGTGCTAATTCCTCAGTTGAGCCTCTCTGCTATATGGAGCCTTCTTGCAGGAAAGTTGGAACCTAGTGTAGTAGTGTAGGTAGTAACCACAACAAAACACGCGGCTTCGAACACAAACACATGATTGATCATTTTAATAGTTAAAAGCAAACGTAAATAACTCCAATCTCCAGTTGTCAGTCCCAACCCTCCGCAACAGACTCCCAAGGAATACTATAACCAAATACCTAGCGATGTACCAGTCGCCTATTTCAGAATGCTATCCACTATCTTTCACTCATTCTCAGAGGCAGGACGAAGTATCCAAACGATTCAAACAGAATGATTCGACGGCAGAACATGGCAGTGAGCGTTATAGTTGGGGGTCGGCTGATCCCGCATGTATATCCTACAATGTAGCAGAATGTACTGCAATTGCAGCATCTAAGTATGAATGCCACTATTATAAACCTTTCAATCTTAGGATATTAATAGGTTATAATGGTACAGTGATATTTTAGGTGCTCGGTCTACGCCGTGGTGTAATGGCGTCTGCTATCATCTTGCACCGCAAGATTCGTATCCTAGATACTCCGGAACACAAGAAGATCATTCGATCTGGACAGCATATTCATGTTTAGAGAGATCGTGTGATGCCTTCCGGTCTCATACCAATTACCAACGAAGCGGGACCGCAAGGTGAGGGCTCGAAAGTCTTCTTCCGCATCCTAAATCTGTCGCAGTTCACTAACGTTATAACCGTTGTATGTTAGTTCAAGACATATACAGCCCCAATTATTTCAATGCAACCATTGCCAGAAGAACTTCCCAAAGAAGGCAGATCGAGACCGCCACGAGATGTCAGTACATCGCGAGAAGATGCGCACACCCTGTGGTCTTATTGATTGTCCAGAGAAGGGGAGCCCTCGACGTGATTCGAACGGTTTTACGAGGAGAGATAACCTTCTGGATCATCGTAGACGTGTCCACAATAGAAATATTCCGAAGCGCAATCATGCATCAGGAGGCCAGTCAGTCAAGAGGTAGGAAATCGATCATGGTACCGGTGGTCTAGACAAGTGGTGTGTCAGTGTTGGCTTAAACGTGTAGAACGAATCTGTTTATTGTTTTTTTCATGTGAATTTATAGCTTAGCTACGTAGGTTATACCTCTTGGATAAATCCAAGGTGTGTTTGCACGGCCAGTATGTACGTTCTGCTCGTTTGCTATTGGTAAACCGTAGGTCGGTTTGTCCGTGCCACGTTTCTCCAGGATGTGAAGTGTTCAGTGCCAAATTAAAAGCGCAAAGAAATTCCCCACGTGTACCTACGGGCGTTTCCATCCATGCGAGTAGTGGTAGGGGTAGGTCACAATACCGCTGTAGAGAACCAGTGGTTCTACAATTCTGGCATATACATATATCTTCACGCTTTCGCTATCTAAAATGAGATCTGTCGTAGTCTGAGTATTCTTTGATTCTTATATGGTCGCTGTTTCGGTCCGGTTTCCACCTCGAATGATATTACTTTAGTTTCTTTATCTTCACTTTTAGAAATTATCGATTTGTTTCCCCACCGGAATATGTTGAGAGCAATCAACAAAGAGAATGAAAGATGCTGATTTTCTATCGTACAAAGAAAGAGTAAGATAGACATAAATAAGAAAAGAAATCATACCTGGAGCGAAGCACCACTCAGGTCCGAGGCTCACGGAGAAATAGGCACCGTTTTAAGCCCGCAGTAGTCGAAGAGCCAAGTATGGTACCAAGCCTATGGCTAAGTTTAGTGCCCGCTTAGTCTTGACGGCCTGCGGGCTAATCTAGTGCCCACCTAAGTATCTTTGACGGCCTTCGAGCTAAATCCTTAGCCAACAGAACACATACCTAGCTCGCATCAATTCCTCTAACGGTAGTGAAAATTGAAACCAGCGAGCGGTACTTGCGAGTGCCAAGACTTGGAATAATGGACATGAGTGGTGAAGTGACAGCAAGAATCTAGAAGTCTTCACAGCGGCATGAAGCTGTTAAGGCTTCCCGTTCGATACCATCGGCGTATGCTGATGAACCCTAACGTCCATGGCCTGTGAATAGGCAGCATTGAATGTCGCTAGGATGCCGAGCGGTCTCATACTCGAATACTCTCAGTAATAGCCTAAGTCTGAACCCCCGAAAGTCATTGAATAGTGCCGTCACTAATTTATAGCTAGGGGAGAACATAGGCGGGCGGTGGATGGGTATATCACTAGCCTAGCGAGTTATTCGTACGCGACGACAATTAGCAAAGAAATGGGATTAATATACTCAAGGAGACAAGAGAGGAGGATGGCTACTGTTTTATATTCGACCTTCATGATCATGTCGACCACCAGTGGCCACTTTTGCGGATTCTGCTAGAAGAGATTGCCAATCAGCTGGTTAAAGCTGAATCTAAAACTATTGTAAACGCAATAACCCCAATGACCTCTCCTCCCTTACGGCTTCCAGCTCGACTCCACTATTTTGAATTAACTAGTAACCGACTGTCGAGTTAGTGCTATTGGAAGGTCAGGTAATGGGAATATAGAGCGAGGAGGTTATTGTCGAAGTGTAGAAGCGACCTTCTCCACTGAACTCTTCCTGCGGAGGATACTGCAAAGCTGCTTGCTCTCGATCCGTGTCTGGTAGCCGAAATCTAGCTCGAAAGTGCGGCCAAGTTGTCATTTTCTCTTCATATCATCAAGGGTTAACAGCTCTCATGCACTAAAACACTATCACTTCTCAGCTTCAGCGACTTCCCGAGGTTAAAATTATGCCCTAGTAAAGCTTGATTGATAAGATGAAACTCAAATACAACTTGCTGATGAATATATCTACTTGTATCCCATTCGTATGTACGGATAATGCGACTTTCGATGGCGGTACCATACGAAGGCTACCCGCTTTAGAACGTTCAGGGTAGTGAAACGACACACGACAGATTCAGCCTAGCTGGAATTTCTGTCGGTATTCCTAAGTGCTTTGGTAAATCTTGTGCATTTCGAAGTGGTTTGCTTCGATCGGTAGCATCGAACATGTGCGAAGGGAGGATGCTGGGTCTCTGACGACGGTTTTGGCGGTGATTTGGCTGCCTGGTTGGAGGTTGACTCGGAAAAGGTCGGAACGAAGGTATCATTTGAAATTCGAGAGTTAAATCTGCTTGCTAATCAGGTAGTAGTGAGGTCTCCCCAACTGTGAACAAACTTTCAATCTCAGAAAGCCCTTAACTCACTATGCGTAAACTTTCCTCGACAGTTACTAGTAGTCGCTTCATATAGAAGAGTAACGTTCACCCCGTTGGATGATTTCTCGGAGACTTTTTGGGTTAAGTGAGGGGTTTGCGAGGTCCACGTACGGTTTCGTATATCGCGACGACCGGGAAGACGAACGAAGAGAGAACTGAGCTTAAGGTCGCATACGAAAGCTTGAACATTTTATAGCTGGTGATTGAGCAGAAGTATCGGCGGATATGAGCAGCAATGGAGAGGGTATGTTGACTGGTAGGAAGATCAGGAGAGTGAAGATGGAAGAAGGGCTACGCAAAAAACTGATCAACCTGGCTCAGGGTCGAGAAGGCGATTCGTGAACCTGGTGGGCGGGGGGCGGGGGGGTGCAATGCTATACACTTGGTTTTCATTCTAACATTGACAACATCTCTTTAGATTCTTACTCTTGTTGAATTCCGCGTGTATCGATTACACACTTTCCCCGCACCCTTCCTATAACTCACCTTCCCAGCTAGTACTCGGTTAGCAAACGATCCAGATATAGCAACTTTCTTCCGATCTGCACGTTGCATGAAATACAAAACAAATATGCATTACAATAATACCACTCACAATTATCACATATCACGCACAGCTGCATCTCTAGGCAGCTCATGCCGCGTGCTCGCAAAAAGAACTACATTTGCGTATTGTGCATGATTAACTCGTGTTTTAAAGCGTCGAAATCGATATATCTGAATTTCCCATAATTTGGAAGTGGCCATGTGTCATCGTACGAATGGAAGACTACCCGCTGTCTTTGGAAACATATATAAACGGCAGTTCAACCTCCTCAAGAAGTCATTTTCTAAGGATGTAGAACGTTCGACTGAACGGGGGCTGGATATCATGGCCACCTCGTCTATGTGGAGTGCTATTTCATTTAAGAGGTGGGGTTGACGGTGCCTATAGTCGGGGTGACAGAACCATAGCAAGTACTCTTATGAGAACCACCATCTGGAGGGTGCGTCGGCCAGGGGGTCTGATAGATGACAGTCTCACGACAACCCCCCGAGCAGCGCCCCCCGAACTATGCGGTTTTATTCTCCCTATTAGCTGCGGTATACATATGAGAAATAGGCAATATCTATATGTAAATGGTATAGCGGCGTTGCGTTGTAATTTTAACGTTAATGCGAGGAAGTCATGACCGAACAGAATACCTGTCGAACGAATTAGAGAAATATGGGTCAAGTGTTCAATTCCAACCAACGATATGTATCGATACGGACGTACACACTCTCTTAAACCCCACCCAGCACAATAAATGTTAATATTATTAACAAGATACCTATTTCTATCCTTGACAACCAGATTTAGTGTTTGAATTTAGAAAAGATACCCTTAAAATCAATTCTATTTAACACTGATATCAATCAATACTTAAGTAGGTACGCGTATACGGCGCTTTTACATAGTTAGCTGCGCATCATTTCGTCACATCAGCTAGCTGCAGAGGAATGTAGTCATTCTTGGAGGAATCAGTGCCCGGGCGTTGGGCGTCAGCTTCACATCTATTACGCCAATTGCAAATTTTGGGGTAAATTTTATTTACACACAGGTACCAGAACGCGGACTGTTCGTGTTCAGCGCGTTCATGTGTTGTAACATCGATCGGTATCGGTGTATCCTTAACGATTTGTTTGAAAACATATGGTAGCCAAATAACAGAATTCCAGGGTCATCTTCCATCATCTTCCACCCATTTGAGTAATTCTCACCTCAGGATATTTTGTAGGAAAACTTACTCTTGAGGGACGGCAAAAATACAATTTGCCTTATCCTAGTTGGTGGCTTTCCTCTTAATACGTTCGTTGCTCTACGTATGCATATTCTATAAGCGTCCATCTTGAGTCCGGGCGTACGACTTAGACACCATGTGCACGTGCATAATTTTGCGGTCAACTTACAAGGCGGCCATGACCTCGTGTTATTTGGTAATATAGCCAATGGTTATTCAACAAAATCCTGATAGACGCCGCAGAAACATATCTATATCATTCTGGCCATGGGTGCCCGGGCGTAGGTGTCCACCTCAATTCACAGCTATCTTCAACACTGTCACTCATTTTTTAATTTACATGTGTTTGTTATAATTCTTAGCAAAACATTAACGTATCATACCCGCTATTCCATGATTTGATGCAACTGCAACCGCATTAATCGGAGGGTCTATTGGATTGATATTTGTATTACCTGATTGAAAATCACTCGCACTGCGCCTCATCGTTATGGTAAAAAAGGCATTTCGAAAATTCCTTATACTAATTCCTCGCTCATTTTTGTTCACCTGGACAGCTATGGGTGATTTTGGTTGGATCTCGACACCAAGTTCAGGGCGCAGAGCGCCCGGCCGCCAGACTACCAATCATCAGCCCGGGCTCACCGCCGTCGACTCCATCAATTGGACAAATATTTTGAAGGGCGCAGGTGTGTAGAGATAAAAAGACGCCCTGGAATGAGCGGGAGGAAGGACGAAGCGTATATAAAGTATGAGAGGATCATCGGCACGAAGCACATTCTATACAGCAGTGCAACATTGTGCAAACTATCTCGCTCTATTCACCTCATCTAGTCACGGTTAATCGTTCTATAGCCAAGATGAACTGTTGCTATTATCCCGATTGTCATTGTGCTGCTTTTTATCCCGATCAGACATTATCGAGCACCGGCCTAGGCATCGGACAGGGACATTCAAACGTTCCTAAGGCTACCGTAGGAGATGAAACGTGTGTCTCGGTACCTTCATTACATTGCTGATTCCGAATGAAATACTTACAAATGGGATAGTTCTTACTCGCACCCAGGGTTGCAGCACACGAGAGTGGGTAGATCAGCGCCGATATGTACTGGTACACAGCTAACCGACCATCATCGAAGGTGCCCGCAGATGGGATGAACATCCATGTGAGTGGACCGCAGGAGCAGTTCAATACCGGGTTCGAGCACAGAATGTAGGTCAAGCCGCGAAGCCCTGATATGCATGCTTAGGCATTCTGGGGAGTGGTTCGCAACTAGCTGACATTATTGCATAGGCAGCACAGCTATCTTGACCAGCGGAACGGTGCCGAAGATCAAATAGCAGCGATCTCCACTCCTACAACCGGAAATGCTACTATCAACAGAGAGTAAATTTCCTGCCCCAGAACATGCTTTATGCTAATTTTGATCCTATCAGATCTATTCACCGCTGCACGCTCGAGGGTTGTGATGTTACTTTCAAAAGGGATGGCGATCGCGTTCGTCATGAAAAGTTCCAGCACCAGCCTGCACAGTTTGTGTGCCAAAAGTGTGGGAAAACGTGCAAGAGGGAAGACAAATTGAACGAGCATATCAGAAATATGCATATACCTCGTAAATAATTAAAAGGAGAATTTTGGCTGCTGTAGTATTGGTTCACACGCTTCGGAGGCTGTCCACATGTGGTTAGCTAGTGCGATTAGAAACAATGCTAAATGACGAATTTACGAAGCTTTTTTGGCTTTGTTAGGTTCCGGTGTTTTGTATCGTAAGGAGATAACTCATAGCCCTTTCAGATTGAGACAGAGAGCGCTAGTGATGTAGGTAATATTTTAAACTAGGGTGCCAAGTTCCTTGTGCTTCTAGCCCTAACCACGGTTACAAACATGCGCACAGCGCTAGCCAACTATCTTCCACTGAGAGCTGCGAATTTCTATGCCTGAGAGGCGATAAGATGGTAGCCTCACGGGGCTACCCGTATGAAAGAGAATTTAACGAGGGTAGATAATATAACCCAGTTGTCCTAAGTAGGTAATATTGATCAGCATCCGGTCCGCGGACAAAAGAAGAACACTTAACGTTTTAGCAGTACTCACCTCTGATGCATATGTGCACTCCCAGGAATTTTCACAACACCTTCCGAAAGGTATGGTGATAAGACTGATAGTTTCAGTACCAGGTACTATGTAATCCGCTGCGATCGTGACCTCAAGCTCCGGCTTCTCGGAATTTAAGCAGTCGGCATAGCTACTTATATAGTCGGAAAGCTGGTTCAACTAATACACAGAAACGGCCTAAGGCATACTGAAAAGTTCTTAGGTTCAAAGGCATGAAATAATTCATTGCTCCGGAGCTCTTCGGGGTGCAAGGGTTGATACTAGTGCTGTTACTTTGCCTTAATGCTAGCACACCGCCTGCAATTATGGAATAGACAAAGCAGTGACCTTATTTATTGGCATCTCGCAACAAGACACCTGCCTGGGAATTCTTAGGTGACTCTTTCAAGTTGTGTACGACCAACGCACGTGCATGCGCATCATGCATGCAAATACAGAGATGCCCTAGCGTTCAAAAACCTATTTGCCATCACATAGCCATTCTCAGTCGAATAAAGTCTGGATGTTGGAATAACTCCTCTCGGGTAATCTACCTAGATGAAGACATCACCATGACACTGAGCAACTTTTACGATATTTATAATGCACCCCCCCCTTCTCTACTCTCTTTATATTTGAAGGAACTCAATCCTATTTCTACACTGGGCAGTTCGCGGCGCGGTCTACCGACTACTGTTTCTGCCTTTGAATTGCTGGTTCTTATAGAAAACTTGCTTGAGGAATAATCCCCAACAGCGCATGAGCTATTAGAAGGCCGGTAAAACGAAACGTCAAACTTCTAACTTCCCAATAACTAGAGTAGTAACACTAATAAATTACTACGTTAACTGCTTGGATCCGGAAAGTTCTCAATTCCTCTGGATGTCACTTTTACTAGCTATCTCGATTTCGGACTGGGTTGGTATATATATGTACTAGCACTGGTGGCGGCTCTGCCGCCCCCAGAGTGGCAAAGCCGGATGGTGTGGTTGATGGAATCTTCCCCTGAAACTTCTACCACATACCCA
>Ga0307512_10004624_pt1 | contig 14966 bp, 15 predicted proteins | sample 14_EM_MG_FD_200267 | JGI IMG/M metagenome (GOLD analysis project Ga0307512, IMG submission 200267) | Populus trichocarpa ectomycorrhiza microbial communities from riparian zone in the Pacific Northwest, United States - 14_EM | ecosystem: Host-associated > Plants > Roots > Unclassified | place... | reverse complement strand
GTATCAGTAACTCCCAGCGTATTCGGGCCGATTCGGCCCGAGTGGACTGGTCCAAAGCAGTCCAGGCCAGTTCAGTCCAGGTCCAGAAAAATTGGGGATTGGTCCGATCCCGGTCCAAAAATTACTCAGACTGGATTGGACTGGACTTGGACGGACCCGGTCTGGACTGGTCCTTTGCTGGACTGGTGGAATCATTGCCTGAGGCTCACGATGCAAGTACACATGCAACACACCCAGCTTACATACGGGACTGTAATCTAGTCCAAAACCCGCTGCGCAACAAATCGTAGCCCAGGCTCAGGTAGACATCCACTTGCCCGGAACGAACTTTTGGGGAGCCTGCTAAGATATGAATTACTGTCACACGAAAGTCAGAATGATAACCCAATGTCGGTCAATCTCCGTTTGGATGTTTGTAGGTTTACGCATTCTTCCTTCCGATCATCATATATCAAATTAACGTCCTGCAATCTATCTTTATGCTATCGCTCTTCTCTCTCGACGTCGACAGTCAACCAACCAGATCCACGAGCCCAAGCTATGAGATTCGCTAGCACCGAGCAAGGTTTAAGTATTGGGTTGCGACTTTCTGAGCCTAAAAACGACGCAAACATGGCATCAGGTGTCTCGGAAATTATCCCCAGGTGTGAGGGAAAAGCATATATTGCTACTGATTGTCAACGCGCAGTTGCTGGACAACTAGCATTTATTTGGCTTGGCATTCATATCACATTTGAATGGGGTACATTTTGTCTAAGACTTGCGATCAGTGCTACCTCCGGCGCCCATTGTATTTATTGCACAAGTTTTACGTCCAGATTGATTAAGATATATCATTAGTAACACTAGGCCCAGGACACCCTCGGGTACATCTGAGATACCCCTACCAAGACGGTAGCGGTGGGCCCCAAGGGTGCCAGTCTGTCCGGACAGTTGAGGACCATTAATCTTTTGGTGTGGAGTCTTGATCGGGTTCTCAACCATCCGTTCGGACATAGTCTTTCGAGCTCGACATCGTCGTCCAGTTTAGGCATAACGATAGAAAGACTAGTCCGCCCCTGGCAGAAACTTCCTCGGCTAGGGCCTGGTGCAGGTGGCTGTTGACTTGACTAGCATCGGATATAGTATATCCTTGACTGCGTTTTTGATTGTGACTTGGCTCTGATGAAGCAGTGGCTGTTGTATCCCATTCGAGATCAATTGTTTGGGATTGAAAGTACCAGATGGCGCTGCATCAATGACTTATATACAAACAGAACTGGTGTATATGAAGATCATTTGCATAGCTACACAAATTCCATAGCTGCACTGAATGTACGCAGTTGCGCTAATTGAATTCAGCTAGATAAAGCCAGATGAGTATACGTACATGCGTGCACATCTATGCATGCAGAGCAGAGTATGTGTAATTTTTGATTGGCATCGCGAATGAACCAGTTAGTTCACGGAGGTGGGGTAATTGGAATTCAATCCATCCATGCGTCACAAATCTAGTATAAATGAACTAAAATATAATAGAATTTGATATAAATAACCTAACACGTAGTGAGATTAATACGAAATCATCGTGAGATTATTGTGCAAAGACATGAAAATATTGTGAGATCCTGGCGTACATTGGCAATTTATTAGTGATAATTGTAAAGGCTATATCAGCGGATACGATCTGGTTAGCGACTAGATGGTGATTAAGAGGATACGGTGGCGCATGAAGGTCTGAGTAATTCCATATATAGGTACTAGCACTGGAGGCGGCTCTGCCGCCCCCAGAGTGGCAAAGCCGGATGGTGTGGTTGATGGACTCTTCCCCTGAAACTTCTACCACATACACCGGGAAAAATCACCTTACGCGACGCGTAACTCATAGAGAAGCTGTTTTTGGGACGGTAATTCGTAGCATATTTGACGCGTGGCACTATGAATGTCCTATGGACCTACAAGTTGACTAGATTACTGTGATACGCATGCGATTTTGTGCGCTGGATACTATACATCACACTGCATACAACAAACTTGACAGCAAGCTGCCAGATGCACTTCATTGCACGCTCCGAAGTACACTCCTGATTGCAATCAATTGCACACTCCCAGCCTGCTTGACTGTACGCTCCCAAGAAGCTCTCAAGCACACTCCCGAGAAAGCTCTCAAGGACGCTCCCAATTGCACTCGATGGCACACTCCCAGCCTGCTTGACTGTACGCTCCCAAGTAAGCTCTCAAGACGCTCTCAGACACTCCCGAGAATGCTCTCAAGCACGCTCCCAATTGCACTCGATGGCACTCTCCCAGCCTGCTTGACTGTACCCTCCCAAGTAAGCTCTCAAAACACTCTCAAGCGCTCCCGAGAACGCTCTCAAGCACGCTCCCAATTGCACTCGATGGCACACTCCCAGCCTGCTTGACTGTATGCTCCCAAGTAAGCTCTCCAGACACTCCCACGTACACAATCGAGTCGCTCTCAAGTACACTTCTCAGCACGTTCTCAAGTACGCTCCCAATTGCACTCGATGGTACACTCCCAGTCTACTTCGCTCTATACCCTTAAGTTCGCTCTCAAGAGGGATGACACTCCCAATCTCACTTGACTATATGCTCCCATGTATGCTCCTGCATGCTCAATCCAGAGACTTGCTTAGTTGCAGACGCCAGGCGCCGGGAGGCATGAGGCTGGTGGCGTACGGCGGGCAGTGTTTGGTGGGTGGCGTGCGGCCTGTGGCAGGTGGCAGGCGGCGTATATTGGCCGAAATCATGACGTTGGTCAATATCATAGTCTGAAGCTTATCTTTAGCGAGGCCCCCACGACAAGATCTCAAGATGCCTCATACTCATGGTGTTGACAATTGTAGCCTTAGATTCCGCAGGAAAGGTAGACAATTGGATCTTGGGGAGAGCAGATCTCCGACTCAGATTTTCCAGCAAAATCTAGTGCCCGCTTCCCATCGATTACGGGCGTATGTGTGCGCATTCGGTCCGGGGCTGATGGGGAAGATGGCAATGGCAATGGCAATGGTGATGGTAATGGTGTTGGCGATAGTGATCGTTGTACCAGAAGTACTTTTACAAGTAGGTTGGCTACGTCAACATCAGCATCAAAGCTTCCACAGACCTAGAGCCTTCTACTAGCCAAAACTGCCACAGACCTAGAGCCTTCTATTAGCCAAAGCTTCCAGACTTAGAGCCTTCTATTAGCCAAAGCTTCCACAGACTTAGAGCTTCTATTAGCCAAAGCTTCCACAGACTTAGAGCCTTCTATTAGCCAAAGCTTCCCCAAACTCAGAGTTTTCCATCGGCCAAAAGCTTCCTGTGGAAAACTCTACTCCTCCCGAATATGCTCCTACATGCTAGATCCAGAGACTTGTTGAGCAGTGTTTGGTGGGTGGTGTGTGCGTGTGTCATGTGGCAGGTGGCTGGTGGCGGGCGGCGGAAATCATGACATCGGTCTATATCGTAGTGTGAATCTTATCTTTAGTGCACCCACCGAGACGAAATCTCACGATGCCTCACGACCATGGTGTTGACAATTGCAGCCTTAGATTCTGTAAGAATGGTAGACAATTGGATCTTGGGGAGAGCAGATCTCCGACTCAGATTGTCTAGCGGAATCTGCTGCTTGCTTCCCACGGATTGTGGGCGTATGTGTGCGCATTTTGGCCGGGGCTGATGGCGATGGTGATGATGGCGATGGTGATGATGGCGATAATGATGATGGCGATGGTGATGATGGTGATGGTGATGGTGATGGTGTCGGTGATGGTGATCATAGTACCAGAAGCACTTAGACAAGTAGGTTGGCTACGTCAACGTTAGCATCAAAGCTTCCAGACTTAGAGCCTTCCATTGGCCAAAGCTTCCATGGACTTAGAGGCTTCTATTAGCCAAAACTTCCACAAACTCAGAGTTTGCCATCGGCCAAAGGCTTCCAGTGGAGGAAAACTCTACTCCTCCCGAAGCCCGGCTCTCTCAAGCAGGCTCTCAAGCAGGCTCTCAAGCAGGCTCTCAAGCAGGCTCTCAAGTAGGCTCTAGAGCAGGCTTTCAATCGCCAGCGGGCTCTCATGCAGACTCGCAGCGATAGTGTGTACAGTAGCCGTATAACAGCAGGCACTAAAGACAAGTATAGGTCCATCTCTGGCCGGCAGCCGTATATAGTTCCATAGGCCCACGCGCACAGCTCTATGAATCGACTATAGATGACTATAGGCTGCGCGTCGCGCAGGGGTCCACGGGAAGCTTGCTATGAGCTGCGCGTGTGCGCGTAGCGCAGCCTATAGTCGATTTGCACTTTTGCCGATGTACCCATAACAACTTCACAAACATTTGTCCAATAAGGACTGGAAGACCCTGGAAGGTTGTAGGTCTCAAAACTCAAGGTCCTATGGTTAAAGTGGTTGTGGAATCTCACTTTGGAAAACTGTAGTTCACAATCTGACATGGCTCTAAATAGATAGGACAGATAGTTGAGAACCCTCATGTGCTGGATGGTCTGGCCAGATGCAATCTGTACAGAATAGCAGGCTTCAGGCTGGACGCTACCTGCATTGACTGGCAGGACATGATCCAAATGGGTCAGCTGTAGGCTGGTTGGAAATCTTTGGCAAAAGTGCAAACACTACCCACACATGCAAACACGCACGGCTCATAGCATGCTTCATGTGGAACCTTGCACGACCCGCAGTATATTGTCATCGATAGTCGATTTATCAAGATGTGGGTGTGGGCATATGGAACTATAAACAGCTGCCAGCTGGAGATGGCCTTCAATCTGCTGTTACTGCCCACAGTCTTTGTTGTGATGCTGGTACTATACACACTATTGCTGCAAGTCCGCATGAGAGCCTGCTGGCGATGGAAAGCCTGCTCTGGAGCCTGCTTAAAAGTCTGCATGATAGCTTAGTTGATAGCCTGCTTGAGAGAGCTGCACTTTGAGCGGAGTAGAGTTTTCCGCAGAAAGCTTTTGGCCGATGGCACACTCAGAGTTTGTTGAAGCTTTGGCTAATAGAATACTCCAGTAAGTCTGTGGAAGCATTGGATAATAGAATGCTCTAAGTCTGTGGAAGCTTTGATGCGAATGTTGATGTAGCCAACCTACTTTTCAAAGTACTACTGCTACTGTGATCACTATCACTGACACCATTGCCATCATCACCATTGCCATCATCACCATTGCCATCATCACCATTGCCATCATCACCATCACCATCATTACCATCGCCACCATCCTCATCAGCCTCAGACCGAATGGGCAAATATATGCCCACAATCAGTAGGAAGCATGCAGCAGGTTCCGCTGGAAAATCTGAGTCAGAGATCTCGTCTCCCCAATCTACAATTGTCTACCTTTACCGCAGAATGGAAGGCTACAATGGATCACGGGAATCATGAGATCTTGTCGCTGTCACGGCGTAAGAAGGTACGGAGGTACTTGGGAAATATAGAAGAAAGATACGGAAGGTATGGAAGGAATTGTGTTACAGAAAGGCGGAGACGTTGGAAGACGCGGAGGAAGCGGTGAGATGGTGGCGGTATAATTTAGTATAGATAAGGAAGTGAGTTGAGGTGTTGCGACGTCAGGAGAGGTGGCGTGGTTGTTACGATAAGGAATAACGGAGTGGTGTGTAAGATCATGGGATGAGATTCGGATGGTACATCGGAGCATGAAGGATGGTTCGAGGGTGGCAGACGAATTGTATATAAAGAGAGTGTTGATAGTGTTGGAGGGTTTCCTTTTCTTCTCTCTTTACTCGTTCTCTTGTATAGCAAGCAATAGTACGATTTTGAAAACAACATTCTGATTCTTGTCCCTCGATACGCACTTCGAGTTCAGTTTTGAAAACATCCACATCACCTGCGCCCGACCCCGCCCGTTACAGTCGCAGTGGCTGAGCTAAAAATCAGATTCATACTGGGCTATCAACTGACGTCATAATTTCAGCCCCCAACGTGCGCCACCGGCCTGCCTCCTCAGGACTCTCGTCACCGGCCATCCGCCTCCTCATACATGGTGCCTGCAACTGAGCCAGTCTCAGGATCGAGCACCCAGGAGCATACATGGGAGCATACAGTCAGGTCATATTGGAAGTGTCTTGCCTCTGGTGAGTGTAATGGACAGCATACTCGGGAGTGTACTTGAGAGCATCGTGAGAGTGTACTTGGGAGCGTACAGTCAACCAGGATGAGAGTGTGGCATCAAGTGCATTTGGGAGGGTATTTGAGAGCGTCTCCAGGAGTGTGCTTGGGAGTGTTTTGAGATCTTACTTGGAAGTATATTGTCAAGCAGGCTGGGAGTGTCATCAAGTGCAATTGGGAGTGTACTTCAGAGGGTGCTGGGGAGTGTGCATGAGAGTGGCTTGAGAGCTTACTTGGGAGTGTGCAATAAAGTGCATTTGTCAGTTTTGTTGAATACAGAATAATGTATAGTATCGAGCGCACATAATCGAATGCATATCATAGTCATCTTGTTGACGCCCAGGTCCATAAGACCTCATACTGCCACATTGTAACGGCAACACGTGACTGTGGCCGGGTAACGGCCATTCTATATAGTCGGCTCGCCATGAGACTTATATCTCTTGCGATAATCTTACCGATACACATCTTACTATCACTCGAGTCCACGTTTGCAACCGTATACCTATAATTACCATACATATGCCTACAAGGCCGAACGCTGGCATACATGCCCTTACACTATTATCGCTTTATCAGTAAACGGATACGTTCCTCTCACGGGATTTATGAGTTTTACCCCTTTTCTGACCCACCACATCATCAAGTCTACAATTGAGATTACAGCCTTAAAAACGACATGTCGAAGCCTGATGACTGCAAGCACAGATATTGATCGTTTCATCATCCAATTGAGCACCCTGATGGCAGCGGAGCAGAGTTCAGAGACCAATTGGCGCACGAGACGCGTCACCGGCGATGAGTAGAGGCCGCCACTATTCAATCCGGCCAATGAGAGCAACCGAATACCATTGAGATATTGAGTCGAATCTCATTCCTACGAGTCAATTGAGTGCGACCAGCAGCCAGAGAAGCTACAATGGACGAGATGTGTCGCCACAATGACATTATTCACAAGTACAGGATTTGACCCTACCAACAAGAGAAATCGAATACCATTCCTACAAGTCAATGGAGTGCGATCATCAGTCGGAGAACCTACAATCAATGGCGCGATCATACCCCTGAATCGGCAATACCGAGAACCGAAGGCGAAGTCGAGAGACAATTGTGAGTCGGTATAGTTGCGACTACATTCCTTCAATTTGAGCGAAGTGCATCGACTTCAATAGTCGTGTTCACATACAACTTTATCAACCTCGAAGAAGCCCGAAGGACAGTGAATACAGCAAAGGCAATTGGGAGAGTCTAAGAATGGCAGCCATAGGAAATGCAACTTCCGACCATTCATCTCTAAACCTGCGGAAAACACTTCCGGCATTTCTAATAATTCCAACAATCCCGTCGAGACTCAAGTTCACGAGGAAGCCCGCGATTCTGACAATGAAGACGAAGACGAAGGTGATTGAGTCCTCCCAGAAACTGCGGAGAATCGCGGCCGGGACGACATCTTGTCAAAGATCACCGAGGACGACCAACAAGGAGATGTGGCAGCAGAATCCGATGTTACGTAAACTCCTATACGAACAACAAGCTGAATGGCACAAGGAGAGAACCCGAATGCTCTCCGAACTCGACCGCAGCCCATCCACCGACAGACCGGATGATCCCGGAAATCAGACCAAAATGTTAAAGATGGTTGACCCCTTACCGTACTGCGGCAGAGCGAAAGAGCTGGATAAGTTCCTCGAAACATTGAGATCAAACTTTGCGTCTCATAAGCACCTATTCCCAAGAGGCGATCCCAATCGAGTCAAGTACGCAGTCTCCTTCTCCACTCCTGAAATAACCACCCAGATCCGACTCAGCGACAGACGGACAACACGGACCCATCCGAGTGGGCTAGCCTTCACAAACGAGCCTCAAAAGATGTACGGAGATAAAGATAAGCGCCTCAATTCAGCGAGCCAAACGCCATGCAGGAGTACCAGCAACTACCAAACGAATAAGTCCGAGTTTATGCCAACTGCTTGAAAGCAAATTTGAGGAGTGCCGCCTGGAACCTTAAAACGCACGAAGTGGTCGTATACGACATGGAATGGGCGGGCCTGCGGCACTCACTTAAGAAGGAAGTCAGACCTTGGATCTGCAGCGGCAAAGACAGGTTCGACACAGTCGACCAACACTTCGACTATTCGGCGGCCTCGGAGCTCAAACTGTACAACAAAATGCCCGGGGGACAGCAACAGCAAATGCAAGCAGGGGAGTCTCAGAAAGGCGGCGATAAGAAAGGTAATTTTCGACCATCCATCTCCGAACCTGCGCAAAACACTCTCGGTAATTCCAATAAATTCCAACAATACCGGTAATTCAAAATCGGTCAAGTCCAATCAGCCCAGTGGAGGAAGCCGTGCCAACTATAAACAGCGCCGTGGCTTTCAAAGGAGGTCTTCGAAAGCTGAAAGGCCAACCGGCAACGCACTCGCTGCGGCAGCAGGGACCACGAAACCTACCTTGTACCAAAAATACATGGCAACATGCAGCGAGTCAACGCACAAATCGACTGCGGTGCAATGAGCATCTTGATATCGCCGAGCCTACTTAGGAAACTCGAGCTACCATACGAACTAGCATTCACTTTCACCCAGGCGTCGTGTCGATGTCTGTAAATGAGAGCCGAAAGGCAAGTCTCTTGGTTCAGTTTATGAATACCTTAAACCGGTTGACGAATTGGAGGTTTCAGTTAGTCCTCCCAATGAAGGTATACGACCTAGTCCTGGGCTTGCTATGGTGAGAAACCTGGAAATCGACTGGAGCAACGGTTGATTGACAGCCCTATGAACGCCAAATGGATTGCAACGGGCGATGATTACAGAAGCAGATCGCACAAGTCCTCTGCCGGAACGCGGTGAGGGACAGAAATATCATAAGTCCCGCTACCGCATTCGATCATCTCTAAGCTGGTGAGGAAGTGGTCGAGGTATTCGCCATATGACTTGGCGAATGTCAAGGGTTGCTGGGAGCATCGCTGGAAGGCATCACCGTAGTTAAGAGAAACCCCAGCATGCTGAATGTACGAGCAGGAGCAGCAGCGGTAGTTGCGGCAGAAGAGTGACACAGTGCCGGTGCTTGAATGATTACTACCGGCTCGCCAAGACAAGAAGGGAGAAACTGGACAACGGGGATGGTCACTTGGGCAGAACCGTCGGATCCAGCCAATCCACAACCCCTACCCATCTCCACTCCGCCAGAGCATGCTACAATGCAGAATGCAGACAAGGCTAACGAGAATAGGAACAGACATAGTTAACATGGAGATGGTAACGACAGATGATTGGGGTTGTATCCCAACACAATATCAAGATTCACAATATCGACATTGTCGTATCCTCCTGAGATACAAGGACTATGTGGACGTATGCAGCAAAGATATGCCAATGCTCGCACTGAACCTATCACGGCATGCAATGGAAATTTGTGAGGAAGAGCGATTCTAGCTTGAGGAGCGTAGGAAGAGCGTGGGAGGAGATGACAGGGTACTCGGCCGTGAAGAACCACACAAATTGCGTGGATCTACGAAACTCAGAAAGAGCCAGTGAGACCACGAGCTGGGAAAGATAGAGTTCATCGCCGCCTACGGCAGCACCGTGCACATTTGCGAAGAAGAAGCACGAGGGACTGCGGCTATGTATGGACTACCGAGATCTCAATAAAGCCCCGGTGAAGAACCAATATCGTCTCCCACTGATCTCGGAGATGCTCGACAGGACCAAAGGAATGCCTATCACCTCATCCAAATCAAGGAAGGCGACGAGTACAAGACCAAGCTACAATCCCAATTTGAGGAGATAGGTCGTCGGCAGAGCAACGACATTTAAAGAGAGGGATGACCCTACCGGCGATGCCAGAATGAAGAACCAGAGCACACTTAACGACAGAGAAGTCCAGCGGCGATGGATGCACCAAGCGAGCGTAGATAAGCGTACCAGAAGAATCAACATACGCACCTAGCATCCGGAAGATGATAAGCTCACCTAGAGAGTTCATGGCCAAAGCCCCAAGAGACGTCGAAAGGTCAAGCCGAAGCAAGTCGCAACACGAAGCTAGTCGAAATACGAAGCATGTCGAAACCCGAAGCAGGTCAATAAGAATGGCCAAAGCAAGTGGAAAAACGAGACCAAAGCAAGTGTAAAAATGAGACGAGAGCAGGTGGAAATATGAGACGAAGCAAGCAAAGTCGACCAAGACCAGCCAAAAGGCAAGCAAAGTCGAAGACCTCCGAAATCAAGAGACGGAGGCTGCCGAAAGACGCGTCGGTCAACAAGATCACCAAAGGTGGACCGAAGTTCATAAGCCTACCAAACCACCACCGCAATTAACAACCGATATGAGTCTAAGTCGTCAACGGAGCAACGAACTTCCAAAGGGGCGATGACCGTGTCAACAATGCGTCCTACCGACAAGCCAAAAGCCCACAGGGAGGCAGTCTACCGAGACACACTGACAAGTCGACCGAGATGTCAACTGAGAGGTCGACCAGTAAAGTCCTACTGACACGCCAAAAGCCCACCGCGATGCAGTCTACCAAGACACGCACCGAGAAGTCTACCAAGAAGTCAACCAAGTTTCTACTGAAGCCAAACATCGAAAGCGCAACAATGAAATCGACCAGATGGGCACCGAAGCGGACTTCAAAAGATGATTACCTAGTCAAGCAGCATCTGGAAGTCAATGCCGCTTACCGATGACTACCGCTTGAGAGATATTCTACAAAGCACTGCACGAAGGCTCAAGAGAGCGCCGCCATGCTTGAACTTGGTAAGTATAACCATTTTAGAGAAACTTACGTGTTAGATATCGACGAATACAATGCGATTGACGTATTTCATTGACGGCTATGACCGATTCCGGCAGGGGAAGCTCCCATCAAGGCCAATTCACGAGCGGAAGCTCTACCACCCTGTCAATTTCAACAAAGACCTACGCGGTGATACAAGCTGCGGGAGTAATGGGTTAGGAAGTTGAGATAATGGAGGACGGGATCACTTTTGGATGTTTTCTTGTTTCTCTCTTCCCTTCTTCTCTTCTTTGGATCTCGGCCCGGTACAAATGGCATCGGCACGGGTTTTTACCACCTCCGGATCACAGCCAAGTGGAGGTGGAGTTTCACCGTGCGCCGGATCCGCTGAAAGATCGCCATTGAGATGTACCAATCGGTAGCGGGACTTATGATTTCGTACGAGTACGTAAGCAGCATGAATGTATAATGCTTTCTTTACTTTCCTTATCTCTTGTACGGTTTATGCAGCCCAGGAGGTCTGCGCCTAAAGAGGGGGATAATGTAATGGCGACACGTAACTGTGGCCGGGTAACGGCCATTCTATATAGTCGGCTCGCCATGAGACTTAGATCTCTAGTGATAATCTTACCTATACACATTTTACTATCACTCGAGTCCACGTTTGCAACCGTATACCTATAATTACCATACGTATGTCTACAAGGCCAAATGCTGGCTTACGTGCCCTTACACACACATCGAATATGCCATGGATTACCATCGCAGAAACAGCTGCTCTAAAAGTTACGTGGCGCTTAAGTTTATTTTTCGCAGTGTAATACTTGCAAGCTGAGTTGATAAATTCACAACTGTCAGTTTACCTCTGATCATGATGTAATGTATACAGTCATTGTACCTACTTTGATCCTGTTTCCCCTCCACATCTCAGAATTACCATAGAATCAAAATTGTTAGAGTGGCTGTACAAGAACACTCGAAAATTGCCACCAGATACCAAAAATCGAGCATTTTCCATAATCATGCAATCAATTTTGAAGACATGCTCAATTAGACACTGCAGAGTGCAAGAGCATTGAATTCTGAACATTTCATGTAAACATTACATTCTGATCATAGTTGAACTCAAATACTTAATTGGGAGTGGATATTTGAGGATATTTGATGGGGTATGCGAAGCCATCGAAATGGTTGAAGCTGTGGGTTGTCAGCCAATAAAAATCGTCCTTAGAGGGACATACCACAAGTCAACCGATGAGAATGATTCGAGCCGACAAAGCATGTGTATATATATCACAAGTTACTGTGGCGGCTTCGCCGCTGTGGTGGGAAAACTGCTCCCACCACTACAGAGCCACGCAATTGAGTGGGCACGTGACTGGGTTAGGGTTATCGTGGCTCTGCATCACGCCATCGACAAGGTTGAAAAACCTTCGCTGGACGGCATCCGACACCACGATTCAGACAGACCAATCACGTACCAATCATCATCTCATCTCTTTCCTTCTTCTCTCTTTTGTTTCTTAGTTCTAGCCAATCAACTATCTCGCTTCGGCTACGCCCTCCCTACGCTCCTCGAAACGAAATCTCCATTTTCGTAGGTTTCTACGCAAGCTGCAGTGCGATCTCCTGATCCGGGATTTCCGCCACACCGCCCTTTGGAGGTACCGAGATAGATCATCCCAGGAATACCTTACCCCTGGCTGTCAAGTGCTTGGAGGGTGCGAAAAGTTGGGCACACTTCCAGATATGATATCAAGTCCTGGCAGCCATTTCGCTGTGCTAGATCATGTAAAGATAATCTAGTGACATCAATGACTTGATTTGTGTAAGTGAAAAAAGTTGAATGCACCACCTGGTCTCTCTACCAAATACCACATATATGGTGCCATGCCACCCTCCACATCAATGACTGTCTGTATCCAGGTGAATAGTCTACTAAATAGACTATCCAGCCACTCTGTTGGTTGTTTCTGTTGAGGGACATTATGGAGCAGAAGAGGAATGGAGAAAGGAATCGAGACCACAGGAGCAAAAGGAGTGAGGCTATATGACTTACTCAACTGCCTGTGATATACACTAGGATTTTTAATCATGACCCAGTGGGTCTAGATGGTTGAAGGCCTGTCTTCAACATTCCACAATACATCATGCAGAGTTGTAAGCGAATTCTGGAGGGAGCAGCTCTGGCTCAAGAAGCATAAGAATATGGTGACAGGATTTGACAGAACACACAGTCTTGAGGAACCACACATATTGCATGAATCAACAAAGCTCAACATGAGTACATGCAACCAAGAGCTAGAACAAAAAAAGTTCGTATTTCATTGTGTGGTAAAATGATACATCAGCAAAAGTACAAATTGACCATAGCCTGCACTATTTGTACCTGCATACATGCACAACTCATTGCAAGCTGTCCATAGACCTCTGAACAATGTGCAGTCTATCGTCATCTACAGTCCATTCAGTGAAACTGTATAAGACTGGTGGCCAGAGATGGAGGTATACCTGTGTTAACTACATGGCTGTTATAGCAGTATGGAGTCCACTGGAGAGCCTGCTGGCATTTGAACACCATATCGGAGCCTAGTCTGAAGCCTGCTTGATATTCTGCTTGTAAGCCTATTTTATAGCTTCCTTCAGAGCCTAATTGAGGACTGCATATCAGCGGAATGCTTGGGAGCTGCAGCTGAGAGATGCAAACAGCATGAAGAGTTGAGTTTTCCTCGTGATGCATTTGGCCAATGAAAATGTATTAGTTCTTCGAAGGTTTACACTAATGTTGACGAACTGAATCTACTTGATTGAGTACTTCTGGTACTATGTTCACCATCACCAACACTATCATCATTGCTATAATCACCATAGCCATCATACCATTGACATCATCACTATCAGCCCTAGATTAAATGTGCACACATACACCTACGATCTCAAGGCTGCAGGCAACAGATTTTGTTACAACATCGGAATTCTAGGATCCAATTTTCTACTTTTTCTGCCGAATCTAACAATATCATTGCCAATACTGTAACTATAAGGCATTGCAAGTTCTCATCATGGTGGGCACAAAGAAGATATGGTTCGCACTTTAATATTGATTGATGTTATGATTTCTGCCACAATATGCCCCCCACTACCCACTACCCAAATTCTGCCTCCTGGTGCCTGGTGGCTGCAACTGTTCAAATCTCTCAATTAAATACCAAGAAGCATATATGGAAGCATATAGGCAGGTGAAATTGGAAGTGTCTTGCCACTTGAGACTAAACATGAAAGCATAGAGTGAAGTAGGTTGGGAGTGTATCATGTCATGCAATTGGAAACATACGGGAGAGCATGCTTGGAAGTATGCTCGAAAGCATTATGAGAGACTACATAGGAGCATATATGGCTGCAAGTATACCATCATGTCCAATTAGGAGCGTTGTTGAGCGTCTGCTCAGAAGTGTACTTGAGTTGAATGTCATTGGAGGTATACCCGGGAACATACTTGGATTGTGCTTGGACGCTTCTTGAGAGCTGACCTGGGGGCATAGAGTCAAGCAAGCTCGGAATGTGTGATTGAGTGAGATTGGAAGCATTCTGGAGGTCGTACTCAGGTGTGTACTTGACAACAACTTGAGAGCCTACTTGGGAGCATCCAATGAAGTGTATTCGGCTGTATTGTTGAATGCAGCATAATATATAATATTTAGTAAACAAAATTGTATGTATATCATAGTAATGTAGTCAACATGCAGGCTGATAGGAGCTCTTACTGCCATCCATCCAATATACTATGGATTCAGATCCCAGAAACCACTTTTCTATCGGTTATACATTATAGAATGTCATTTTTTTTGGTGTACCTATCTGCTTCTGAGTCTTCTAAATATAATCACTTGCAATGACCCAGTTTACCTGTGTTATGCCTGTGCACCAGCATCCCCCTACTGGTGTTCCGTGCCAAAATAAGCAGTGGAGATAAGATATGGATGTTTCCACCACCCTGTTTAGACTCAACTCCATCTTCTACAGTGTACCCACTGTACAGGTTCCAAGCCCACTAGTATATCTCTCCAAGTCTCTGTAAGTTGGTACTATTTCTATGGCCAGAGCA
>Ga0307512_10004623_pt1 | contig 14971 bp, 18 predicted proteins | sample 14_EM_MG_FD_200267 | JGI IMG/M metagenome (GOLD analysis project Ga0307512, IMG submission 200267) | Populus trichocarpa ectomycorrhiza microbial communities from riparian zone in the Pacific Northwest, United States - 14_EM | ecosystem: Host-associated > Plants > Roots > Unclassified | place... | reverse complement strand
GCACCGCGCACACAATCCGAATACAAGGCGTTTTTGTGCACCGATCCGGACCGAGATCTGAAGGTGCCGTAATCTCGGTGTGATCGTATCCATGTCCCTGCCGCGCTAACCCGCATTTTCAGTTCGAGATAATTGAGATAGTTGAGTCGCCGGGGAAAGTCGTCGCCCATGTAAGTTGCCGGTTTCGTTCGTTCGTTCTTCTTCGTCTTTAACTCCGCCGGGTCAGGTGACCCTGCTCACTGTGTCGCTGACCGGAGGAATGTATTCCAAGGAATCCTGTTATATCTTCACTCTCAGCACCGACGGGAACGGATCGAGGACGATCCTGCACATCAAAGAAATAGTTGATTCCAAGACCGCGACGGACATTCATAGGCTGGAGAGGGATAGGCTTCTTCAGCAAAATGCGTAAAACCGACCTCGTTCATCTGTACATACTGGTGTAATGGCGCGCTTCTTGGGCAGTTTCGTCGTGTATCGTTCAGTCTGACATCGTAGAGGTCCCCCCGCGGGGCTCGTTATTACTAACTAATGTGCAAATGATTAAAACATATACTGCAAAGCGAAGCAAGCGAAAGCATTATGAGCGCGAAACCTCTCCCCCTCACATGTCAGTACAAACAGAACTCCATTACTTCAACTTCAGCTTCTTCGCGGGCTGCCCATTAGTCTCCGCCTCCTTCCTCTTCTTCGACTTGGCGATGTTTAACAACTCATAAAACCTCTTCTTCGCCAAAGCCGCGATCTGACCGACTTCAGAGTCGGCACCGTTGAACAGGACGGCATTGTGGATCATCAAGTCGATATCAGCCTTCAGACCGTCCACGGAATCGTACTTGTCAGCATCCAGTTTCTGTTTGATCGTGCTCAGGTCCCGCGTGTCTTTCTTCGGGATGACGTCGAAGTAAGTCGGGATCTGCAGTAGCACCGGGTCGACTGGTACTCGGAAGACAAACGAACTGAAAATACAAATGATTAGTGGAGGGACGGAGAGGGGAGAGACAAAAACTCACATGTCTTCTTTTATCAGCTGATTGAGGACACCTTGCAAGCTCCTCTTCTCTCCCCATTCCAGTCTCTTCTCCACCGCTCTCGTCCACTCCTTGCCGAACGCCGCCTCCACGTTGTCCGCGCAGATATAAGGGAAAGTGCCTGGGGGGTTAAACTGTCGGCAGTTACGGAAGACGAGCATCACATCATCCTTGAAATCCTCCATCGTCTCATACTTGTTCTGATTGAGACGTTGGTTGATTGTACCAAAGTCCATCGGGTTTTTGATCTCGTCATAATACCTGGTGGGGGCCACTTGTTGGTTCTACCGTCACGGAGGCAATACAACGATAATCAACGTACGTGGGGCAGCCATCCGCTATAGGATCAACGGGCCGGGCAAAAATTGCGGAATCAGGAATCTTCTGCAGCACCTTCATCACATCTTTACAACGTTTCACGTTGATGGGCGTCGAGGCAGGAACTTTGGGTTTCGGACCGACGGATGTCCCTCTAACCTCTGGTTCTTTCCCTTTCCCATTGCGTGTTGGTTCCGAGGGCGGTGATGGTTCGGGACGTGGTAGTGTTGGTGGGGAGGGTGCAGGTTTAGGAGCCTTCAGTTTGAGCGTCATGCCAGAGCCATTGCGCTGCGGTTGGGAAGGCGCCGGGGAAGGGGTGGACGGACCACCGGCAGTCACGCCGAGTAAAGGAGATGGTCGTTTCTTTAGAGGTGCCGCGCTCGCCAGTATGTCATCGTCGGAGAAGATGGCATCCGAGGTTTTCTTCCGCTTCTCCCCTTTATTGTTGTGAGAGACCCCATTCGTCTTCAGCTTGACGGAAGCCTTGGGTTCCTCTTTCACGGTCGGCTTTGGTGGTGGTGGTGGCTTAGAAGGAGTGGGCTCCACAGGGGGTCTTTTAGGTTTGGCCGGGGTCACACCACCCGTACCGTTGACTGGACCATTGTCATGCGTTCCACTCCCAATCTTCAGTTTGATCGTCGGACGCGTGCCCGGCGTCGGAGTCAACTTGTTGCCGGGAGTTGTTCTTGTTTGTGACCTCGAGATAGGTTCCCTGTCCTTGACTGTCTTTACCACAGGGGTCACAGGAGGAGGAGGAGGGGGCATGGAAGGATGAGCGCTCTTGTGCGACTCAACGGTCTTGTTGATACGAGCCCATTCTAACCACAAAATCAGTCATGGGGAAAGTGGGAGTTATATGTGCCCAATGCTAACGCTTATCGAAGAATTGTTCCAACCCAACAGCTTCCCCATGGACGTAAGTTCCTGGGGAATTGTAGGTCTTCGAGTTGTTGACCATGAGCCTAAAATCAGCCTCGAAGCCAGCACGATCTTTGTAGAGGCCGCTGTTGAGCTTCGCACTTATGGTGCTCAAGTCCATAGGGTTCTTGATGAATTTGAAGTAGCTGGATGGACATCAGCGAACGTTAGCCCAAAAATCGGTGACCCGTGACCCACTCTGGTGCCCTATCGCGGACAGGATCCACAGGTTGGAGGAAAAGTCTGGCACGCTTGTGCGCCTGCAGTTTCTTCAAGGCATTTCTGCAAGCACCCAAGTCGTACACCGACATTCCAGACGATTGAGACTTTGGCACGGGCTTCTTCTTTTCCTTCTCCTTCTCCGGCTTCTGACGCTTTGGGGCAGGGATGGCAAAGCTACCCCTCCGGTGAGGGACGACGGGTGTTTTGGGTTCCCGGTGCAGGCCCGAAGGGACCAACTTGATCTTAGTAGTGGATGGGGTCGCCGAGGTGGGGCTGGGTGCAGGACCGGTCTTCAAAATCCTCTGTGCAACAGGCTGAATCCTGACCATGGGAGAAGGAGGGGTTTCGGTCACTGGTGTTGGTGGCAACTGAATTGTGATCTTCGGGGGGGCCTCCTCACCACCTCGAAGAACCAGATCGGCCAACTTCAAGACCGCCCAGCGGGCTTGCTGATCAGCATCGCAGGAACTGGCAGAAGGTCAGAATCGCAAGGGTTCGCTCGGGGAGGGGGGGTCACTCACAGAAGCAGGGGCATGAGGAACTCTCGCAACATATCGTTCTTCCCCACCTCCTTGTCCTTTCTCAGCACCTTCAGCATCAGTTCCACGTCACTCTTCCTGTTCTCTTTCGATTTCTCCGGTATTGAACCGTCTTCCTCGATTAACAGGGTTTCAGCATCCTTGGATGACCCCTTCATTTCGCCCATGTACACCAAGAGAGCAAGGCTGTGGCACGCGTTGATAGCGACGTGTCTCCTGGTGGCGCGGGAGGGATCGCTAGCAATGATAGCGAATATGTATTTCATGATCCTCGGGGTGTACCACTTCGTCATAAGGAGGGCGTCGAAAGCTAACATTCTGACTTGGGTGGAATTCCCTTCTCTACAGAACCCCGTCAGGAAGTGAAGAGTTTAGTTTGTGTAAAACGTACCTTGTTAGCGGGAAGAAAATACGGGAGTCGATCGGTATCATTCCGGCAGTGCTGAGCGTCAGGTTAAACTTGAAGTACGCAAAGTCAGCAGATGTCGGTATTCCATCTGTTATACCCCTACCTCAAGGGCAGCAATCGTGACAACGTTGTGGTAGGAGGGAATCAACCGATCCATGTTACGGTATCGGTCCACTTCAGCAATGGCCTTGTGCATCAGCTCAGCGTCTTCGGCGGTTTGCTCTACAATTGTCTCCGACTGTGTGAGCTCGCCACGTTCGGGTGCTGTGGTACATAGCGTCGCGGAAGCCAAAGCGGTGATGTTCGTGCAAATGTAAAAGGCATCAGAGTACTGGGTAGGGCCAAATCAACGGAGATCAGGAGGGTCAGGAACACAATACTCTTACAGGGTTGGATGTGTTGTCGTTGTACCGTAGCTGGTCGATTAAGAAACGGCGAACAATCACAGGGGTCTTGCCATCACCAAAGCGAACCCGGGAAATGGCCTTGAGCAAGGTCTTGCGGACGAAATACTCTGTTATATCCGTGAAGTCGTTCGCCCTCGGGACGTATGTGTGATTGAACAGGTCCTGGCCCTGGGTCTCGGGATCGTAGCAGTAACGCAAGAAGAGTTTGAAAAGGTGAAATAGGCCCAAAAATTCAAGCTTCTGGATCGCACACTGCGGGGGGTTAATTTACTCACGGGGTATCCGGGAAGGACTTACATGCACCAACGCTAAAGCAGCTTCGCAACGTATTCGGAAGAAGTAATTGGCAACAAGGACAGTTTTGGTAAGGGTGCTGGAAACGATCGCCGTTGGGCGGCGGGCTAGGGCACGCACGGCCTATATCTTAGTCAGTATAGGGCAAAACTCGCAGATCAGCGATCAAACCTCAAGCTGGGCCACAACATCACGGTCCCTCTGGAGTTGCGAAACCCACATAAAGTCTGGCTGCTCGAACCCGATTGTAGCGATCCACTCGAAATCGGCATCCATGCGAATCCACTCGTAAGTTGCCCCGGACATGCTTTGTTCCTCTTCTTCGGTCCAATCTGCGACCTTCCAGTTCTCCCGCTCCTTCTCGTTCTCCCAGATCTCCAAACCAAATCCCATATCGATCATTCCCATAGCCTCAGCGGCCTCGGCGTCTCCCTCAGCTGCTGCCTGTGCTGCTGCCTGACGTGCGAGATAGCGTTTAGTGTTGCGGCGTACTCGTTTGTATTTGGTATTGAATGGGACTTCATATCGCTTATACGGGGACCTGATGTCAAGAACGTGTTCGTAGGGCGTTCCATCTGCTTCGTGGATCCGAATGGTCATTTGCCCCTATCGGAAAGCCGCAGTCAATAGGAGGATTACCGACAGAAACCACGCAGTTTCCTCACCTCGAAGAAAGGAACGGGTTTGTGAATGATCTTGCTCCGGTCATTCTTCTCGTGGAAGATGTAAGCCGGGCATTCCTGTTGCATCGAAATCTCCACGGCCATCTTTTTCCTGTTAAACACCGCCGAGAAACCAAAGGTTGGGCAACCACTCCCGTATATCCATTGGTCCGCGAATGTCCTCAGGTCCACTCCACTGACCTTGCGACATATCCGAAGAAACGAGTGGGTGGAGAGATAAAGGTTGGTGTCACCAACCACGCCCTCGAGGAATATCTTATTGAGGACACGTGGAAGACCAACAGAAGTACCGGACTTTCCGAGCTTGCGATCCAGGATATGTAAGACGAGCGGCGCTTTCAGATTAATGAAAGATATAGCGGCAGCGTCTGGAGGTTCAGGGTTGTTCGGCCGGCAGATAGGAGGCATGGCACCACGATCCAGCTCCGCCACGCGCTCCATGTCCTTCTTTAGCCTAAACCTGTACTCGTTGTTGCCAAACAACTTGCATAGGAACAACCCGGTCATATACAGTCCCAGTCCGTTCACAAGCCAGAGATCCGACCAGTTTTTTTGCTGCATGTTTATCCCCATCCACTGACAGGCTAACGCATGGCTAAGGCACAGACGAGCCTCGTAAACCTGATCGATCGCGTCCGGGCCATGCAGGAGATCTGTAGATACAAGCGCAAGAGTCGCGCTATCAGACCTCTGCGTCGGTAGCTCCTCGACAAACACAAGTTTGTATGAACCGAACGGATATGAGTTGAAGTGCGTCTGGTAGAAGTTCATGGCACCGCGCAAGAACGCAACGGTTGTGGCGAGTTGGGTCTCCTGACCTGGCAGACAAAAGGCGTGCATGAGGGGCGGTGGTCGTGCGCTAGAGATCTCCTCTGCAACATCGGGTGGGAGGGGGAGTACGTGGAATGGGCCTGCTGAGAATGCGATATGCTGAGCTGATGTAGGAACGAGGAGACTGAACAAAAAGATGGTTTTGCTGGAGTTATTGGGGTGTGCAACCTATCTCTAGATGAGACGAATGTCATTTGCATTGCAACTACACGCACCTGTTCAACTAAATCCCCACTACAAACGACGACGGTTCGGTTTCGATCATCTGGATAGTCAAATTCGTCGTCAAGTAAACCTGGAAGTTCCTCCCGCTCTTCAAGGTAACTCGGGACAATGAACTCGAACTCCCAAGCACACTTCGCGTAGACGCTGTCCACACAAGGAATCCAGCACCGTGCAGCGTCCGGTGAAGAAGGAGTAGTATATACATGTGGAATCCGCTGAAATCCAGGACAGTAGGTTAGGAAGTGGAAATTTTGAGATATGTCGACGAACGCACGTATGGGTACGAGTCGGTCGGTACCATGAACTGCACGCCATCGACTGGGTTCCGCAGACTGTACACAATTTTGATCAAGATTTCTTCGTACTCTGGTCCCGAGCTCTGGGATCCTTGCATCGAAGGTCCTGGGGTTTGTGGTTCAGGGGTTGAAGCTATTGGGGTTGATCAGAAGCGATAGTTGGTCAAGAACAAATGGACATACTGTCTCGGTAACCGTGACCGTGATTCTCCTTGGGTACCAGCCGAATAGGTACTTCCTTGGGTATCGCGATTGAAAGTTCCCCTTCATCTCCTTCAGCGAGTGCCGAATACAACTTGCGCTTCAGCTCAGAGAACCGGTGACAATCAGATGGATTGGAGACGTTGAGGTTCGCAACTGCATCGTAGTGGACGAATTCAGCTGGATATGACGCGACTGTGACCGACTGGATAACTGGGGGGAGGTGACTGGTCAAAGAACCCCGGTGGTGGAACAGAAGCGGAGACGCGTACCACATTGCCTCGAATGAAGATGGACGGTCCGTAGATCTTTGGTTGTTGGGTTGATTCGTAGTTCCGTATATCCCTAAGTGCGATTCGAATGGTGTGAGTACCATGAACGGCGCGCCAGCAGGGCGGGACACTTACCCATAGCGCTCCCGCGAAATCAAGCTCTAAGACGACTTTTTGGTGGCTAGTAGAGACAAAAGCGGTGTCAGCACATAGGCGAGCATCCAGAGGGTAGAATTGACGTATATCGTGAAGCCTCTTCGAGCCTGCTCCCGCTGCATGGTAGGTGATAGGAAGCGGCGTTCGGAACGACGGTGCGGGGCGCCAGCTGACTAAGTGGCTGTCGAAGTTGACAAGAAACGTTGTGTGCGACGGATTGGACACGAAGCCAGCGACTTTTGCTGATCTTGTGCGAGAGAGAGAGCCAAGGGTCGGATATCCTGTGGCTCGCTCGTTGTTGCGACCTGAGAGGGTCTGGTGGTGGGAAAAATCGCTCGAAATGGCAAAATCAACTCGCGAGGTGAGGCCAGGCGGAAGCTCTTCACATCAAAACTACCTCATGTCTTTCTCCCTCCTTTCCAAGCGGTGTGAGCACCTTCCACTCCGCGTCTGTGCCACGTCTGTGCGTTACGTCGGCCGCAAGGAAGTCGTCGCCGACCCCAAAAAAGAAATACTACGTCGCATCCTCTACCCAGCGAACATCAGGAATCGGGCCAGCCCCGTTGGCACTTGGCGGCCAGACATTAGTCGCGTTCTACAACGTGCTATTCCCTCTGTTCAAGCCCACGAGACTATCGAACGTGCCTGGCTCCTCCACAAGCGCCATACCCGATGGAAGAGGAACGCTGAGTTGGAGAGAAAATTCGAATGTATGCACAAGGCGATGGGAGAGCTCGAAGTTGTAGACCCCCGTTCATTCACAGAGGCAAACCGGCCGGAGGATCCCAGAGCGAGGAGTGTGGTAGAAGTCGAGTTGGCCAAAACTTTGCGGGGTCCGGAGAGGAGGGCTGTGGAGGCGAGGATACGAGGGTTGTTCCCTCGAGAAATGCGCCCACCTCCTGATACACCCTCACAAACTGGTTGGAACTACGATTGGAAGCCAATCATCCCGCCTACAGCCTGTGAGTCCATTTTATCAACTCATACCGTCTATTCATTGATAATCTCGACAGCATAAACCGTCTCGACCAACTGATACACTGGAATTTACGGTTCGCTGATGGTGTATCAATTATACAGTCTTCCGATTCGTTCAAATCGGTATAATACAACTGCCCACAACTACTCCCAAACCTATGGCCAAGCACTTCTGTATGGATCCACCATGCCCATCTCAATCCCTGGATCACCTTTTGCACCGGAAGGATTCTTCGCAACAACTGCACCGTGGACAGCCTCGAGAGCCTCTGTCCAACGCTCAAGCGCCGCATACCGTCTCTTTTCAAGGCTTTGCCTACACAATTAGTCTGTCAGAAGAAACCAAAGACATCGCACACGAGGACGAACTGTTTATCGAGTTCCAGTCGCATGGTGACTTGATCGATCCGCCCTTCGACTTTTCCGTCCAAGATGAGACCAATGAGTAACTCTTCTACTTCATCCTTGTCAACGTTGAGCTGCTGTGCTAGGAACGACAGCTCGAGCCTTGTGTATGGTTTGATCAAATCGATGAGGTATTGCGTCCGCAAACTGCGTAGCAGTTCCCCGATATACAGCCTGATGAATGCATCATCCATGATTGTGGATCGGTTTTCTGTCAATCTCTGTCAGCTGGACGCGATCCAGGTCGTCTGAAGGTTCACCTCGTAGAATTTTCTCAGCAGTGTGGACTTCTCTCCTTTGATAAGCATCGACAAGATCGGTCATTGCCTTAATCTGAGAGTCATTCTTGTAACTAGGAGCAGAGTTGTGTCAAGTGCGTAGGGTAGAATCATCGAGGAGACGCTTACGGCTTGGTCTCTTGACTATCAAACGGATTGACCTCACTTCCGGTCAACATGTTGGCAAGCACGAGATACTTGAGGACCTGTATCCTTTGTTGTGACCCAGCTTCGTCGTAGTTACGGAACGATTCGAAGAAGTCCTCGCTGGCCTTGTTCCATTGCCCTGTCGAGAAATAGATGTGAGCCAACGATAAGAGGCAAAAGGCTCGATCACCAACGTTCACCCATCCACATCTTCCCTCCGCATTCCTTGATCACACCCATGATTCTCGGGTGAGGTATCGCTGACCGGACGGAAGTGGCAGCGTTGTAGATTTCCTATCCAATGCGATTAGCTGGGGTGGGTAGTACCAAGGGGTGAGACTCACCTTGAGCTTTTTGAAGTTCCTAGTCTCGTTGTACATCTGGATCTCCAAAGCATAAATCTCGAGGAGCTGAGTACCTTTTTGTGATTGGTCATCGCTCTCGTTGGCAGCGGTGGCATTGGTCAGATCCCGCAGAAGCTTTTGATTTCGTCAGTTAAAGTGAACTTTCAGATAAGGTGAACAAACCTTCGTCAGTCTAGTATACTCTTTCCTGTCGAGCCACAGTTTGGCTAACTTCAAGTTCGTCTTCGCACTCAGCCGCTATTCCATGGATCATTAGATACGAGTCGGCTTGGCGGGATTTTGCGATGCATACCTCATTTTTGGCCTCCACCAGGGCGTCCTTTGTCGCCTGATAGAACTCCTCGAGGATATCGACCTCTATGGGACCGCCCTTTCCACCCCCAACGTAGTCCAATATACCGTTAATCGACTTCTCGGAGTAGTTGCGGGTCACTGCCGACTTAGTGTACGTCAGCAGTCGACGATATGTCTCAAGGGCCTCGTTTGGCCGTTTGAGGACCAGGAAAAGTAGTTTTGTCGACTGTTTGAGCGCCTTGAACCCCCTGTTCTAGCACGGTCAGTCATCTGAGGGTGATATTGAGCAAATGGGGCATGCCAGTCTCCTTTCTCCTCTTCTTTTTCAACGATTACTTTGAACTCCTTCAAGGCCTGTTCTGGATCGTCTTCCTTCTTCGCTGCCCATGGAAATGAGGATATGGCGACAATAAAAAAAAAACAACGTACACTTAGCGGCATAGTACATGTTCTCGACATCCGCGCTCTCCCCCTCATCGCCGTCCCCATCATCAGAGTAATCGAACCCGTAATCCTGATAAACGTAGGGTTAATCAACGGCAACTGGAGGAGCCTGTTGGATGTAGACCTCGTCGTCGCTGCCTTGCATGTAATCGGCATCATCGTCATCCATGATGGTAGGGTGTTATTGGCGTTTAGTAGGTACAGTTAGATATCGTCAGTAGAGGGGCGTGAGGCGGGGTCTCCCACGTGCCCCTGGCGATCGCGACGCGTTCACGCTTTCGGCTGGCGGTCAACATCAGGAACAATTCCAATTTCCATATTGTTTGTAGACTTTGACTTTATACATGCTTTTAACGCTCAAGACCCACTGTCAGAATCGAAGGGTAGGTGAAGCCAGCGCGAGCGACGCCATAGTCTGGGTCAATCTTATCAAGCGAGCGTTATTCGGTAAGTTGCCGAAACGGGTCACCGAACCCACCACCTGTGCTAAAACCCCCACAACATGAACAGTCTAACTGGTAACTGTTGACGCCGACTTCCAGCCATGGAATCTCCCTTAATCTCCCCTGGACTCCCTCATTTTCAGGCCGCCTCAACATCTAGGACGAGCCTACAGAGACTGGACGATGCACCCAGCCTGACCTCATTCAATCCCTTCTCCGAAGAAGACGAGAACGACCAATCTTCTTACGCACTCGTCACTTCCCTCCTCTCTCGCGTCAAGAACACCTTTGCCCCGACCTTAGCCACCACCTCCAACCCTGTCCCACCTAATCAGCCCTCCTCTGGTGGCAGCAAGGAGGGCAGTACCTCCGAACCTCAGCGGCGGGCTTCCCTCCACACCCAAAATTCCAACGTCTCATCTCGCTCAGCACCTGAACGCCTAACCCCCCTTCATAAACTCTCTTCCTCACGTCCAGCACCTCCCCTAGTTTCCTTGACACCGGTGACATCGGAGGCACCTTCGTTCAATCTTGAATACGAGAGACCCTCCTCATCTAGAGGCCTTTTCTCATCCTCTATCACTGAGAATGGCGACGGCCCAAGCTATGGGGCAACTATCCCTGGCTTTCCCATACAAGACAGTGACGCGAGGAGCATCAGGACCACGATCAGCGTAAGCCGACAGGGATCCGTTTCGAAGACTATGCGCCGCATCAGAGGCGAAGGTAATCTCCTGCGTCATTTCTCACGTCAGACGCACTCATGCAGCCATGAAGGACTATCTCGTGATTATTGGATGGATGACGAACTCTGTAAAGAGTGTTATGATTGCAAAAGTGTGTTCACGGCATGGAGACGCAAGCACCATTGTCGGATATGTGGTAAGCTTACATCATCACTACTCTCAGTGGTTCTCGGCTCATGTACATTCGACCGCAGGCCAAGTATTTTGTTCGCGGTGTGCATCAAACGTTATCAAGGGCTCTCGTTATGGTCATGATGGTATGATCCGGGTGTGTAACCTGTGCCTCGAGAAACTGTCCAAGGTGGAAGATGACGATGAAGATGATCGACGGTCAGTCGTATCCAGCACTGCATCCCCATTCGCCACCCATCATCCTAGCGACCCGTACTCGCTGGTTCGGTACACGAATTCACCGTTTTCAACATCCCAAGTCCAAATCACCAATCCGAAGCCAGACGCATTCAACCTCTTTTCTATTGCCGAGTCTAAGCGTGGTTCGGAAAGCTTGCGCTCCCCGGTCGGATCCACAGATGCACCCCACGATCAAGATGGTTATCCAATTCACCCCACCGTAGTCCCATTCCGACGGAACCTTTCGAACGACGAGGCAGAGCCCATCCGAATCCCAGGCTCAAGACACGAACGTAGTCTTTCGGCTCAATCGTCGAAACTCCCCGTCGAGTTTCCAATCACTGTCCCCGTCTCTGGAAATGGCGCCATCAGCTCCATCACCTTCCCGGGCAGCCCTCCAGAACACGCCCCCGAGTCCACCGATGATATGCGGTCGAGGATCAACTCTTCCTACGGTGACTTTGATGGGTCCGGTACCCCCTTCGTTCGTAGTCGTGTCCAGAGTAGGATCCCAGATAACTTCGGTCCCGAACCAGGATGGAGGACCCGCCGGGAAAGCACTGCGTGAGTTTTGTTAGCGCTGCATGATATATTGAATGCAAAATTGATGGCTCTACCCAGTTATGCGCAGGAGCTCAACCTCATCTCCATGTTCCACTTGCGGATTATGCTTCGCCAGATGCTGACGAAGGAGGAGATCCCGAACATCACAGAATGGGAGACCACTCTTTTGAAACTCGCCCTACAAATTGCCCGTGATCTGACTTTCACTGCTCACCCTCAGCGGCAAGGAGCCGATATGGACGTTCGTCGATACGTGAAGATCAAGAAGATACCGGGGGGAGCTCCAAAGGACTCGGAGTTCGTCGACGGGGCTGTGATAACGAAGAATGTAGCGCATAAGGCGATGTCCCGGAGCCAGAGGAACCCCCGAGTAATGTTTGTCACTTTCCCCCTGGAATTTCATAGAGTGGAAGGCCAGTATATGCACTTTGGACAGGTGGTACGACAGGAGAAGGAGTATCTGAACAACCTTGCGGCCCGCATCGCCGCCCTCCGCCCACACATCGTCCTGGTCGAGAAGTCTGTCTCAAGGATCGCCCTCGACGCATTGGCAAAGCACAAAATCGGTGTTGCTCGTTCTGTCAAGGAATCCGCGATCCAGTTCGTGGCACGTATGACCCAGGGAGACGTCTTCTCTTCGATCGATAGGCTTGCCTTGGAACCCCGCCTTGGACACTGTGCAAAATTTCAGATCCAGACCTTCGATCATCAGCTAATCCCAGGACGGCGAAAGACGTACATGCGATTCGAGGGTTGTAATAAGGAAATGGGCTGCACCATTCTACTTCGAGGAGGCAACAACGACACGCTTATGCGAATCAAGCGGGTTACTCGGTTCTTGACTTTCATTGTCAGGAACCTCAAACTCGAGACACATCTCTGGATGGACTCCGTCATCGCCCTACCACAGCTGACGGCTGAAGCCGTTCCTTCCGTACCATCTTTGAACGCACCCAACTCGATCGCAACAGGGCTCCATCCTTCACTATGGTCTTTCTCAAATCTCAAGTTCATATCGGATTCGCCCTTAAGCACAAGTGATACCCCCGATCCCCAGATTGACGATGAAGATCTCCCAGACGACGAAGCCCAACAACGAGCGCTTACCCGCAAGATCCAACAATCCCTCGATCCCTACATAAAAACTTTCATTTCTGTCTCTGCGACACTCAGATTCCAACCTCCCCATCCAATTAAGCGTATGAAGGAGCTCGATGACGCGCTTATCGCCGCGAAACGAGCTTGGGAAGATGAAATCATCAGGCGAGAGGAGAAGACCGGGACACCCGTCGCAATCATGGAACTTCCGACAGTGAGCGAGAACGAGTTTCAGGTTGATACCCCGACCGAGCCTGCTTCATACCACTTCCAAGAGGCCACTATCACCCCAAATATGGACGAAGACGACATCAAGGCTCAGATCGAATCCCTCCCTGACCGGATAGCTTCAGAAACGCCGGAGAGTGACCTAGTTTTGTCTAATGGAAATGGGTACTTCGATGTCACATCCGCTCTTTCGACAGAAGTAAAGCCGAGGGTTCTTGAGGAAGTCGTTCCTTGTGTGCTCAGAACCGCGAGGGACATTGGATTCGAGAGTAGTATCGCGCAACTGAAGGGTCAACACGAGGAACAGAGGAAGATTTGGGAGTGGTACCTACGCAAGAACAAGGACGACTTCGTTGTGGAGAAGTACCAGTTCATTACCTTGTGGGAGTGTGCGATGCCCATCGCGGATTACGGGAGCCAAAAGGCTTGCACGCAACCTCAACTCAAATATGTTACATTCTATGGCGAAAACGACCTGACACTCGGGCAGTTCATCGAGTCGTCGATCAATGACACGCTTGCGCAGTTCCTTGATCCCAAAGCGATATGTTCCGCCAAAGGCTGTGGTGAGCCGATTGCGAGGCACTGCAAGGTTTTCGTACACAACGATACAAAGTTGATGGTCGCCGTGGATCAATGGGACCAAGGGCATGCAGGATCCCACTACTTGTGTTCCCCCGACCTCGTCACCACTTGGAGTTCCTGTAGGCTCTGCGGGATGGTCACACCATTCATCCTAGTTTCGGAAGAGATGCAGAGATATTCGTTCGCCAAGTTCCTCGAACTCCATCTCTATCCTGCCGATGTTCAGTTCGTCGAAGGCGCAGGCTGCCAACACAACATCTACAAGCACCACATCCGTTACTTCTCCAAGAGGGGAATGGCTGTTCGGTTCCAGACAGATCCTGTCAACGTCTTCGAGGTCGTTTTCCCTCCCAGCAGAATCATTGTCAAGCCGGAATCTCGGCTTGAATTGAAGAATACGGATTTCACTCGGCTACATACTCGAAATACGCTTTGGTACACCGCATTGGTCGACGATCTCAAGTTGATCAATATCGATGCTGCGATAGGAGACGAGGAGGCTGATCAGAAGCTTACTGCAGATATCAACGCGCTGATCCTCCGAGCCGAGATGGAGAAGGACGAGATTACGAGGATGATCAACCACGTCTACAAGGATACGGGACCCACTGATACCCTCGGCCTCAGCCAGGTCCGGGCGTACCGGCAGGACAAGATTGTGGCCTGGCAGCAGGACTTTGATCGCCTCCCCAAGGTGCGACCAGCCCAGGGGATGTCGAGGAAATCGTCCGCTTTTGGATCCGTACGTGCTGGATTATGGCCAAGGCGACAGGATTTCCCAGGTCCATCAGACCACCATCCCTCTTCTGCTAGTGTTTCCGAGGCGGAGGAGTCGGCTCCTCCCCCGCTGCTGCGCAGGGTTACGGGGTTGTCATTTGTTTCTATGTCATCCGCATCCGATGCATCGGAACCCGAGATGGATGGCGCCGTGTCGAGATTGGTGGGGAATCTTATCCCTTTGGCAGTGGCTACCGCGAATGGGGCAGCAACGAAAGGACACGACGCGGTCAAGCCAGCTCCAAAAGAGGAGGATAGTGATGGAGACAGTGACTCTACGATTGGCGCAGCTAAGGAAGACGCCGTCCCCGAACCTTCAGCTTCGTCTCCTATAGAGGTAAGTCACCGTGGCAAATGGGACGTTATATGGACCCACTTATTCTCCTGCAAGGAACAGAAAGAATCCCCAGAATCTCCCCCAGCAGAATCTGCCAGGCCGACCGGAGAGCGCATGTCACGGTCGATC
>Ga0307512_10004622_pt1 | contig 14975 bp, 9 predicted proteins | sample 14_EM_MG_FD_200267 | JGI IMG/M metagenome (GOLD analysis project Ga0307512, IMG submission 200267) | Populus trichocarpa ectomycorrhiza microbial communities from riparian zone in the Pacific Northwest, United States - 14_EM | ecosystem: Host-associated > Plants > Roots > Unclassified | place... | reverse complement strand
CGCAGGGCAAGCTCGATGAGGCGTTGGCGTGGTATAAGCAGGCGCTGGAGGGAATGGAGCGCGCAGTGGGTGCGAATAATGTCCTTACCGTCTCCATCGCCCAGCATATTGCGATTCTGCACACCGACCGTGGACAGTTCGACATGGCGGTGGTGGAATATAGGCGGGTGCTGGCTGCACAGGAGAAACGGGCGAAGGGACACCCCATCACGCTCGAGACGCAGCAGCGCCTGGCGCTGGTGTATCTCAATCAGGGGAACTATGCAGCGGCTCTGGAGCTGCTGCAGAAAGTTCAAGACGAGAGGGAAAAGAATGTGACTATCGGACCCAGCCACTCATCGACGCTAGAGACACTGGGATATATTGCTAGTGTCCTCGAGAAGCAGGGGCGACACTCCGAGTCGCTAGAGGTGTACCGGTTGCTGCTGGATAGGAAGATGACGTCGCTAGGCGAGCACCACCACTCCACACTCGAGACGCTGGACGGGATGGCGGAGCTGTATACACGACTGGGACGGTACAGGGAAGCATTGGGCTGCCATGAAAAGGTGCTGGATGGTCTAACAAAGCTTTTTGGATCCACCGAGCATCCATGGACGTTCGGGACTATCTCGAAGATGGGGAATATATACCTACGTTTGGGACAGTACGCAGATGCCGAAAAGGAGTATCGAAAGGCATATGCGGGATTCAGAGCGCTAGGTGTAGATGCTCGCGAATTGGAGACGGCGACGAATGTTGGAAAGGTCCTGTGTCTCCGTGGGCAGTATGCTGAAGCGTTGGACTGGAGCCGACTTGCGGAAGGCGGACTCGAGGAGAAGCAGGGGAAGGATGGGATTTCCACGCTAGCGGCAAAGTCATGCACAGCGAACATCCTCCAATCCCAAGGCGACTATTCGCAGGCACTCGCGCTGTATCAACTTGTTCTCTCCGGGTACAACGCAAGATCCGGAGCACAGCATCCGGATACCCTCGCGACGACCTCCGCCGTCGCCGACATCCTCGTCAAGCAAGGCCATTTCCAAAAAGCCTTGCAACACATCATCACACTCCTTCCCCTCCAAGAGAAACTGCTTGGCGATTCGCACCCAGACGTCCTGGCCACGCTCACCACGTACGGCCTCCTTTGTGGCGAGACTGGCAAATACGACCAATCCCTCTCCCTCCACCAGCGCGTCTTCACCACACTTAGCAGTGCCATCGGCAAATCACACCCACAAACCTTCGTTGCCTCCTACCACTTGGCTATGGCGCACGAGAACAAAGCCATCATGCCCGCCGCTTCGGCCAGCTACAATGCCGTCATCTCCGGTCTCCCCGCCGATGATCCGTACACCCTACTGGCCACAGTCGGAATGGGGAATATCCACCGCGTCTCCGAACGCTATGAGCAAGCAAACGCTCTCTACACCACCGCGCTTGCCCGTCTGAGGGAGAAGCTCGGCAGTCGTCACCCAGAAACGATAAAGTGCGCGTGCCACCTTGCCGCCACTGCCGTGAAGATGAAACGGCTTCCAGAGGCGGAGGGGCTGGCGAGCGAGGCTGTGAAGGCTGCGGAGGAAACGCTGGGCGCTGAAAACCCGATCACACTCATGGCGGTGCACACGCTCGCTAAGGTCTATGCGAAGAAGAAGAGATACAAGGAAGCTGCTGCCGGGTTCCAGAAGGCAAGGAAGGCACGGGAGAAGAGCTTGGGCAAGGGACACAAGGAGACACTGTTGAGCGTTCGGGAGGAGAAGAAGGTGAAGAGGAGAAGTTGGGGATGGATATTCTAAGGTGGAACGGGAGCCGAAGGGGGAGATACTGATTTGACATCTGGATGCAGATTTTTCTTTCTTTTCATATCTGTTGCTTTTTTCTCTCTTTGCTACTTGCGATTACTAGGGCGGATGAGCGGCATAAGTGATGAAGCATGATTGCATGATACTACGGGGTTATGTGTTTTCCTATTTTGTTTGTCTCATTTGTGGTTCAGTTTGTCCGTTCGTTTGGATAGAGTCTAAGATTTGAACAATCTCATTTGTGTTTCCGTATCCGGGTGGATGGAATGAACGTAATGATTATCAAAACTACCGTGGAAAGAAGCACGTTCATTGATATTCCCATTCATCATCTAGAGTACAGTGCAGGCCACCAGTTCTCATCAACACAGGTGACGCAGATGGCTACAGGAAAATTTCCATCCATCTACACGCCCGTTCCGGGAAAGGCCTCCTTGTTACTGAGGACGACCATGCCCTTTTCACGAGAGATATATCCCTTCATGAGACCTTTGTAGACCATGCCAGCCAGGAGACACTCAACCTCCTCCGGCTCGACCTCCTTCCTAGTTCCGCCATCCTTACCCGCAGTAGAAAATCCCATCGCGCGACGAAACTCTTCAACTGGAATTCTGGTCCGCTTACCACCGATTATGAACACCCTGCGGAAGAGGTTTCGCAGCGCGATATCGCGACCACGCTCGAGAGTGAGGTAGATCCGCCGGCGGACGTAGTCGTCTTCGTGCGCCTCAAGCGCCCGGTCGAAGGCTTGCAGGTTGCCGGTCTTGATGGTGATGCAGATAGGCTGAAAGAGGCTCCGGAGGCGGGGATAGTTTTTGAAGAGGGTAGCCGTAGGCAGCTGGTGAGTGGTCATCAGATGAGCGGGAATGAGGTAAGTCAGGATTAGTTCTTGGTTCTTGTAGGATCCCGTCTGACAAAGCTGTAGCGCCTCGAAGAGGTTCTCTTCAGCAGCGACGTAGTCTTCTTCGAGGAAGTTGATGACGCCAACATAGTATTTAAAGGTTACAACATGTGACTTGGGAAAGGTACCGAGTGACGGCATGTCTGTTGTTGTGGCGTTGAGAGCGCGCATCACGTTCTTGCACAATGTTATTGCGTTAAGCTGTCTCTGTTAGTTTGCAAAAAGCAATTGAGGCATCCATGCTTACCTTAAAGTAAGTCTTGAACAGCAGGTTGACAATGTAATAGGTTCCCCACTTTCTGCTCTCCTCCAGAGCAGCCCGATCACTCAAACACAGCGTGAACATCTTGTTGAGGTGTCGGGCAGCATCCTCCAGCTTCTCGGCCTTCCTTCCGTCTTTCTTGTCCTCCTCATCCGCCAGGATCGCAAAATTCCGGAGACACCGACACGATACGTAAAGGACGGGCAGCAGCCAGTTCGGCCATCCGCCATTGGCGAAACCTCTCGATATGGCGCTATTTCGCCGACCAGCATTAGCACCTCTTCCCTACTCCATCCAGAAAAGAAACCTACGTCGTGACGTTACACTGCTTATTGTACGCGCGACCCCAGTAGCCCAAATCACCTTCGTCGCCGACTTGGCGTCCGGTATCTCCACGTTCAAGCTCGTACAAGGCCTCCCAGAACGCGACCGCCGTGTCTACCCACGCCTTCTGCCCCTTGTCGGTGATTCCATTGCGGAACGACGAGATCCCACCGAGTTCCTTAGAAACAGTGCTGCGGATAGCAGTGGGGGTCGACGAGTATGCGAATGACGAAAGGTCACTGCGGGTCGGGTCGAAGAGGGCGCCGATGGAACGTCCATCTTGCGAGACAAGGTAGCCGCGAAAAGTGGAGCTGTATCGGATTAGCATACGTGGTGAAGATGTGGGGGGAGGGGCTTACTAGAAGAGCGACATACTTGGTTGCGGGAGATAGCGAGGACGGCAGTCAAGTGAAAAGGTGGGCCAAGATTACTGCTTATAGTTAAGCCGTTTGAGAAAACAACCTTCCCAGCAACCAAATAAATTGGGAGAAAATTACACAAGGACAGCAACTGTCCAGATGCGTGAGTGTAAGGGCCCAGAGGATGAGATTGAGTGGGAAATTCTTGAAGGAGGAGGTGATGTCAAGTGGTAACTCAACTGACGATGGCGCTACTAGCTCGGAACACATGGTTTCGTGTTCAGGTGCGTGTGGTTGGTGCGCTGTGGATAGATGAGAATGCTATGTATGTATAGACTCGGAAGAAAGAAAACATAATTACGATAGCTACATTCGAGTCCGTTTCAGAAGGCCCCGTGTCCGCGATCACACATATTGCGAATCTAGCGAACCCCCCTCCGCCCAACACCACAGGAACTTGATCAAGCAAGGAGACACTAGAGCTCTACAGATGGCCTTTTCTCCTTCCGTTGAGTTTGTCTCGCTGCACCGAATACACAACCCGCTGCTGCACGGCATTAGAGATTGAGGGTTGGCACGTGATATGGCTACTGTCTTGCTACTGATCGAGTAATCGGGAAATAGAGATCCTACAGAAAGGCAGTGTGAATGCTTGGGTAGAGTTTTGTCGGTTTCGGATCAACATCGCGAATTGGGAGATGCATAAGTATCTAGAGTACATGTACTGCATTCATTTGTCTCCATGATACTAGAATCTATTTCGTCTAGGACCGCTCATTCGTCCCTTTAGCTATCTAGAAATTAGAGATGTTGGGGTAACCAGACCCGCCGGGTAAACACAGAATAGGTTACAAGCCCTAAACCGTCACATCCTACAATCCACGCACGCACCACACGCAAGAATTCAACGCCAAACAGCGGACGTCGTGAACCCCCGATACGACGTCAGCAACAAACGAACCCTACGACAACCCACGACCCACCGACGACTTAATCAACGTGAGCTGATTCACCGCCCCCTGCGCGCCCGCTATCCTCGCCACTGCTCACGAATAAATCGCTAATAATCCGACAGAATGGGTACGTTGCGTCTCCGATTCTTGAGCGAATGCGTCCGAGTGCGGTTGTGGACTCTGCATACGGATTCGGGAGCGACAACAGCAAGCAAGCAAGGACGGGGCAGAACGGCGGAGGTATTTGGGCTACAAGGGATAACTTTGAAAAGAGGTGGACTGGGTGGACGAATGCTGCTGCTGTCGATCTCGAATTCGCAAACTCGTCACATCGAGGCCACGATCAAACCCGACAGCTAGCTACGCGCCATACGTACGGGAGCAAGCAGCTGATTAGGATTGTCTACAGGTCGCCTCCACGAGTACCAGGTCATCGGCCGCAAGCTGCCTTCCGATGAGGAGCCTGCCCCCAAGCTCTACAGAATGCGTCTCTTCGCCCCGAACACCGTCGTCGCGAAGTCCCGTTTCTGGTACTTCTTGAAGAAGCTCCGCAAGGTCAAGAAGAGCGCCGGTGAGATCGTGTCGCTCAACGAGGTGCGCATATTCTGAACAAGCTTCTGACATGAGCTGTCTCCTAATATTATCTACCCCATAGATCCACGAGAAGCGGCCCACCAAGGTCAAGAACTTCGGCATCTGGATCCGTTACGACTCGCGCTCTGGTACTCACAACATGTACAAGGAATACCGTGAGATGTCGCGTGCCCAGGCCGTCGACGCTCTCTACCAGGACATGGCTGCCCGCCACCGTGCCCGGTTCAGGTCGATCCACGTAAGTGCCCCGCGCCGAAGTCCTATACCGATACTGATACACCGTGTAAACAGGTCCTCAAGGTTGTCGAAGTTGAAAAGACCGTGGACATCCGCCGCCCCTACATCAAGCAGCTCTTGTCCAAGAACCTCAAGTTCCCTCTTCCCCACCGTGTGCCTGCTGTCAGGAGGGTCTTCGCTGCCAGACGACCAAGCACTTTCTAAACGGTCCGATGGTGTTGTATCTCTGGTTTTCGTTGTCGACTGCTCTGGGAGTTTGGTGGGCACGAGTGGTACTCGTGGGTGACGATCCGCAAGGATAATTAAACACTTGCGAAATTCAAAAAGTCGTCGATCACTCCATAGTCTTCGATGTGAGAGCTGTACCAAGCGTGAGCAAATCGTGCCGCCAGCCTGGTACTCAGTATGAAACTCACCTACTGTAATAAGTGGTCATTTGCGATGATAAATCAGCATCCAATTATACGCTCGTCCCAACTTGTACTCCTAAGCTATATCCCATCAATTTAAGTCATTCGCTCTCCTCAATTATATTTCCACGCAATACGAATCATCGACCTCTCCATTCCGCATATCCTTTCGGCCGCAAAAGCTTTGGAATTGATGCGTGAGGATAGAGAGCTTCAAATATGGGAACACTGTACCAAGAAAATCTTGATCACCAACACATGTGAGGTTGTGTATATTCCATGGTTTTAGTACGTCTATATCTATGTAGCCCCACCATAGGATCATCGAGAAGAGCGTCATTCCCACTCGGAACTTACCAACATCTGCACATCTACTGTATCTGGCCATCTACAAAACTCAGCTGTAGGTCGATATAATGATCCCTGTACTATCACTCGACTTTCTTTGCGGCTCAAGGTTGTGGTTGATGTGGCCTTTGGCTTTGCCGAGCCACGATTAACTGCGAAAAGCAAGCAATGCAACTCCTGAAGTCGAGAACCTCACCTACCAACCACCACCCTACCTTTCCCCGACGCGATAGAACAGTCTTTTGTCCGCAGAATCCAACGATCTCTCCCAATCCTCCTTAACCCAAACAAATCCGCAATGGTACGTCCGCTCCAAGCTGTGCTCTCCCTTTCCTCCACGGCAGGGAACTGACACAAACAGTCTTCTTCACCTCGTGCCGCTTCCCCCGCCAACGCTGGCGTCGTCTCTGGCTCCGAGAGCCGCGCAACTGGTCGCCCCAGCTCACCGACTCCTCCAGGTGGTCCCAAAACCGCCATCCGTCGTCGCGCTGCGCAGGACAGGGCCCAGAAGGTGGCGAACACTCGTCCCAGCTCCACGCGTGCGGCTGGTGCTGGCGGTTCGAGCTCCACCATGCTTAGTATGTAACCCGAGTGTATATGGGGGGAACCAAGGAAGGGTGAAGTGGGAATGCGTGCTAATGTTCGGAATAAAGAGCTCTACACCGACGAGTCCCCCGGCCTCAAGGTCGACCCCGTCATTGTCCTGGTGCTCAGCTTGGGATTTATTTTCAGTGTTGTCGCTCTGCACAGTATGTTCACTTCGCTCTCTCTCCACCGCTAGCCATTCACAACTAATTCCGCCCGCAGTCATCGCCAAGGTCACTCGCAAATTCGCGGCATAAACGATAAAACAGGGGACAGAGGGAGGGAGGGAGTCTCCTTGTTTTGTTTTTTTTACTGGGCAGAGGTGGGCAACCTATATTAACTGAATTGGGTCGGATCTGTACAGCCAAAGTGTTCATCGGGTGCATTGTTTCTTGCGGGTCTTATTTTTTTTCTTGTTCGCCCGCCTCTGTTTTTTCATAGGGTATGTATAATGAATGGAAAGGCGAAGTGGGATTGGAGTTTACTTGGTGTGCTGCGTGCACGGTTGGAGTGCTCCTCTACGGTGGTGGAAGTGGGATTTGGTCTCATACTGTTGACGGTTTAGGGTCACGGCGAAGAGAAAAGAAAAAAGCGATTCCTCAGACATCGGTGCATCAATTCGAACGTGCTTTATACTAGTATACAACCACCCACAACTACGCAAAGATCTGCAGAGTACCCAAGTAATCCCTGGGGTTGTTGAACCTCAGATTCCTATCCAACGAGGAGATGCTCTGCAACTCATCTTCCGTCATGTCGAAACTGCAAACATCCAAGTTCTCCGGCAGCCGGTGCTTCGAGTTAGTCTTTGGAACAACCGCAATACCACGCTGTGTGCTCCACCTCAGCAGCACCTGGGCGGGGGTCTTCCCATGTGCATCAGTGATCTTCTTGATGACAGGGTGGTCGAAGAGCGTTGGTGTGTCTTCGGCGTTCTTGAACGCGAGCTCGAGGAACGACTGCGGGCCGAAGGACGAGTACGCGGTGAGGGCGATACCGTTCTCCTTTGCCAGTTCGACCAGCGACTGTTGAACGAGGTAGGGGTGCAGTTCGACCTGCAGCACCGCTGGCGGAATGCGCGCGTACCGCAGGACATCCAGCAACAGTCCGCCCTGGAAGTTGCTCACGCCGATGCTCCTGAACAGTCCTTGGTCGTACAGGTTCTCGAGGGCCTCCCAGGTCTTCTGGATCGGCACGCGGATTGGCTTGACATTTCCGTCGAGATCTTGCCAACCGCTAGGGTAGGACACCGCCGGGTCGACATACTTGATCGCCACAGGGAAGTGAATGTGGAACAGGTCAAAGTACTCGAGACCCCACCAATCGAGCTGTTTTCGGACGATGGGCTCGACGCGGTCGTACTCGTGGAAGGTGTTCCACAGCTTGGACGAGATGAAGAGGTCGGAGCGGGTTACGAGGCCGTCAGCGATGGCGCGCGCGACACCTTGGCCGCACTCTTTCTCGTTACCGTAGTCTGAGGGGAGTATCATGTCAGGGGGGAAGCGGCGTCGAGGAGGAGGAGGAGGAGAGATGACATACCGAAAGCGCCATCGAACAGACGGTATCCAGCTTTAATAGCTTCATAGACGACATCAGAGGCCGACTCCTTAGGGACCTTCCAGAGACCAAATCTTCATTGCACCCGTCAGCGACATCTCGCACCATCCAACGTTTCAGGAGGAAGGCACGAACCCGACCAGCGGCATATCCACTCCGTTGTTGAGCTTGACATTGGGAACGTTGACCATTGTTGCGATTTGGGATTGAGATAGTAGAAGGCTTGCATGAAGAATATATAGGGCGTAAGATGGAGTGGAGAAAGAAGCCGCTTTATATTGGCCACTTCCTGCACTCGATTGACGCCTCTCCCGCCCGCTATCATCGCCAGGCGGCACCACAGGTATGTAGCACTAGCCAAATACTGAGTTAAAAAAACATCATTTATCCATCGGCCCAAAAACAATTTATCCGGCTCTTTTAACCCATGAGCTCCATCACCAGTCCAAAGGAGAACATTCCCGTCCGTCCCAACTGTGGTCCCCAATCGGCCCCGGACGTAATGCCATCGGTTCCCTTTTCCCCACTACAATGCCATCGGGCGGCTGGCTACCAGCTAAATAATGGACACCAGTCGCCGGGTCGTTAGAAAAAAACAATACCCGAAAATTAATAGAACAACGCATTTTGTTTCCCGTTTTGTGGCTGCGACCCACCAGCAGCAAAGTGGGTGATCTCTGTACATGTCCGGCAATTGTGACCAACACTGTTACACTGCTGACAGCGCTGCGGAGCATTGTCCGGAACCTCTGGTAAAGCTGCCTGAACAACCGCCCTTCGCATGGTATCCTTTGGGCGGCCTCGAGGTCTTTCTAGAAGGCGGGGGGAGGGGAACGGTGACACGATAGCTATAGATTCAAAACCGATGGCATTATAGAGGTTTGCCGTTTCGATATATCTGGCATGGGGATTTTAGGCAGAATAGTTTCGGCAGAGATGGATAACTGCGCCAAAAGGACGGGGCTTGCTTGGGCGGATATGCGTGAGCAATACTGGGTCCGGGGAGAAGTGCGGCGTGGCTGGCTATGTGGCTACTGATTGAGGATTTTCCAGATGGCGGTGGAAGATGAGACAGATGACATCTCATGACTCGTCCCCAAGTAAGTCCACAAGTGTCAGTATAATATGCACAAATCGCCGAATACATGGACGAAAAACGTCCGGTCATTTGTTGTTCCGTAACATCGTAACGTACCAATCCTATATTACAAGAAAAGAAACTCACCCTATTCCCCTAACTGTTAAAACGCAATCTTCTTGACCAACCCATCCATCTCGCGCTCATAGCAGCGGTGCTGGCTGATGGCATACGCAAACGCGCTCGAGAACGCCGTCTCACTTGGCTCAATGGAGAGACTCTTGAGCACACCAGCGTCCGTGTTCCATCCGGTGACCACGCCATAGCTAGTCACAATCTTGCTCGAAGCCTGATCAATCGCCAAATCCACACCGGGGAGGAGCACAGCTTCCTGGAGGAAGGACACTCCGTCACCAAGGGCACCAATAGCCTTCAAGTGGCCGAAAGCCTCACGCGCCCATTGCACTGCACGGCCGTTCTCACGAAGCGTAAGAATACTCTGGGCGCCCGGGCAGATGAAGACGGCGTCAAACAGTGTCGAGCGCATACTTTCGAGATGGTTATCTGCCATGACCGCGGGACCGAAACCGGGGTTGATAAGGTGACGTCTCGGGGCAATGGCGAAAGTGATTGCTCCCAGGGACTTGAAAGCGGCACGTACGGCCGTGAAAGTAGCGAGATCGAAGCCGTCGGCGATAAGCATTGCGATGCGACGAGAGACAATGGTGGGGTTTTCACCAAAGAACTCGGTCTGCGAGAGGCGTGGGGCGGTCTTGCCATGGTTTTGACGTTTGGCGGTTTCGGGGACCTCGCCACCGACCATTTTGGCGACAGATTGGGCGAGTGAAAGGTCAACATCCGTGAGGCGCTCCGTCATGCGCTTATAGACAATGGGGTCCTCGCAATGGGAGAGCTCGAAGGCGAAGGCGCCCTGCAGGTGGATCTTCTCATGAGGAGACAGTGAGTTGTAGAAGAGTTGTGCTTGGTTGTAGTGCTCCTTGAACTTGGGCGCGTGCATACGCTCCTTCATGCCCGAGATGTTTTCGCGGAACTCGTGGTAAGCGCCAGATTCACCGGTTTGTCTGGCATGAGGCGTGGCGTCGAAGCGGTTGGGCCAATAGTTGACGGTACCCTTGTGAATGTGGTGGTTCTGGGCGCCGTCTCGGTTGAAGTTCATGAACGGGCAAACTGGCTTGTTAATGGGAAGTTGGGCGAAATTGACACCAAGACGCGAGATCTGGGTATCAAAGTAGGAGAAATTACGGCCTTGAAGGAGAGGATCATCGGAGAAGCCGATTCCGGGGATGACATGGGAAGTACAGAAGGCCACCTGCTCGGTTTCGGGGAAGAACTCATCGACGTTGCGATTGAGGACGAATTCACCGATGTTACGGACAGGGATGAGATCCTCGGGCCAGATTTTTGTGGCGTCGAGGATATCGAAGTCGAATTTGTGCTGGTCCTCTTCCTTGATGACCTGGACCCCGAACTTCCACTTAGGGTAGCATCGATTCGCGATGGCTTCGATCAGGTCCCTACGGTGGTAATCGGGGTCTTGACCAGCCAGCTTCAAAGCCTCGTCCCAAACGAGGGAGTGGACGCCGAGCTCCGGGGTGTAGACAAACTTGACAAAGTGCCTCTCACTCTTGTCGTTGATCAGAGTGAAAGCTGCGGGATACATTAGCATAGCAAAACTCAAGGGAGCAGTGTTATTGACTGACTGTTAACTCCGAAGCCTTGCATCATGCGGTAAGAGCGAGGGATTGCTCGGTCACTCATAGTCCACATGAACATGTGAGTGCTTTCGGGGTGGAGGTACTGGAAGTCCCAGAAATTGTCGTGGGCAGACTGAGCCTGGGGTATCTCATTGTGGGGCTCCGGCTTTGCTGTGGGTTGGTGAGCACAAGGCCGATCTCAAGAAATCGTGCACAACTCACCAGCGTGGATAATGTCGGGGAACTTGATAGCGTCCTGGATGAAGAAAACGGGAATGTTGTTTCCAACGATATCCCAGTTGCCCTCGTCGGTGTAGAACTTCATGGCGAAGCCTCGTACATCTCTGACGGTATCGGCGGATCCCCTGGAGCCGAGGACAGTCGAAAAACGTACAAAGATTGGAGTTGTACGGGTAGTGTCAATGAGGATCCCGGCTGAAGACAACTCGGGGATAGCCGTGTGCAGCGTAAAGTAGCCGTGAGCGCCAGTTCCACGAGCGTGCACGACACGCTCTGGTATCCTCTCATGGTCAACTGTAGTCTGTCAGTGTCCTTGCCGATCTCTCGTGAACCACCAGTCAACCAACATCTCATGATCTTCTCCCGCGCGATCTGGTCCTCAAGCAGTGAAGGCCCTTGCTGCTTGTCCAACACAACTTGCAGCCAATGATCTGTATCCTGGACTTTGACTCCATGGTCGGTGGTCATTCTGTTGCTTGACTTCATGGCGTCGATTGTGTTGGGCCACAGATCAAGGATCTTGTTGTTTGTCGTCGTAACATCGTTGATCTTATGGGAGGCCGACTCCTTGGCCGCGTTCAACGACTCTTGGAGCCGCTGGAGTGTGCTCGACATCTCTGCTATGTCTTTTTGCTGAGGAATTGGAGGTAATTGGGGGCCGGTTACCGTGGAGGGAATTCACTGCGTCAAAAGGCTGCGTTTGTTTGTGCGGGTTGGGTCCAGTGTGCAACAAACTCCAGCAACTTAAGTATTCCCTCCCATCCTAGCTTTGATCCTCCACACCCACTGCGCTGGAGGTTGTATCTGACGCAGGAATGACGTCCATTCATTACACCATCATCGGCCAGCCTAGCACCGAATCCTGAGTCGTCTAAGCGAGGGTTTTGATCGCAAACATGCCGCGAGCGGTATCTAGAGTAGAGTGGCGATTAGCAGTCGTTCACAGCAAGGCGTCGACGATCATTGATATCATGACTTCACTACCCCCGAAGAAACCGATCCTTACTAGATGAAGGCACCATAGTAACACAACGACGCCCAAAAGAGAGAGTATGGCCGGTATCACCGGCGAGAATCCGGGCCAGTATTCGAATTTGGCACAGATGTAATCCGCATCACCACTTGAAGTTTTGTAAAGTACCCAGAGTATTGGTAGACGGGTTGCTTATGTGAGCTGGTCACACATGCTGAGAATACTAAAGGGACGACTCATCACCACATTAAGCAAAACATATTGAACTCCATGTAAAGAAGCCTTTTTTTCAAGAAGGAGGCTTTATCTGGCAAGAAACTCACGACTGTCGTATTCCTAGGTAAAGTATGAAATATGTATCTTGCTCTGCGGAGCTGGCAAGTGCCAAGCGAAGCAAGCCACCGCTAAGCCCCATGTGCTTGACTTCTTCCAGAGCGTATCAGTATGTACTCACAAGGCTGATCCTAGTTAGTGAAATGCTGGAAATCCTATTGGCTGCAAAACTCTGTAGGGCCCAGCCCTCATCCCAGTCACACACCAAAACTCTCAAGTGCGCACACACCACAAGACTCCTGTGGACTGCCGCGATAATTGCGAAATCGCCGACCGACCCGTGCTAACCAGCTATTGCAACCCAGCAAATAAACGAGACCGATTTCTTGACAGCCGCTCAGAAATCCCCAGGTATGTCCTCCTACGGCTCCCTCAGAAAACAAAAGCCAACGACCAAAGCTGGTTCGAAATCTCAACGACAGAAATGGCTCCCCCCAATACCAACAAGCCCGGACGGTCCGCCCTCGCCGACGTCGTCGCTCGCGAGTACACCATCCACCTCCACAAGCGCATCTTCGGTGCGTCTTTCAAGAAGAGGGCTCCCCTTGCCATCAAGGAGATCAAGTCCTTCGCCAAGACCGCCATGGTTCGTTATCCGAGATCAATTGCGACCTCATCCATCGGAAGCATCTCCGCATCCCCCATCATAAGCAGGCATATTTGGGGAATACTCTTCTGTGGGGACGTGGGGCGCTGGCGGTGCTTTGGATAGAGCTAGGACAGCTAGATGTACACGGTTGAGTAAAATGGCTGACGGATGTTGGCAAACTAGGGCACTGAAGATGTACGCCTCGACCCCCAGCTCAACAAGGAGGTCTGGAAGCAGGGAATCAAGGGCGTTCCTTACAGACTCCGCGTCCGCATCTCACGCAAGCGTAACGACGAGGAGGGTGCCAAGCACAGGCTGTTTTCGTACGTCCAGGCCGTGAGTGTGAAGAACCCCAGGGGTCTTCATGTGAAGAACCCCAAGGGGCTTCAAACCGTGGTGGTGGGTTGCTTCCCGTTCCTCTGTCTACGGGATACCAGCAATATCGGAGTTGAGATTGACGGGTTGGTGCTGCTATACAGGTCGACGACGCATAAACGGGAGTCGCTGGGAGACGGTGGTTTCCACCATTTTTCACCTTTGTATTCAAAAAAAAATGCAAACGTTTACGGGGTACCATCATCTTCTTTCGGTGTAATTCGGGTTGGTGTTTTATTTGGGGTTCTTTTTCTTTTTTGCGGAGGCATTCTCGATGGGAAGTCTGGCATTGTGGAGTTATTGGGTTCTTACTGGAGAGCTTCCGGATTGCAGCAGAACCTGTCTATCAAGCATGAGATGTACCTCGCGAACAACACACGACACAACGCGATCAAACCTCAATGCTCATGATCAATGCCCAATGCTTGCTTGCTCGCTCGATGCTCCAATCGCGGCTTCTCAATAGCACAACTAGGCGAGCATCAAATGGGATATTCCGCATGATTCACTCGCCACCATCTTCATGTCATTTCCAAAACAAAATCGCGCAAATCGATGATGTGGTTCATTCCTCTTCTTCCTGCCGAACCCCTACCCAGCATGGCAGTCACGAGAAGCGAGTGATATCGCATAGACACCAAACGAGGTATGTTTTGTGGCCCGTTCCTCTTTGGCTCTGTGGCTTGCCTCGCTGGCTGGTCTGAAAGTCAACGCAGCCGTGTGTCTCGACTGGACAACACGTGTCCGAGCAAGAGACAGGCCGACAAATGATCTGGCCCGCCCCAGAGGCAGCGCAACAACCCAACCCAACAGCAGAAGCAACCAATAACAGCGACAACCGTAGGACAACAGACCTTGCGGACTTGTCAATAGCAATCCATGGTGCCGATGCGGATGGACATCGAGAAGTTGTCTGGACGCCTGGATCCTTGCGACGATCGAGCGCAAAAAAATATATTCGTGACACGAGTTCGATTCGCTAATGGTGAGTGAATTTCTCTTCCTCCTGTTGCTCAGCTTCCTCCTCTTCCTCTTCTTCCAGCTTTTTTCTGTCTTGAGTAAGATGACGATGGCGCTGGAGATATCGACACCATCGGCAGCACCAGAACCAGAGCCGGCACCAGCACCAACATTGGTCAATCAATCGATTTCCCATCGGTCTGGCTTCTGGGACTTGGGAGGAACACTCCAGGCCGATACATGGCTTCAAAGAGGGCCAGTCTGGTTGACGAACGGACGGGTCTTCGTGGCGAGAGCTCCGGAAGTGTTACACGACATCCCGCGGGACACTGATTGGACGGAGACTGACTGCAGCAACTCGTGGTGAACTGTCGTTTCTCCTCTTTTCTGGGTGTAGGGGG
>Ga0307512_10004621_pt1 | contig 14976 bp, 22 predicted proteins | sample 14_EM_MG_FD_200267 | JGI IMG/M metagenome (GOLD analysis project Ga0307512, IMG submission 200267) | Populus trichocarpa ectomycorrhiza microbial communities from riparian zone in the Pacific Northwest, United States - 14_EM | ecosystem: Host-associated > Plants > Roots > Unclassified | place... | reverse complement strand
GAAGTCGACCCGATGTCTCAATTAGGAAGTCGTCCTAATGTGGTAATCGTGTCGGTGTTCCAAAGAGGAAGGGCAAGCGTCAGGGGTTGGGTGTTGGGATTGATCACATGAGACATCATGTGATTATTCGAGAGGTCAAAGAGGGTCATGTGATATGTCATGTGACTTATCTGGGAGCGAGCAAAGATTACACAAGTCGACGTGACTTGGAATCGAGCGAGATACAACACATGATCTTGAAGACATTTAGAGATGAGAGGCAAATAGCGACAGAGTCGACTATCACAAGAAGGGTTCTTTTAGAGGGAAGCTACACGCGTTCAGAGGAGTCGATACAATAGCCTGTATTGCACAAATAGAACAAGCTTAAGGACTCGTTCTATGCTAAGAGGTACAGTACTTATACATGAAATGACAGAAGCTACTAGAAGGTAGGAGAAGGCTATGGAAGGCAATGGAAACGATAAGAAGGTCATAGAACCTTATGGAAGCCTCTGGAAAACGCAAGAATCATCCATAGGTAAGTTAGATAAGCGGGAAGGGAACTGGTCCGGAGTCAAGTACAAAAAGGGAAGGAGAGAATTATGTAAGAGGAGGTAGTCCGTGACATTACCCCCTTGTTAACATCCTTTAGATGTCAATGTCATTGTCAACAGCAGCGCAGTAGCCGCACTCGAAGTTAGGGTGAGAGGGGTAGACTTTGCAGTCTTTGAACTTGTTACAGAAGTCATGGGGGCAGAGGCAGTCAGTACCATTGTGGCCGCGATGTGAACAGTGACGGCAGTACCCGAGACAATGACAATCCTCAATGTTGTGGCCTGTCCTGCCGCACCAATCGCACATCTTACTGTTGTCCTTGCCCCATGCATGAATAGCCTGGTTGCAAATGGCGACTTGAGCCTGATGACCTCTCTTGCCCTTGAAGTAGGGGGCCTTGTGCATGTTGCAGTCAATGCAACGGTGAATGCAGGAGATGGCATTAGCGGTGGCAAGACAGTCCGAGCTGCGGTACATTGCAAGTCATTCGACTTGAAGGGATTCTTTTAGAGCTCCAATGCATTGGGCAATCTGGCAGGCTTTGGAGTGGTGGGCGCGAAAGTACTGGACTTCACCTTGTAGCGTGGTGTCGTCCTTGGTTTTCAAAGCCCAGTCTACAAGGTCAGTAAACTGTGCTCCCTGGGTCAGCAGGAGTTCGTCCTTAGGGGAAATAGCTATGTGGTGCTGTCTGATGGCACGGGCATGAAGAGGGCAAGAATGAACGGTGCAGCCACGTCCATTAGTGGCGAGGAGCTCAGGGAAGGTCATATGGAGGTCGTAGGAGATAAAAGGGGCAATGACGTCCTCATTGCCATCGGGAATAACAAAGAAGTGACGCGTACCAACAGCGTCAAAGTTGTCCTTCCAGCCGGGGCCAGGAAATACACTGGGTTGAGGGCCAGTAGGACTGGGGGTACAGCCCTCTGTGTCAGCACCCCTTGCTTTGGCTTCCAACGTCTTGACTTCAGCTTGTTGGTACAAGACCATAGCCATGGGGGAGATAGGAGAAGGGGAGCAAGATAGGATGTCCTTGATGAAGGCGGGGATGACGGGCGAGGTGTACTCAGAGTTGGTTGCGGACATGACTGGGGGCGTGATCGATATGCTGTCATGGAAGTGAGGGGGAGGAATGGGAAGTGGTTCGGGACTGGAAGTAGGGGGGCTGTTTGGGTAGGTTGGGTTGACGTAGTCTGTTAGCTCAGTCCCGGGATAGCCTGAGTTTGGGGAGGTGTGGATGCCTTCATAGTTGTCGACATCATTAAACGTCGTGCTCAAGTGGGCCATCATGATCGTATCAGGAGTGAGAACAGAGGTAGGCACAGGAGGGGATCTATCGATAGGAAGGAGGGAGTGGACAGTGGGGAACTGGTGGCAGACTTCTTCTTCCTCTATATTGAGGAGGCGAGCGATGTGCTCAATCATTTGCTCATGGGGGAGAGCCAGTTCATCGCTGGTGGGACTGTCTGGAGGAGGAGAGGTAACGATGTAGGGGGTGTTGCCAGCACTATTGGCAGGAGAGGACGAGCAAGAGGGAATGAAGATAGGGGAGGACGAGCAAGACATTGTTGGAATGGTGGGGCAGTTGTGTGGTATGTATAAGGCAAAAGGGGTGGTCAAGTGGTGAACGCAAAGGGGGCAGTAAGCTGGACAAGTTGGTTTGAAGAACACCAGTATGAAGTGGGGATGAGAATCGTTTGAGAGATTTTAGTAGTCTCCTTTATACTGTAGGTCGTCCAGCCGTAGCGGAGTTTGTTAACATGAAGTCTGCCAATGCGTCTGGGGCGTGTAGGTCTTTGTGATCAATCCAGGAGTCGTCGGAGTGTGGATAGCCCTTCCAATGCACGAGGTATTGAAGTTTTCGTCTTCTGCCATAATGCCATGCATCTAGAATGTTCTCGATTTCATATTCTTCTTTGCTATTGATGATCAGAGGTGGTTGTGTAAATGGCATGCCATATTGCTCCGTCTCCTTATATGGAAGGAGGAGATCCATGTGAAACACATTGTGAAATTTCATCGATGGGGGAAGCGCAAGTCACATGGCAACAGGACTGATCTTTTGTGAAACTTTGAAGGGTCCATATCGTTTTGGGGAGAGTTTGCGATTGCTGGCGATAGTGAGGTTACGACCTTCAAGCCAGACTTGGTCACCTTCTTTAATTTCCGTTAGTTTCTTGTTGTCCTTGTGGTTTTGTACGTTTTGAAGAAGCTTCTGGGCTGATTGCCTTGCTTCATCCAGGAGGCATAAACATGTCTCCGCAGCAGGGGTAGAAGATTCTAGATGTTTCAGAATCACCTGTGGTTTGATTCCAATCAGAAGTTCATAAGGTGATTGGCGAGCAATGTCGTGTTTCCAAGAATTATGAGCAAATTTGGCAATAGGTAATAGTTGGCTCCAAGCGGAAGGTTTCCCAGAAGTCCAAGGTCGCAAGTATTGTTCGATCCAAGCATTCATGCATTCTGTCTGTCCATCGGTGCAAGGGTGGAAGGCTGTTGAGAGGTTTTGTTGAATCCCAAGTGCTTTGCACATTTCTTTCGCAAATGCGGAGGTGAACTGGGGATCGCGGTCCGAGATGATCCTTTTGGGAAGTCCAAACCAAGGTACAAGGTGTTTCAGATACTCAAGTGCTACGCCTGTTCCATTGATCGTTTTCATGCAAGGGATGAATTTAGCTGCTTTAGAACAGCCTTGATCAACAATTGTAAGAATGGAATTGAAGCCTTGTGACTTGGGAAGGTCTGTAATCAGATCCATTGATACATATTGAAATAGGCCTTCTTCAACAGGTGTATCAAAACATTGTAGGGGTGCCTTTGATCGATGTATATTGGTCTTGGATTCTTGGCAGCGGGCACATCCTTTGACATATTGTTCCATGAATTCTCTGAGTCTGGGTCCTTCGTATTGTTCACAAACAAGTTCCCAGGTATTAGATATGCCAGGGTGTCCAGCTGCAGGGGAGTCGTGAAGAGTTTGAAGGATGTCTCATCTTAGATCTAGATCATCTTCAAGGAAGATTTTGTTGGTGTGTAAAATTTTTGTTGGCATGAAGAGGTGATCGGGGAGAAGAACACATGGTTTGTCAGTATTTACCCCCTTGTTAAGGTCTTTTCTTTGCGACAACAAATCAGCAACGGTGTTTGTTGATCCAGGGATGTGTTTGAGAGTGTAGTCGAAGTCTTGTAGGAATTCTATCCATCTTGCTTGTCATCCTGTGATTTTGCGTGGGTTGCGGAAGTACTGTAAGTTTTTATGATCAGTACAAACGCAAATTGCATGTGTGGCTCCAAGAAATAGTGGGCAACCACATTTGAATCCGAAAATTACACCAGTGAGTTCTTTATCATGTACATCATAATTCTTTTCTGTGGGAAGAAGGCTTCTCAAGTGAAAGGCAATGGGGTGAATGCCATCTTCGAATTCTTGAGCAATGACCACTCCAAGGGCGTAACCAGATGCGTCAGTTTCCATAACAAATTGTTTGGTCCAATCTGGGGTGCGAAGTACTGGGTAGTTGCTGCATGCTCTTTTGAGTTCTAAGAAGGCATTATTGCATTCATCCGTCCAGACAAATTGTTCATTTTTGCATGTTAGATCATTTAATGGACGGGCAATATCAGAGAAGTTCTTGATGAACGCTCTGTAAAAATTGCAAAATCCTAGGAAACTTCGCACATCTTTGACGGTTAGAGGTGTTGGCCAATTGGCAATGTCTTGAACTTTAACAGGGTCCATTTTAATGGTTCCATTGCCGATAAGTACTCCAAGATATTCGACCTCTCGTTGGTGAAATTTACACTTCTCTGGTTTAAGGAATAGGTCGAATTTCTCAAGTTTGTCCAGGATGTGATTGACCCAAAGTTCATGAAGAACTTCATCATCTTCTGTGGCGATAATCATGTCATCCATGTAAATGTGAAGCCATCCTTGAGCGATTTCATCTTGGAAGATATCATCCATCATCATTTGAAAGGTAGCTGGGGAGTTGGTCAATCCAAAGAATATGACTGTTGGTTCGAAGAGTCCTTCACTAGTTTTAAAGGCAGCTTTGTATTCGTCACCTTCTTTAATGCAAATGTTGTTGTATCCCCATCAAATGTCAAATTTTGAAAAGAGGCGTTTCTCTGCAAGATCATAGATAAGTTCCGAAATTAATGGCAGTGGGTATTTGTTAGGAATCGTCCATTTGTTCAGATTTCAATAATCTTGAACTGGACAAAATTTGCCATCTTTCTTTCAGATCAGGAAGAATCCGCTTGCATAGGGTGATTTGGATCGACGGATTCTTTGTAGACGTAAATTTTGAGAGAGAAATTCGCGTTGTTCCTCTTTTTCTTTAGGAGACAGTGGATAAACTCTGCAATTAATCGATGTGGGTGCATCTTCCGTTAATTCAATTGCATGATCCCAAGGTCGACAATCTGGGAATCGTTCTGAAGCTTCTTCTGAGAAGACTTTCCCGTGTCAATGGTACTGCTTGGGGACGATTTCTTGCCAAGTGCGCTTTTTCTTGTCAGCTGCATCTTGAGCTAATTGTGAGGCGACAGTGGTTTTAGCAACTCTTGTTTGAAGCCAAACTTCATCACCTTCTTCCCATCCTGGAATGGACTTTACCCAGATAGGTGTAGATTCAATTTGTCTAGTTCCCTTAAGAATAGGTTGCCAATTGTTGGCTTTTGCTGTTGAGATTGTAGTAAAGCCATCAATGTGACCATTTCGCCAATCTACATTTGGGTTTGAGGCTTCAAGGAAGGGATAGCCAAGAATAAAGTCATCTTGGCCAATGTCTGCAACATAGAAAGCATGGAGTGCTTGCTCTCCATTATTATTGACCGTTAGATCTACCGCTTCTAGGATTTGTCCAGCTTTGTTATTAGTTCCATCCACATTTTGAACTTTTCGCGCTTTAGGTAGTGTTCGTATGACTAATTTGAGTTGTTTTACTGTGTGAGGGTGGATAAAACATTCTGTTGCACCGCTGTCAAGGAGTGCTTTTCGATCAACTCGTTTTCTTCTGGTTTGTAGCTGAAAGGGAACTTGTATTGCATGTTTTCAAGCTATGTATATGGAACCAGAATTATTGAGAACTGCCCAAGCAAGAGCCATAATACTCAGGCGGCCTGAAAATCTATATCTTCTCCAAAGGAACGCATTTCATCCATAAAGGCACATCAATCTTCTTCTGACAGGCGTGCTACTCGCACAGCAAGAGACGTAGATGGGGAAGGAGTTTTGGGGGTGGTCGATTTCTCATTGTCTTCGATTTGAACAGTGTGAGTTGTACAAGTGTGTGTCTTTTTGTTGGGGCAATCGCAAACGAGATGGCCTTGTTTCCCACATTCGAAGCATCAGCCTGTCTTTCGATATTCTTTGCGTTCTTTGTCATTCGTAGCTTTGCAGATGACGGCGGAAGTATCCATAGCATTATCATCCCGAGGAGGGAGATGTGGTCAGGGAGGTGCGCGATTTCCTGGTCCACGCCAGTTCTGGTTGTTGGATCTGGGGTTGTTGCCTCCAGGGCGACGCCAGACCCATCCAGAAGTTTGCCTTTGTCCTTGTCCTTGAGTACGATTGTTGAAAGTTCTGTATTCTGAATGAAGTGACTTGGTTTTCAAGTAAATCTTCTGTTGACGTTGAACTGTGGCCCTCCATTGTTCATAGGTCTTGGGGTTTTCCATTTTGATACAGGCGTCAGCAAGTGATTGTGGAAGACCAAGGGCAAAGGTTCGAAGGTTTGTGTGGTCATTCATGTCAATATTGGCATGTAGTGCTTGAGTTTCAAAGGCAGCAAGGTATTCATCAAGGTTGTCATTCTTCATTTTGAGTTTCTTTAGTTCATCTTGGGCCCTTTCGCGTTCAGTGTAGTCAGAGAAAGCTTCCTTGAAATGCTTTTCGAGTTCTTTCCAGGTGTTAGATCGATGTGGAATCATGCTGGGATCTTCTACAACATGGCAAAGCCATCTGTCAGCTGCATTGACCCATCCTTCACATTTTGGTCCTTCTAGAAGTGAAAGGAAGTAGATGCTGTGCATGATCAGGTCCTTTGCGATGTCAGCTCTGTAGTTCATAAGCATGAATCGATTGAAAGTAGCCAAGAATCTTGTGGTTTGGGAGCGATCTCCATTGAATTTGTCAGGGTGGATACCTTCAAGTCAGTGTGCTTTATCTTCCTTATCATCTTGGGGAAGATTTTCAAGGGAGAAGGGGTCATCTCCAGTGCCGCAAGGTTGGCAAGGAGGTTTGTCGCAAGCTGTTTGGGATGATCGCATTCCAAAAGATCCAAAGACATCTTTGTACTTTGGTCTGTATTCATCATCGTCTTCGTCACTGGAGGGTTCATCAAAAGGGGTCAGGGGCCTTTCCTTTTGTTCTTTTTGTACTGCTTCTGTTGCGGCTATTATAGCTTCAGCAAATGGCATAGTACTTCTGAGTTCGGATGGTCCTTCAGCGCGAGACGGTGGTTGAGAAGGTTCTCCACTTTGTTCAAGCAAAATGAAGTTTATGCCCAGAAGTGGGTGGTTCTTGAGTCCGAGTTCATTTCAAGCCAGTCGAAAGCATTCAAACTTGTTTCCTTGGACACGTACTTCAAACCATATGCCATAGACATTACTGACAGATACTAATGCATTGTTGAGTCTAGCATAGTAACCAGTATAGGGTGCTCTAGTCTCTTGACTACTGAGCAAATGTCATACGTTTTCTGTAAATTCAGCAGGTACGCTGTCTTTGGGTTCAGGGATTGTGTTGAATGGACATTTAAGGTTGCCTAGGGCTTCAGGGGAAATGTCATTGGTTTCGGGTAAGTAGCGGATACGCCAATCCTTGGATCGGCTCTTTCCTTTCATGTCTCTGGGAGTCGAAGTCATCTTGAGAGAGAAGCTTGTTCTAATGTCACAGTCAGGTCACTGTGTCTTTCAGTCGTCTTGGTTCTGGAGTTTTCAGATAGGGGTATTTCCCAAACAGGAAGTTGACCCGACGTCTCAATTAGGAAGTCATCCTAATATGGTAATCATGTCGGTGTTCCAAAGAGGAAGGGCAAGCGTCAGGGGTCAGGTGTCAGGATTGATCACATGAGATGTCACGTGATTATTCGAGAGGTCAAAGAGGGTCACATGATATGTCACATGACTTATCTAGGAGCGAGCGAAGATTACACAAGTTGACGTGACTTGGAATCGAGCAAGATACAACACATGATCTTGAAGACGTTTAGAGATGAGAGGCGAATAGCGACAGAGTCAACTATCGCAAGAAGGGTTCTTTTAGAGGGAAGCTACATGTGTTCAGAGGAGTCGATACAATAGCCTGTATTGCACGAATAGAACAAGCTTAAGGACTCATTCTATGCTAAGAGGTACAGTACTTATACATGAAATGACAGAAGCTACTAGAAGGTAGGAGAAGGCTATGGAAGGCGATGGAAACGATAAGAAGGTCATAGAACCTTATGGAAGCCTCTGGAAAACGCGAGAATCATCCATAGGTAAGTTAGGTAAGCGGGAAGGGAACCGGTCCGAAGTCAAGTACAAAAAGGGAAGGAGAGAATTATGTAAGAGGAGGTAGTCTGTGACAATAATGCCACGGTTTGTGCGGGTCGTGGAGAAGAACTGGAGGTACTAGTTCTTGTGGTGGTGGGGCTGGTGCTTTTCCCTTTGATATGGGGGGTGTAGCAGTCTGACTGACTTCTGCAGTTGAAAGTTTGGACTTTCCAAGAAGTGGACTTGCTTTAGGCAAGGGCAAATTTGTTGGTTCTGGAGTTCCTGCTCGACTGGAGAGTTTCTGGATTGCTGATGTAACAGTGGTTTCAGCTTGTTTAAGGAGATCTTCGACTTGAGCTGTATCTTCGTCTGGATCCAATTCTTCAGAACCTTCATTGGAACTAGCTTCAGATGCTTCTTCTTCTGAGTTAAGGGCGGAGTTTGTTCCTTCGGTAGGGGTTTGGTTGAAATGTACTGTCCTATTGTTGCGATATCTCCAAGTTTGTGTAGGTTGGTGCCAAGCGACACTTTTTCCATTATAGGTTGCAAGTCCGCTATAGATGTCAAGATCAACAAGTTGATCGAAATAAGGGAGTGTCGCTTCAAGGGCTTCTTGGGGTACCTCTAGATTGGTTCGTAGGTAGATCCAAGGACTGTCAGGGTTGATGTTCCAAACTGCTTTGTTGCCAAATTGGGCAAATCTGACTCTATCTCCTTTATTGTGGGTGACAAACCAATCAGGGAAGATAACAGGTATGTTACAGGCGTCTTCTGTGTTTGGTAGAAGCTTTGTAGGGTATTGTTTATAAGTGATTTCCCAGTGACTCATGCAAGGGATATGGTGTAACTATTGTCATGCCAACCATAGAATATGGTGTAAGCTTGGTTTAAGCGAGCGGTTTGTGGATGAGTTTCAGTTCATTGGATAATCTGGTAATCTTCCAAAATACCGTCATTATTTATGGAAGTATGGTATTTCCACAAATATCCCAAGAAGATGATAGGATCTGGGCAAAGTTCAGTTAATTCTGATAATAAGTGTTCAATGTGACATTCTTGTTGTCCTTGTAATTGGTACCAACAATGGGTACGGAATGCGTCCAATTCTTTCTTGCTTTGAGTCGGAACTGTATTGGCTAGGTATTTATGTCCTGGTAAAAAGGATTGAAAAGTTCTGCCAATTATTTCAGACCCTCCAGAGACAATTGATTCTAATGGCATGGGAGGCTCAAATGGGGTAGAAGGTAAGGAGGCTTCTTGGTAATTATCTAAAAGAGATGGGAGAACCAGAGGTGGAGGATATACGTGGTAACTGGGGGTAGATTCTATGTGCAGTGGGGGGATTACAGTTGGGTAAACAGGTGGAGCGGGGTTAGGAGTAGCTGGTTGGGGAGTTTGTCTTCGTTCTGGAACTGGGCGGGTAATGAAAGGAGTAACCCTTCTTAGTGGTTGTCCTCTTTCGTTTGGCTGTCCTCTTTGGGTAGTTCTTTTGTTAGAAGGTACGAACTGGGATGTATCTTGGGAAGAATTGGATCTCTGGCGGTCTCAAGCTGGAGCTGATTGTTGACAAGGCACCAGTTTGCAGGGTCCAATTGTAATGCAAGCCATTTATAGGTTGATTACTGTACTTTGGGTTCCAGAGAGAAATACTGGCAGGCGTCGGGGGTGTTCCGGGCTGTTGAGTATCACAATAACAAACGTCAGTGCCACAAGTGCATGGACGGGCTGAGTTGGTGGATCTGGATTCCGGGGTTGGGGATATGAATTGGAAATTGGTGGGAGTCCAGTAGTCAGTGTCTGAACTGGTACTTGGGGTGTTAACATGGGTAGGTCTGAGGGTGTTAGCTGGGGTGGAGTCGATGCTGTCCCAGTAGTGGTCCTGGATGTGGATGTTGTTGGGAAGGCCCTGAACCTGGGTAAGATAGGCCTGGTACTCAGTCTCTCTTCCAAGGGTGTTAGGTACCGTAATTGGGAGTGAAAAGGTGGGTGGATTGATGAGAGGGAACGAGAGGATGGTGCAGATGGGTTGCCACCTAAGGTTTGCAAATTTGTATTGGTAGGTGTTACTGTTGGTGTAGATGAATTGGAAGTTGTCGTTGAAGTCTGTCTGGAGTCAAATTTCGTTAAACTCCACTTCAATTTCGGTTTGTGACAGGAGAAATTGGGACAGAAATCTAACTCTGTGCCCTGATTGAATTTGCGAATGGATTTCTTCCTGGTACAATGGCGTGCTATAGTGCCAAAGGAAGGTTTCATTGTAAAATAGACTTAGTTGGGTTACGGGGGTTCCGTCATATTGGGTAATTCCTGATAACCTCCAATAAAGTAAGGTTTGATTTGCCTTACTAATGAGTTCGTCAAGGGAGTAATCAATGTAAGAATAGAAGTGGATATCGCTTAAGATTTCTCCAAAAGGTAGTAATTCAAGGAGGCCTTGAGTGATGAAGTGCTGTTCACTCCAATATGTGAGTTGGACTTGGTTTCTTAAATCGATTAAGTTGAAACCAGCTTCTCTAAGGAATTCTATGCAGATTTCTTGGATTTCTAAGGTTTCTGACACTAAAAGGAACTTGATAACCCTTTTTGTTACTACGTTGAACTTTTGTAAACTTACTAGTACAAGTTTACAAGGGTATTTCTACAGGTGGGGGTGTAATGAAGGCGAAAGGGTTAGTGGGGACGTGGGGAGTACAGATGAATGTAGCAAGTCTGGGCTGTGTATGTAAAATATCTTCTGTATGTGTATTTCTTTCTGTCACAAAAATTCCGTTAGTCATAAAGTGAATATGTCTACAAAGGGTAGCTATATGTCCGTCAAGGAAGTTGTAAGCTACTAGGGGCACAAGAGCATTTTCAAAGTGCTCAAGCCAATCTGGGGGAAATTGTCCAAAGATGAATTTAATGGAGTCAACAAACAATGACTCAAGGTAACCAAAAGGGAAAGAGGCGGAATGGGGGTGGCGCCCTACTTTGGCATACAGGTTGACAGATGGAAGTGGGCCATTGGACTTGACCCAGACATTGTGATAGACGTCAGCATGGAAGGGGGTTACAAAGGAAATGGGGTGGGCCTTAAGATTGGGAATGCAGGGGAGTAGACAAAGAAAATCACGCTCAACAAATTCTTCAGAGGGAACCCAGAACTTCTCACCACGGTCATAAACGACTTGATACTGGTGCAGGTGTCGGTCAATGGCATAAGTACAGGCCGGAGCATGGAAGAGGTTTGGAAATAAGTTGGCTACAGGTACCTCTGAGAGAAGAGATACTCCAGGTGTGGGTTGATGCGATTCAGGGGCGGGAGACGGGACGGTGGTGACAGGGGCTTCGACGATGGGTGATAGTAGGGGGGCGGCCAGGATATCCTCAAGAGTAATGTGCTCTCTAAGATTGTGTCCAAGGTGCTGGTGGACAAAGGAGTCTTGGGTGGGTGCGGGGAGAAGGTTCTCTTTCTCATCTTCCCAATACTTGGGTTTGTAGAAGGCGATGTGGGCAAGGGTCTCAAGACTGAGGATGGGGGCAGGGGAGACGGGGGCACTAGTGATGATGTACGCGGGGCTGTCAGGGACGTTGAGGAAGGGGTAATCCTCTGGGTTGTCAAGAACAGGCCAGGTGAGCTTGGGGGTTGGGGAGCGGGGGACAGAAGCAACGGGTGATGGGGATCTGAAAGCGTCAACAGGGGGACTTGGGAAATTCCAAGTATTGTGGTTAGACTGGAGAACTTCGAGGACAGCAGTGGTGGCATCGGCGACGTTCTGCTGATATATGTTATTGAGGGCCGACCAAGAAGCGATGGAGATATGGAAGAGGGCAGGGGAGATGACAGCGGTGGACTCTAAGGAAGTGAAGGACACTTTACTAAACAGTTAGCTCCACTTTAGAGACTGTTCTGATGTCAAGACCTACTACTGTTATGATAGTAGCGAGGCAATGACAATGTATTTGAGGTGGAGGTAACTGACAAGAAGACAGAGGTGGGCTATGTAGAGAGTTAAGAGTGCAAGGAAGAGCTGAGCTTGTAGAGGCTCAATTGTAAGGGGTAGACAAGAGAACAGTCTGAGGACTGTTTGCTCAATTTCGCAGGTCTTATATACTAATACAGGGTGGTCTGTGTGTACATGTTTAGGGCAGGCATACATACTCAAATGGGCAGCCCATACTTTAGGGCAGGTACAAATACAGGTAATGGGTGAGCATCCTTACTGCACTCCAAGGTCTTGTGACTTGTTTGTTGGTTTGTTGATTTGTTGATCATTCCCACGGTCTTCCATGTGCCGATCAACAGACTAGGCGCGCATCTAAAGCACGTGCGATCAGGTGATCGTGTAGCGACTTGTGATCGCGTTGATGACCAATCCCTTGGTAGGTCATGTGATACTTTCCCAGGATCACGTGCTTGTATATCACGTAATCCCAAAGTTGTTGAGATGTCATGTGATCAAACACGTGACAGGTCAGGTGATAGTTTCCCAGGGTCACATGGTTGGAGAGTGGATCCAACCACATGACTATACTTTAGCTTAGGGGCGGCTTTGGGGGAACTTGGACTTGGGGTTCTTTGAATGCATGATGTCACAGACTCCGTCCTTGACAAAGGGTATGGATTGAAGAGTGTCCAATCTTCAATCCATATCCTTTCTTAAGATGATGACAAAGTTAACTTTGTTAACCACTATCCTCGTCCCCACATAAGAGGTTTTATCGCTAGACTACTTCCCAGAGATCCAGAGAGTACCAGAGGATAAGCTATCCCCATTACCCTCTTCGAGACAATTCTGAGGTAAGCTTATCCTTCGGAACTCTCTTGCTCTCTGGGAATCTCTCCACTGAAAGGAGTGATTTTATATCTGTGCTCTTGGTCTTCCTGCAATAGGGTTGTACAGAGTGAGTGTTTAAACACAACGCTCTACACACCCTTATTGCAAGCGCCCAGAACATGGATATTCCACACTCTCTTCACTGATCTCCTTTGAGGTTAGGTAGTTGCAAGTTTTTTAAGCTTACACCTGCCTCTCCTTGAAGTGATTGGTGAGGAAAGGATGGAACACCATTTCTTAGGTGTTCTGCTCAAAGGATATCCCTAATGTACTTCTACATTTTAAATACTTGTCCCTACTAAGGTTCTTTGTAAATATGTCGGCATAGTTCTCAGCTGTCTTGACAAAGTATAACTTAACTTTGCCGGACTCCACTACTTCTCTAATGTAGTGGTAGCAGATGTCAATATGCTTTGTCTGCTTTTCTTGGACTGCATTGGATGCTATAAATATAGATCCTTGATTGTCTCCGCAGAGTGGTATGGATCGGAGATTGATGTGCAATTCTCCAAAGAGATTTTGGATCCATACAAGTTGGCGGCATGTATCAGACAGTGCCATGTACTCTGCTTCTGTAGAGAAGAGTGCAATTGTTTTCTGTGCTTTGCTCTGCCAGGAGACTGCAGCTCCACTTATAAGAACTATGTAGCCAGTGTTTGATCGTCTAGTGTGCGCAGAACCCCAATCAGCATCAGCATATGTGATGATTCCATCTCTAGATCTTCCATATGTGAGTGAGTAGTCAGCGGTACCAACTAGGTAGCGACAGATGTAGAGGGCCTTTGATAGGTGCTCCTCTGAGGGGTTTGCAGTGAACTGTGACATTTTAGTCACCGCAAAGGCAATGTCAGGACATGTCCCAAGCATTAAGTAAAGAAGGGAGCCAATCACTTGTTGGTAGTGTGATTTATGCTTGGGGTTTTCTGGAGTTTCATTAGGAGTTGGTACATACCCCTGTGGTAGTGGGGTTGGTGCTGCTTTAGCGTTATGCATATTAAAGCACTCCAGTACTGTTCAGAGGTAATCCTTCTGTTCTAGGGATATTAAAGTCCCTTGGTGATGGATTCTCATCTGTAGGAACTCCTTAGTGTCTCCTAGGTCCTGGCAGTCCCATTCTTTCATAAATTGCACTTTTTTGCAATTGGTGAAGTGACGATCTGGACCCATGAAGATTGCATCATCGACATATACTATGACGATGACACATGGTCCTTTTGAACTTGTAAGGATAAATATTCCGGAGTCAGACTTGGTACGTCTGAATCCTAAGTGTTCTATGGATCTATCAAGCGCTTTCCACCATTGGAGTGCAGCTTGTTTTAGTCCATAGATTGCACGCTTTAGACAGAAGACCTTGTGCTCTTGGCCTTTTACTGCAAATCCTTCAGGTTGTTCCATGAAGAGTTCTTCATCTAACTCTCCATAGAGAAAGGCAGTTTTAACATCTACGCTCATCATGTGCCATTGCTGCTGTGCTGCTAGCGCAATCATAAGGCATACCAATTCGTATCAAACGACCAGTGAGAAGACGTTGTCATAGTCTATGCCTTCAACCTGGGAAAAGCCTTTGGTGACAAGTCGTGCGTGTTTGCACCCGTCAGTCTTCTGATCGAAGACCCATCTGTTCTTTATAACTCTCTGTCCTTGTGGAGGATTTACAAGATCATAGACTCTGCGCTCTTGGAGTGAGTCAAGCTCCTGGCAGCATGCGTCTATCCAATCTTTTTGTTGCGCAGAGGGCATGCACATTATGTCTTTAAAAGACCACTCATGGATGTTGCAAGTGTCTGGAATCTCTGAACCTGGTGGGACTGCTGCGGCAAGCAGAGTGTTCAGATACCTTACTTCCCCATGCTTTGCTAGGTAAGAGAGAGTTTCTTCAACTTTGTCCACAGATTTTGCACTTTGGCTACTATCATCACTCCCTTTAGAGTGTTCTCCAAGGCTCTGGTCAGGGTTATCAGATGAATGTAGAGGTGATGGACCAGGATTGGTCTCTTGGAAATGATCAGAGCGGCTAGATATAGATCATGATCTGTGCTGTTCATCTGTCATTTCTCTCCACATCTGAGTGCGTCTTGTGTCTCTTTCAATGTCTGTGGGGTGCCTCTGTTCCCCATACACATTTCCTGGACAAGTTGGA
>Ga0307512_10004620_pt1 | contig 14977 bp, 22 predicted proteins | sample 14_EM_MG_FD_200267 | JGI IMG/M metagenome (GOLD analysis project Ga0307512, IMG submission 200267) | Populus trichocarpa ectomycorrhiza microbial communities from riparian zone in the Pacific Northwest, United States - 14_EM | ecosystem: Host-associated > Plants > Roots > Unclassified | place... | reverse complement strand
ATAAAATGCAACAATATTTTAAAGTTGTTTATTGATGGTAGGTTTCTGACTGTTTGCTGGTAGAGCTTGTTCCTCTCATGGTCCGGGATTATTTGAGTTCTTTATAGCCCGACCCTTAGTTCATGCTTGACTTCAGAATCGGGCTATGACACCATGATTACTTGATCGCCTATCGCCGAGAACATCTCAAGCGCCTCATTCATAGTGCCATGAATTCCCTTTGGTTATCATGTTCATGCACGAGTGGTTTCAAGGCATTATGCCTCCACAATGGGCCATTCCCATGTCATGATAGGAAACACACAAAATGACAACTCATAACTTCAACTTGGACATCTTGCTTCCCATTTGTTCAGTAGTGGAAACATCTGACAACACATAGTCTTATCAGTGCTTATCGCAATATATATTGATAGCTCTCCACTACTAATTGCCTAGCCTCAATTAGGTTATTTGGCATTGGGTCAGAGATTAAATCGGTGACCAACCAATACTCTGCCAACGTAGATTATGACACGTCAACCTCGTATCATTAAATGAGTATGACGTTGCGATGCATACTCACTCAAACCAATGATCAGGGTCGCTTTTGGCCTCTTATCTTCAGCCATTGTCACTAATCCCGCTGACACCGCATGCTCAGGTCTCGACCATCTGTAGACCGGGGAGTACCGCAAGGTGTTCCCACCATTGAGTGCATGGGCTTGCAGATTCATCTTACTTGCAGCTTGCATGATGTCTGCTGCACATGGAATTCTGTGTAAGTGCAACTTATCTGTGTGTCGTCCTGCTAGATAAGATATAGCATGTGTGACCAATAATTATGCGCACTGCTTAAGGTTTGTCACTTCCCAGGAATGGCGACATAGGTGAATCATCATAAGCAAATCCGCAACCGCGAGCTGACTTCTCACTTCATTATCAACATGTAGCCTAAGTGTAACCCAGCTAAAGATCACCTCACTCACAATCATGATGTCGTCTTGACGGAGTAGCTGTTTTGCATACAAGCTACCATAGTTGTAGCTGCATGTACCCGCTACGATCCATTCATGTATTATTACCACTGCTATGTGTAAACCCCTAACACTACAGGACACAGCTTTCAGATAACCTTGAGCATGCTAGAAAGATAATATTATAGGAGAAGTTTGCAAGAAATAGGAGAAGTGAAAGACAATAGGTAATAGAGAGAATTACCAATATGTATTGCAACATTGGAATATAAGCATAATGGGATATGAGAAAGAACTGGTATCAGAACAATGTTATTGGCTAATGATGTGGTTTGAGATTCAGCAATATTGCAACAATTTGGCTTAACTATAATTGTGAGGCATCAGTCAGTGCTGTAAAATATAATCATTATGAATGCAAATGGTACATTACTTTAAGATAATTAATTTGGAAGTAATGGATGAAATGTATATCAATAACCATTATTGGTATTTAAGAAATTGCTTTTCCTCTCTCTTTATATATTTTCATGGCAATAAATGCCACTGCCAACTTTGGAAACAATCTTGTACCTATCATCTTGTTTCTCAAAACAAACTTATTGATTCAGAATAGGTCTTAATACAGTCTGATACTGATATCATTTTGGTTCATCCACACCTAGTACTGACAGAATATACAGAATATGAAATTTCAATCTTGTCAGATCAGCCTTTGGGAAATCTAATCAGTTTCTTGCAAACATTTCTAAGTCTAGTAAAGTCCTGTTATTTCTTATTATCGTTTCATGGGTATAGTTTATTAATTATCTTATTTCAACTGACGTGGATTGTGGTATGATTTAATTCACTATGCAGCATCCGCCATAACCCCCATAGATTATTTAATAATAATCTACCGAAGTAGATGGTTAGTTCAGCCAGGAGTAATCCAACCAATGGCATTATTGATTTTGTGCTGCCCCTCTCCTTAAAGAGTAACTGCTGCATACTTGTTGCCCTGCAGAAAACAGCTTATCTCCTGTGACAATGCCATATATCTTTATTATAATAGGATACAGTGAACTTCAACCTCCAGATAGGGTAGTGTTAGCAACAAGTACCAGTAACCTGCAGGCGGTCCAGGGTACGACCCCAAACACGGGTCGGTTCGGTTCCAGACCCGATCAAAAATTTGACCCACTGCACCTTGGCAGACCAAACCCGGACCAATAGCAGTCGAACCGCGGGTTTGGCCAGGTGAGGCTAGACCCGTCGGTTCCATTCTCTGGTTCTGATTTTCTAGTTTCACTATCTGTCGTTGCATGCAGATGTGCTACTGTTAATCGCAGAATATTGACATTGGTACATCACTGATTGTTTTGGATGTATTGGCCGCCTTGATGATGAAAATGAACAGAGACACGGGCCCTACCACATCCTGGAAATGAGTGTCAACGGAGCATCAACGATTGTTAGTAGTGTATTTGGGGTAAACTGGGGGGCGACAGGTTGTACAAAGTCATAAATGAAGTATTGGCCGCTTTTATAGTTAAACGAGAAAGCTCAATGCTCCTTACTCAATCTGGTAGATGAGCGTCAACAGAGAGTTAAGGACTTTTGGTCGTGCAGTTTCGGTAATCCATGTGGCACTTGAGCGCAAGCATCCATACCCAAGGATATGGCAGCCTTTATTGGCAAATATGTATGGGATCTTCCCGCAACATTCTCCAGGACAGCAACGACTTGTCTCATCTACAGAGCCACCACTAAGTGTGCTTGGGCCATTTGACGTACAAAAACAGTCAAAGAGATGTAAAGGGAAAATAAGGGCCACAGTTGTCACGATTCGGGTTACGAGTGAGGGGTCGATGAGTTTATAGGAATAGTATGTGAGAGGGGGAAGAAATCTGTGTTACGGAAAGGTGGAGACGTCAAGAGACGCGGGAACGGCGTGTGGGTGTTGTGGACAGGTGGTAGTATGATTTGTAATGATAAAGAAGTGGGTTGAGGTGTTGCGACGTCGGACGATGTGGCGTGGTTGTATTGACAAGAGTTGTGTTGGTGGTGTGTAAGATCATGGTTGGATATTCGGATGGTACATCGGAGGATGGGGAATGATTTGAGGGTCGCAGACAAAGTGTATAAAAAGACAGGTTGATTGGTGTTGGAGGATTTCCTTTTCTTCACTCTTTACTCGTTCTCTTGTATAGCAAAGCAAGCACGACTTTGACCCAACCTTGATTCTTTTCCTGTCTTGATTCCCTTGATACGAACCTCGAAGCGTTTGATCCTGATTACAATATCACATTACTGTTACCAATATCACCTACCTCCGATCCAGCCCGTTACACTAGAACGAGTCCTCTACAACTTACCTGGTATTGAATGTACTGTCAACAATGTTTGACTCCTTGTTTTGATCTTGCTTGGTACTGCTGTGAAGTTACCAATAGTTATATTTCGATTCGCTATCTGTGTAGCTACGATCGAATGGCATCCCATGTGCCTACACCCTTCGAACGGTTTTAAGTACTGTAACGAGCTTTGTTCTATTACATGTTTGGGAAATCATGGACCAAATTATCGGTGGTTTCACATTTGCGATGATTGGGTTGACGAGCTACCACGACTTACCGGATTTGATATCCGTCAGTACCCACATCGCTCCGCATATTGCAGTGCGAGAGTGCCACAGTAACTGGACTTCCTGAACGAATTGATCTGATCTTGCAGGAACTTATTGTTCGTTGTCCGAAGCCGAACCTTTGAACGCCTTCGAGAGTATCGAAGGATTATCGAATACGGAGGTAGGCGACCTCATCTTACCTGCTTACTTTTGGGAACAGTCAGACGTTCCCTCCCCACGGATTATTTATTGGACAGCAGCCGCTGCGTACGGAGGAGACTTGGAACGTGACAATTCCGTATCTGGAAATAGTTGGACTCAGTTCTGGGGAGCTCACGCTTGGTTTAACTGCCATCCGGAGGATCCTTGTGAGTGCAAAGGACATAACTGTTTAGGAACGCATTCGACAGAAGGACACGCACCAGCAGCAGCAGCAACAGCAAAGTCTGCGTCACTGCCTCTGATTGTTATTGAACCTCCGACTCTGACTCCCTCCGAAATCGATGCATACAATTGGCACTGGTAGATGTGCTTGATTCGTTGCAATGTCAGGATCGGAACAGCATGATCAGGTGGCTCTGGTGTCCGTGGACAACCCGGTCATCATATGAGGAATCCTGACCAGGAGCCTGATGGAGGTCAACTTCGCGGAGAGACAGGCCGTGCTGGAGGAAGCACAGGAGGTGCTAAGGAGAGTGGCACAATATACCGAACCCGCGGCCGTGGTACACAGGGTGTGCGATCACCCGGCACAGATACTCGCATTACAGAAGCAGATTATCGACGTCCGGACACATCAATTCCTGCCTCCGGATTGTGACCATTTGACATTCGAGCAACAGCTGGAGACGTTGAGACAGGAGATGGAAGAAGCCAGGAAGATACCAAGAACGGTAGGAATGGACGAGGACCTCCGACAAGAACTGGACGATATGACACGGGACGCCAGAACATCAGGAGCAGAAGTCCGAGCTTTGAGGATGCAGTTAGCCAATGCGCTATCCTTAGTGGCCCTGGTAGCCCCGACTCCCCCCCAGCAACCTAAAGACTATGGACAGAGGTTTCCCAACTCCCTGGACTGTTCAGGATCGGATCAGGTTCAGCTGAGATGCTGGATTGCTCAACTCCAGATGTTCATATGACAGTAGCCCGCCAGCTTTCCCGTCGAACAGTCGAAGATGCGGTACACATTCAACCGCCTGAGGGGAGTAGCCATAGGCCAGATTTTGCCACATGTTCAGGAGGACGGGGAGATAGGGCCGGAAGACCTACCAGCTTTCATATAACTCCTGGCAGCAGCGTTTGGGGACCCCGACCGAGTAGCCACAGCCAACGAAAACTGCGGGAGATGAAACAAATGAACCTTGAGTTCTCTCAGTATTACGCTGAGTTCCAAGTTATCGCTGCAGACGTGGATTGAAACTGTTTCGTTTTACGAAATGCTCTGTGAATGGGATTGTCTGAAGAAATGAAGGACTCCATTACGTATAGCGAAATGCCAGAAGATCTTCCTGCGTTTGTGACGGTTTGTCAAAAGCGTGAAAATCAGATGCGACAACGACGCGTGGAAAAGGCGGCACAGAATAAGGGTCGAGGGACAGGTTTTGCCTCTACCCCCGAACCTCCGGCCCCTCCTAAGGATCCCGCAGGAGCTCCTGCTGGAACAACAGCTGGATATACTAGACCTGCACCTATGAATCTCAGTGCAGGCAGGAGGAGGATTTCCGCAGAAGAAAGGGCAGAGAGGTTTACTGATGGAAGGTGTCTATATTGAGGTGGGTGCAACCACAGGGCTGCGGAATGTGCGGCAAGAAAGGAGGCTCAGACGTTTAAGGCGGCTGGAGCAGAAGTCAAGGAAGTAGGGACCAGGACAGGTTCTGAGGAATCGGGCATAAGGGAGGTCAACTGAAGAACGATGGCTCTTCAGTTGACGGTGAAAGGTTAGTATTAAATCCTTTTAAATGTTTTGGAATTTCGTGTCATTCAGTTAGCAAGGTGGAGGTATTAGAAGGATCAATGGAGGGGAAACATTTTGTTATAACCTGCACATTGACCGTCAATAATCAAGAAATACCCACACATCCACTGATCGATGGCGGAGCTACAGGCATAGCATTTATGGATCAAGGCTTTGCTCGCCATCATCAAATACCACGCGAAGAGTCAAAAGAGAAACAGCATGTCGAGGTTATCGATGGGAGACTTATTGAGTCTGGGGATATTACCCATATTGCTAAGGTAGGAATGATGATCCAACATCATAAGGAGCAGTTACCTGTGATTGTTACGAAACTGGGACATTATCAGATTGTCCTTGGAATTCCCTTGTCATGATCAGATGATGTTGTTGTACGGTTTGCATCTAATACGGTCAATTTTGCGTCACAATATTGTACGACACATTGTCGTGATGCACCTGATATGGTGCAAGAAGTTTCAGAGGAACCTCCTGAGCCAGTTTACACCCCTGGTGGGATATTTGAACCACAGATACGCCCTCAACAGTCTTTTCGAGGGAATATTGTTATGCTTAATGGATCTTCGTTCTTTCGGGAAGTTGAGAAAGGGAAGCTTAAGGTGTCTAAGGCATCTCTTTACGATGGTAATATAGCTATTGAAGCAAATGATCTTAAGGAACGACCCCTGGAGGAGATTGTTCCGAAACGGTATCATGAGTTTCTTCCTCTGTTCAACAATGTTCTAGCTGACTGCCTCCCACCACATCGACCAGGCATTGATCATGAAGTACGCCTAAAGGAAGGAGAGACACCAACGTGGGGCCCCCTTTATTCAATGTCAAGGGCTGAGTTGGTAGCCCTTAAGGAATAGTTGGAGGAGAATATGTCAAAAGGATTCATTTATCAGTCATCTTCACCTTTTGCGGCACCAGTCCTCTTTGCAAGAAAGCTGGATGGAGGACTTCGGTTGTGTATTGATTACCGAGATATCAATGGGAAAACCATTAAGAATTGATACCCCCTCCCCTCAATACGGGAAACTCTGAATTTATTTCGAAAGGGTAGAGTTGATACCAAACCTGATGTGCGTGGGGCTGATACTCTTTCACGGGTTAAGGAGGGAGATGAACATAAGTGAGCCTTCCGGACAACATATGGATTGTTTGAAGCGTTCGTTATGCAATTTGGGACAACAAATGCTCCTGCAGAATTCCAGGGATACATCAATAATACTATAACGGATGCTTTGGATCATTGTGCATCGGGGTATTTGGACAATATATTGATATAAAGTGATTCCGAGGAAGAGCATGTGGAACACGTGGAGTGGGTTATGCAACAACCTTTGCAGATGGGTTTAGATTTGAAGCCAGAAAAATGCGAGTTTCATAAGGAAACCATACGATATTTGGGTTTGATTATATCAACAAATGGGATATCTATGGATGAGGATAAGGTTGTGACCATGAGGATTTGGAGTTGAGAAAAGAGAACAAAGAATGGCAGGCTGAATAATCTCTTCGAAGTTCAACCGTTTCTTGGGTTTTGCAATAACCACTGAAGATCTATCCCTAAGTATTCTGCGAAAGCGGAGCCACTGACAAGGCTAACTAAGAAAGATGAACCATTTGTGTGGGAAGCGGAACAACAGTTGGCTTTCGAAATGATGGTAACTGCCTTTATAACATCTCCAGTACTCCGACATTTCAATCATGATAGGGAGGTGATTATTGAAACAGATGCCTCCAATTATGTATCTGCAGGAGTTTTATCTCAGTATGCTGATGATGGGGTGTTACATCCAGTAGGATATTACTCGAAGAAAGACTTACCGGCCGAATGCAATTACGATTTATACGATAAGGAGCTTATGGCCAGTATGAATGCGTTGGAGGAATGGAGACCGGAGTGTGAAGGGGCTGCATACTTTCTTAAATTGATAACTGACCATAAGAACCATGAGTATTGTATGACAAAGATGCTCCTTAATTGAAGACAGGCCCGATGGTCAGAATTTTTAACTAGATTTGACTATGAGATAGTCTATAAACCAGGCCAATCGAATGGTAAAGTGGATGCTTCGACAAGGATGCCGGGAGACCTTCCCTGAAGGGGAGGAAGAGACAGTTGAAAAAAAGGAACAGGTGGTTCTAAATCCGGAGAATGTACCGGAACAATTGCGTTTGTTGGTGCACAGCACGCCCGCATGGGGCCATCCCTCTGTTTCCAATCTCATGAGCAAGGCATATCAGACTGACCCACTCCCAGGAAAGATACTTGAAGCAATTCGAACAAATAGTGGGCTACAGGAGGCTACCGTTTCAGAATGTATGGAGGAACATGGACGGGTAAGGTATAGGGGGAGTTTATATGTTCCAGATAATGCTGAGTTGCACCTACGCATTATACAGGGACACCATGATACGCCGTTAGCAGGATATCCGGGACGTGCGAAGACGTTTGACCTGCTAAATCGAGGATATTTCTGGTACGAAATGGGGAAGGACGTTGATCGGTAAGTTCAGAATTGCCATGATTGTCAGCGGTCCTGGAGCTCAAGACATTCAACCTTTGGGGTCATGCGGCCATTGCCTGTGCCACATGAGCCATGGGAAAATATTTCGATGGAGTTTTCATGGGATTACCGAAGTGCGAAGGGTTTGATGCAATATGGGTGGTGATAAATCGGCTCACGGAAATGCCACATGTTATTCCGTGTCATACGACGATAGACGCATTGGGGTTGGCAGAGTTGTTCTTGTGGGAAGTTTTACGCCTTCATGGACTCCCACTCACCATTGTTTCAGATCGAGGCCCACAGTTTGCATCAGCTTTCTGGAAACAGATATCCAGTTGATTGGGGATTGATTGGAGAATGGCAACAGCTGTTCATCCACTGAATGACGGACAAATGGAACGAATGAACGCTAGTATGGAGCAGTATCTTCGGCTGTTTGTAAATCATCAGCAAGATGATTGGGTTAAGTGGCTTCCATTGACAGAGTTTGCTGCAAATAATGGAGTGTCGGAGACAACTAAGTGTACTCCATTTTGTGCGATTCACCGTACGGATCCTCAGATGTAGTTCGTGGGAGAACCGACACAGGAGCGACATCAACAATGCGTGGGTGCCGATAATGTCCAGGCAACGATGCAACAAGTCCATGAGCATCTTCGAGTAGTGATGAGACCGACATCAGCAAACAACGTTTCCGTCCGGGCGGAATGGCTTCGTCAAAGTGGACACGGTCTGTGAGAGCCGTCAGAGACATCCCGGTGGCGGCTTACTCCACGCCGGGTGCTAATACGATGCGTAGCGTTGCATATCGCCCTCCCTTCGCGGATTCACTGTTTCTTCTCGTTCTGTCGGTCTCCTATTTCAAATGAACACTCTGGCGTTGCGGCCAACTGAGACCATACGTCAGAATGGGTGCATTGGGTACACGCTTGCATCAGGATTGCAATGCGATCGGTGATGCTGCGATAACCTCACCTCACGTTCCTTCTACCTGCGCGCAAAATGCACTTCTCTCTTTACTAATTATACACATCATTCCAAGTTGCCAGATCTATGTGGCTATTGACAATCCATCGCTCGTTCTGTCCGTCTTCTGTCATACTACTAGTAGCTATCTCTGGAACTACATGCGCACAGCCGATGATGTTACCCATGCTGAAAACTTGCAAAGCAACGGGTACCGGTGCTTGTCCCACTGGTACAAATGTCGAGACGGGATCCAAGTTACTCGAGTTTTCAGATGTTGTTGTGAGCGCCAGGGTTAACTAGTACTCAACGTAAGCTCCATCAGCGTTCAGGAGCTTGATTTTGAATAGTAGTTGCAGTTGCCATGGGAGACGACCATTCAGTGCACCATAACACCTCCCTGGGCATTGCTTTACCCACACCAAGTCGTTGTGTCGGTCCCCTCCGCGCCAGCTCTGACTTCCTGTGAATCGACAAATCTGAGATATGCGTTCACCTTCTAAACCCTCAGCTTGAACCTTAATACCATGGAAAATACAGAGCTCCATTGCGTGCAGTTGTTCATGCGATATATATATCTTGTTATGACACTTATGCTTGATAAACTCTGGTGGCCGATTGTATATTGTCATGCGGTGCATTGCGTCTTGCATATTGTTGAGTAATGCTCTGAAGTCTTTGATCATAGCATCAGGATGCTTTCCATCACGGCGGTTTTGGGGTCCCATGAATTCAAGCTTTGCATATGACTGGGAGCTCCGGGGGGCAGCCAGATTAGCACTGGAAGGGAGGACTTTGGGGGTGGCAACGCTGTTCTCCCTACGCTGAGTGAGGGCTTAGAGAATGAGCTTTCTGATTTCAATGAAGAGAATGCGGCTCTGAAAGGTGATTAATTGCGGCAGGTTGTTGAGATTGTGATTGGAGGTATTCCAACCGTCCTTGAGGTTCGTTTAATGCGCTTGTTCATGTCTCTTGGAAGTATACTGTTGCAAGGCTCCGTATCGACGAATCTGTTAGACCCAGTGAGACATCCAATGGATCTTCGGAAAGTTGAAGTTGGCCTCTAACTCCTTGGAAACATCAATCTCCTGGCAGATATAATCCTGCCAGGTGTTCATTTCGGGCCGCTTCTTGGACGGCGTCCAAGTTTCAGCATTATATTCGTCGTCAACAATTCGCTTCTTCACGAGTTCCATTCTCACGGCATTGGCTTTTGCTTTCACCATTTTACCGGCTCGCCCGAGTAAGAAAACATCTTTGACGGTGTGATAACAATGCAAGGAGGCTTCCGCGTAGCCCAATGTTGCATCATCGTGAGATTTATATCCAGCATTCATATAGAATTCTAACAACGCCCGTGTGCACTCAATTGCGCGATTGAATATGGGATGCTGAGCGGGGCTTCCTCCTCGTAGAGAGTGGGTTACAACTCCAAGAAGGTTCAGGCTCATTTCCTTCATCTCTTTCCCATTCCGTTGAGAAACTTTCTCATATGACTTAGTTTTTAGTGCGAGGTCGTGGTAAGCAGGCATTGATAACCATGTTGCGTTGTACTTGTCAAGCCGTTCGTGCGTCTTGATACAGCGAAAAATCCACTTCTGGAGGTGGTCAAGCATGGCAATGTGCATTGTATGGAGGAGGTTGGGCTTCGGGAGGACGTTCATGATACGGTGAATAGGTCGAAAAACATCGAATTCATGGTGGGCATGGCACAACGAGAGTTCTGCATCGGCTGACTTGGTGTTGGCATCGCTGAGCGTTCGATATATGTTGTGATCGCGACAGGGGTGTTGCTTGTCAGGAGGGACATAATCCCCAAGTTGGTTGTTCGGAAACTCGCATCAAACTCAGACATGCCGCTCGAGATGATGTAGGTCGCTATACTCTGGGCAATCCCCGAGCCATGCTGCCAAAACCAGTTTGCAATGCCTGAAGTTCCCATTTGCACAGAGAACGTTGTAATTCCCGCTCTTGGCGCTGGGATTTTGTTTAATGGTGTGAGGCTGGAGTACCCGCTGGAGTATGTCATTCAGCACATCTCGGTTTGTTTGCCATTGCTCACCCAACCGCTTGTGAGGAATACTGTAGTTCTTGATTGGAATCGGCAGGAGAGTGACCATTACAACGCTGTGCATTGAGGGCATCTGGCGGATCTTCAAAGATAGATTGCCAATCATCATATATACAGGCCATTCTTTGTTGCCGCCAGCAAACTTCGAGACATGTGTTCCGTTGGACATCAAGAACAAGGGAACCAGTGAATCCCCCACTCTGAGCGTTGACTTAACGTCGGTTAGCACGTCGTCACCCTCGGATATCTCTCCCTACCTGTGTCTCCCACCACCAGTCCGCAGTTTACATTTCGGTATAGAGGCGTTTCGGTGGTGTATTGCAGTTAAAGCTACACTGAGGGGGATAAATATGATGCTCGGCATAGGCTGGCTGCCGCATCAACCATCTCATGCTTTTGATGAAGTCTCGACTCCAGTAGTTGATATGGCGTTGGTGATCTTCATTCCACCTCATATCCTCGACAGTGTGCCGTTCCCACTCCCTGAGAGCCTGATCATCAGGCATGCTAGCCACAAGCTTCTGGACGCCATCCCCGTTTTTGAACCTTGGGAAATGCAGAGTGGTGTTTTCTTCCTTCAGCACATTGTCATAGTACATCTTCATGCCCTTCTTCTTGATCCCACACTGGATGTATTTGTACTCTTCATGCGTGGCAAACGGGTAGTAGGGATTGTTTTGTAGGTTCATCTCAACGTTACCCTGAGTGTTGCGGTCGCAGGGCTCAGCAGTGTAATCGCTCAGAAGAGCACGGGCGCCAGGAAATGTTTCCGTCCGCGGTGGAGGCGGCGGCGGTGGTTGAGACTCTGAGTCTGCGATGTATTGCAAGGTGTTCGAGGTAGGGAAATGAGTCCAAGTCTTTGACTGAATCTTTGTTAGCGTTGAATTCATGACGCTGAGTGGGTTGAACGCATTGGGGCGCGCTGCAAATAGTCAGATTCTTCTGGATTGCCACATGAAGGTGTTGAGGATGGTGTAATTTGATTTATTTAAGTCGCCAGCTGTGTGAGGTGACCTACTTTCGGCATTACAAATCAGGGCAACAGAAAGGGCTCTTCGCTGGCATTGTCGACAACACGCAAGGAGTGAAGTATTCACTGCAGAAAGGGATGAAAGTTGGTGCTGGGCCTGAGCAGTCTGGTGTGGGTATAAGCTCAGCTAACTTGAGAGATTTATTGAGCCTCAACACCATCACAAGGAGGTTCCTTATACGCCAGGAGTTGCATAAACACTGCATATGGGATGTCCTATAATACTATGAATAGAATGAAAATTGACCCCTGAGCGATCCAACAACCTCGCGATGCGTTTAATAATCAATGCCTGACATAAATATATTAGAACAAAGGAAACAAACACGCCCACAACCCCTAACCCAGACGAGCCCAAACACAAAATACCCCAAGCAAATAGAACACCTCCACGCGTGCCTTAATCATTCCCTGACATGAACAGATTACAGTAAAGGAAACTCAGAAGACTAGAACCCGACCATGACCAGAACGCACGCCTCCTCCGCCACGCGAGGACTGGATTACGCCTCGCCTACCAAGACATCTGGGCACGCCTCAGGGAGATGGACATCGGGGAGACTGTCACCACCTCCCAATTCGCCGAGTAGCTACTTATCCACATTGACATCCGAGGTGTTTCCTGGCTGACTCAGCTTCTCGCAGAGTTGGCGCTGCTTGGCGAGGTTTTTGCGGAATCACAAGCCCCAAAAACTCCAGCCCACTGATGGGATGAGTCACCGGAGTTTGTGGTCGTGGGCGAGGCTGCAGGGTGTGTGGCCGTGGGGCAGAAGCCGGAGGTTGTGGCTGTGGGGTATGCTCACTCATCCCATGGCGTTGCTAAGGTAGCACGCTTGGCTGATCGTCCACCATGGTATCTACATCGTCAGTCGAAGTATTTACCATCTCTCCCTGGCCAATTGTCTGAGGATCTTTGCCATCATCCTCAACCTCATCCTTATCATCATCCTCTTCCTCCTCTTCCTCCTCATCTTCCTCCGCTTCATCTTCCTCCTCTTCATTGTCACCATCCCTTTCCATATCCACGTCGCTGTCTAAATCAACGCTGTGCGGTGCGTCCACATCATCCTCTATGCGCAGATCCATATCAGAATCATGTTCTCAGTCGTATTCGCCATCCGACCCCTCGGTAGAATCGGTATCATCATCTGAACATATTGACAGGGTGGGCGATGCTTCCGGCTCTAAATATACCCGCTCTAGTTAGCCCTCCGGGTTCCATTCCCCATGCTCTCTGCAGCGTTTCCACGGCTCCTTGAGCTTCATCCCCCACCGTGTGTTCAACTATGCCTTACCCTTTCCCGTTCCAGTTCCCGGTCCCGTTCCCCTTCCCCTTCCCCTCCTCCGTTGCCTTGTCCTTCCGCTTCCAGTCCTCAGGCCCCTTCCGTTTCCCCTTCCCATCCTTCGCTCCCATCCTTTTCCCGGTTCCTTTCTGGCCGCCCTCCGTGTCCTCCTCACCCTCGCCGTCATCATTGTCATTGCCATCGCGAGGACAGCTCGTTCCACCGCTCGGCGCTCCAGGATCCGCCTAGTTCTTATCATCATCATCCTCGTCAATTATCTCATCCGATTTCAGTGGTCCAATGGCCATGAAGTCGCCTGGCTTGTACTGCCGGCAGCTTGGCGCCTCAATCTTTGCTCTGAGATCATCGCTACTGTACTAAGAGAAATGCTCGGCGGTGCAATTAACCTTCCATGAGCTGGCTGTCTGCGGATTGCAGCAAATGACGTGATCCCCGACGGCTTGGGGGTTGTCCCACCTCCAATTGTTCATTTGGTCGCGGGTTTTGTCCAAAATTTGCCCTATATATGAGCGGAATGCTGCCCACCACTGCAGAAAGGGTGATCTCCTGCTCTTGCGGTGTGGCCACATCAGCTGGAATTGTGAAAAGGGGCGAGTCGTGACTGGATCAAGAATGATTATATCATAAAACAGGTACCATGCCCTCTCGTCCTTGACACCACAAACATTGTATATCGGTATGAGGCCATGGATGTGTTCCGAGATAAATCCCTCTATACGGTCCAAATCCAACGACAGGCATCCATTTATAATTGATGTCGGCCGCTTTGCCCTAGCTTTCCCCTTTCCTTTATGGCTGCCCTTTGGTCCCATCGCTGTGAGTTGAAAATGAATCTACATCCGAAGCATTAGCATTATGATACAGTTGCATGTGGCGGAAGGAAGGCCAGACGGAAAGTACAAAGTTGTGGAGGTTATTGGGTGTGTTTTGGAACAAGAGGCGTTGTTTTGGGCAAGTCACAAGATGTCAAGATAGTTCAGGATGCTGGCGGAGTGTATAATACGGGAGAAACAGAGAATGGAGGTGTGGGTGGGAAGAAGGGATATATATACTCGAGTTCCGACGATTTCTTGGTTCAACTTGTAAAATATGATCCTTTTTATTCATATCCTGAGTTTTGTTGGTTAATGAACTCAAAATGGCCCAGCCATCATTTTGTGCAACGACCAGGCACCTCATGAACGACATGCCTCGAGAAGAGATTTGGTTCTCGCGGTCAGGACAGTTTACAATGCCGGGCGATGCTTTTGCATTGCATACCACTTTAACCGCTCAGACCTTGTGCATCTCGGTGCAAGGAGAGTAGTTCTCAGGTCGTCCCAACTGTGCAACCAGCCAACATGGCTTCCAACACGCCTAGCACATCAGCAACGACCCTAATTTCCGTCTGAAACACCCTGGTGTTCCGGACGGCTCTGACGGCTCTGACGGAACCTCGTACGCTCTGACGGAGAATTACCCGTTGCCTGTCGCCCAGGTGACGGGTCGCGTTGCATACGTACCTCCTTTACTTTGTGGTGACGTATACGCATCATCAGAACGACACGTGTGTTACACTCTTCGCAG
>Ga0307512_10004619_pt1 | contig 14977 bp, 16 predicted proteins | sample 14_EM_MG_FD_200267 | JGI IMG/M metagenome (GOLD analysis project Ga0307512, IMG submission 200267) | Populus trichocarpa ectomycorrhiza microbial communities from riparian zone in the Pacific Northwest, United States - 14_EM | ecosystem: Host-associated > Plants > Roots > Unclassified | place... | reverse complement strand
GCGCGGTGGCGCCGGACCGGCTGCGGGTGCTCAGCGGGGCCGCGTGTCCGGCGCCGGTCAGCCCACGCCTGCAGGCCGGGCTCACCCCGACCGTCGACGCGGTGGTCGACGCCGCGGTGTCGACGCTCGCGGCGCCGCTGTTGACGAAGGGATCGGCGTGATGGGACTGCTGCGCCCGGAGCATCTCGACGTCAACGAGCTGACCTACCGCATCTTCGGTCTCGGCAGGGACAACGCGCCGTGGCGGGCCGACGAGGTGATCGCGAGCGGTCCGTTCACCGGCGATGCCAAGCGGGCGGAGCTGGCCTGGCGGCTCGCGTCGCGCGGGTACTACGCCGAGCAGGCGGGGCTGGTGGCCGCCGCGACCCTGGCGGCACAGACCGAGGACACGGCGCTGCGGTTCAGCCTGGCGACCGCCACCGGCGACGAGGCACGGCACGCTGACGCGTTCTACCAGTACGCCAGCAAGGTCGGTGGCGAGCCGGAGGAGTGCCAGGAGATGGTGGAGCCACTCCACGAGGGCCTGACCGCGTTGCCGTACCTGGGCAAGGCGCTCGTGCACACCATGCTGGAGGGGTTCGCCGCCGACGAGTTCCTGTTGCTGCGCGAGGTGTTCGACGACGACCCGCTCGGCAGGCTGTACCACCACATCCGCCACGACGAGATCCGGCACATCGCGATCGGCATGAACTACCTCGCCCGCGAGTCGGTGACGCCGGGCGGGATGGAGACGTGGCACGAGCACGGCGCCGAGTGGGTCGAGACCGGGCTCGCGCTGACCGGGCTCGCCGGAGTGGCGCGCTGGCTCGGTGAGCTCACCGGCCGGGACCCCGGCGCGGTGCACGAATGGTTCCTGCACCGGCACACGGTTCGTTTGCGGGCGGTGGGGATTGAGACGCCAGGAGGAGGTGACGCACGTGAAGATCAAGAAGGTTGAGATCAAGTCGACCGTGACCGGAGTCTGCAAGTACCTGCAGGGCGGTGACCTCGCGGCAAAGCGGTACGCCGTGAAGTAGCCGGACGGGTGGGGCCGGCATCCGGTCCCACCCAACCGATCCCCAGCCATCCCAAGGAGTTCTCGTGCCCAGGTCAACGTGTCTGGCCGCCATGCCGTGGCAGGCCATCGAGTCGCCGTCGTTGCCACTCGGCCTGCTGCGGGCCAGTTGCGCGGCCGAGGGCCTGCCGGTTCCCCGGACCTACCACGGTGGCCTGCGGTGGACCGAGTTCCTCATGGCCGTCACCGACGGCGAGCTCGGCCCGGCCGACTACACCGACGTGGCGGAGAACGGCCTGTTCCACGGGCTGGGCGACTGGGTGTTCACCGGCGTGCTGCACGACGATCCCGAGTTCGGTGTGTCCATTTTGGACGAGTACCTCACCAGGCACGCCGTGGACGTCGAGCGGGCGCGCCGGATGCGGCCGTTCGCGGCGGAGTTCGTCGACCTCGCGGCCACCGAGATCCTCGCGAGCGACCCGGACACGGTCGGGTTCAGCACCACGTTCATGCAGAACGTGCCCAGCCTCGCGGTGGCCAAACGGATCAAGGAGCTGGCGCCGGACGTCGTCATCGTCTTCGGCGGCGGCAACTGCGACGGCGACATGGGCACCGCGCTGCACCGCAACTACCGGTTCGTCGACTACGTGGTGCGCGGCGAGGGCGAGGTGGCGTTCCCCGAACTGTTGCGGGCACTGGACGGCACCGCCGCGCTCGCCGAGGTGCCCAGCCTGTGCTGGTGGGATGGCGAGACGCAGCACGTCAACGACACGCAGCCGCATCCCGTGCCGCCGGGCCGGATTCCGGTGCCGGACTTCGACGACTGGTTCTCCTACCTGGACACCTCGCCGGTCCGCGGCTACGTCGAGCCCAAGCTGGTGGTGGAGACCGCGCGCGGCTGCTGGTGGGGCGAGGTGCACCACTGCACGTTCTGCGGGCTGAACGGTTCGCTGATGGAGTTCCGTTCCAAGGCGCCGGACCGGGTGCTCGACGAACTGTCCTATTTGGTCTCGCGGCACCAGGTGCTCGACGTGATCACCGTGGACAACATCATCGACAGCAACTACTACCGCACGGTGTTGCCCAGGATCGCCGAGCTGGACTGGGACCTGCGGGTGCACTACGAGCTGAAGTCCAACCTGAAGCCGGCCGAGATCGAGTCGCTGCGCCTGGCCAGGGTGGCGCACGTCCAGCCCGGGATCGAGTCGCTGGTCAGCCCCGTGCTCAAGCTGATGGACAAGGGCGTTTCCGGCGTGCACAACGTGCGCACGTTGCGGGACTGCGAGTCCGCCGGACTCACCGTGTCGTGGAACTGGCTGTACGGCTTCCCGGAGGAGACCGCCGCCGACTACGCCGACGTCCTGGCGCAGCTGCCGGCGCTGTGCCACCTGCAACCGCCGTCGGCCGCGGGCCGGATCCTGTTGGAGCGCTTCAGCCCGTACTTCCGCAACCCGGCGCTCGGGTTCCCGGAGCGGACCAGCGCCGACCTGTACGAGCACGTGTACCAGCTGCCCGAGCAGGAGAAGGCGGACCTGGTGTACCTGTTCGACACCCCGAACCGCGGTCTCACCGAGGCGGAGGCCGCCGAGCTGACCGCGCAGGTCCACGCCTGGCACGACCTGTACGCCGACAGCTACCTGCAACGGCTCGACGAGGACGGCGCGATCGTGTTGCAGGACCGCAGGGTCACGTGGCCGCACGAGGATCTCGTGATCGACGACCCGGACCTGGTGGCCGCCTACAACGAGCTGGAGCACGGCAGAACACTGTCCGCGCTGACGAGACGGCTCGCCGACGCCGGACGGCATCCGGACCCGGAAGTGTTGCGGGACTGGGTGGCCATGCTGCTCGCCCGCGGGCTGCTGTTCACCGAACGCGGCGGCTACCTCGCGCTGGCGACCACCGCCGCGCCGGTGAAGGTGGGGTGACCAGGCTATGACCACACAACTGGGAATCGCGACCCGTACACCGCGGGAGCGGGGCAGGACCCTCGTTCTGCGCGAGCTGTCGGCGCCCGCCGAGATCGCCGCCGCCGGCTACCAGCGGGTGGTGATCGAGGAGCCCGTACTGGCAGGGGAGAACATCGACGAGGACCTGCGGCTGCTGCGGTTCCTGCGTGAGGCCACCAGCCACACGCTCCGGCTGGACTGGACGCTCAAGGGCACACCACTGGTCGAGCCGAGGAACCTGACGCACCTCGTGCCACCGACTCGGGGAGTCGGGCCGGCCACCGCCGAATGCGTCGCCGCATGGCGGGAGGCCTATCGTTACGGCACCTTCTACTACCGCCGAGGCCCGGGTTTCGTGACGGTCAAGGACGTCCGGCCGGACGGCGAGACCACGTACCTGACCATCGAGGACGAGAGCGCCGAGCAGTTCACCGTCCTCGCCGACGCCACCGCGATCGCCGAGCTGGACGCGGCCGGCATCGACGCGCTCGGCGACGCGGTGGACTACGGGCTTGCCGTGCGCGGCACGGAAACGTTGCTGCTGTTGCCTTTCCGCATGCGGCGCTGGCCGGTGCCCTACGTGGCGGCCTGAACCACCGGCTCGGCCCGCCACCCCGGCAGCCAGAACGGGGTCAGGCTGACCGCGCTGACCCCGATCCCGACCACGATCGCGCCGAACACGCCGAACGGCAACGTGGCCAGCCCGGCCGCGAGGGCCGCACCCACCGGCGCACCGAACATGGGCCCCATCAACACGATGCTGAACACCCGTCCCTGCAACGCATCCGGCGTCCGCTCCTGCCGAAGCGTCGCCACACACACCCGGAACACCGAGATGGCGATGCCGAACACGAACTCGTACGCGGCCAGCATCACCAGCGGCGCGAACAGCGAGGCCGACAGGATGAGCACGAACGACGCGACCGCGACCGTGTCGAACAGCGTGCCGGCCCAGGCGAGACCGAGCCGGCGGACCACCCGAGGTGCGACCACGCTGCCGACCAGCAGGCCGACGTTCCCGGTCATGGCCGCGAGCCCGAGCGCGACCGGGGTGAGCCCGAGATCGTGGTAGGCAAAGGGAAAGTACAGGCTGCCGATGAGACCGCCGCCCACGTTGAACACCGTCGTGCCGATGAGGATCCGCCGCAGCACCGGATCCGCCAGCACCGCCTGGACCCCCTCTTTCGCGGCACGCCGCGGCCGGTCGGTGGCGGCGGGGCGAGCTGGTGGAGCGGGCAGCCGCACCAGCATCAGCGCGGACAGCAGTTGGCTGGCGCCGTCGACCAGCAGGGCGAACCCGGCGCCGAGCCACCCGACGACCACACCGCCAGCGCCAGGCCCGACCATGGTGCCCAGCGACCGGCCGAACGTCATCCCGGCGTTGGCCGACACCAGCTCCCGGCCCTCGGACAGCGCCGGCACCAGTGCCTGCGCGGAAACCTGCACTATGGTCGAGGTCACGCCGACCCCGACGGCCACCACGAGCAGCCACGCGACCGTCAGCTGCCCCGCCGCGGTGAGCGCTGGCACGGTGAGCACCACCAGCCCGCCGGCCACCAGACCGATGATGATGGCCCGTTTGCGGTCCGTCCGGTCGATCCACACCCCGGCCGGCACACTCACCACCGCCCTGGCGGCCAGGGACACCGCGTACAGCAACGCCACGACGGTGGCGGAGGCGTCCAGCAGGCTCAACGCGATCAGCGGCAGCGCGAACTCGGTGACACTGGCGCCGAAGGAGGTCACGGCGTTGGTCAGCACCAGCCGCCGCACGGCGCCGAGGCGGCTCAAGCCGGTTGTCCCGGCTCGAACTCGCGCAACGCCTTGCCCAGCCGCAGCACCAGCTCACCGCAGTCGGCGCGGCTCATGGTCAGCGCCGGCATGAGCGGCAGCACCCCGATGGAGAAACTGGTCAGCAGCCCGTGATCCCGGCAGGCCAGCCGCAGTCGGTTGACGTCGGTCAGCGACCACGGCGTCCGGTCGGGGTGGGCCAGCTCGATCCCGATCATCATCCCCTCGCCGCCAACGGCGCTGACCGCGGGAATGTCGGCGAGGCCGTCGCGGAGCAACGCGGTGAGGAACGCGGCCTTCTCCCGCACGGACTCGAAGAACCCCGGCGCGGTGATCAGGTCCAGCACCGCGGCGCCGGCGGCCATGCCGAGCGGGTGGCCGTCCGTGGTGGAGCCGTTGAGAAAGCCGACCCGATGCTCGGTGCCGGCCAGCGCGTCGTAGATCGACCGGGACACGGCGAGCGCCGAGAGCGGGAAGTACCCGGCGCTCAACCCCTTGCCGAGCACCATCATGTCCGGCGCCGACTCGAGCCGCTCACTGACCGTCATCCGGCCGGTCCGCCCGGCGCCGGTGGTGATCTCGTCGGCGATGAGGTGGATGCCCCGCGCCCGGCACACCCGCGCCAGCTCGTTGAGGTAGCGGTGCGGCACCGGTCGCACGAACGTGCCGAGCACGGGTTCGATCATGACGGCGGTGACCCGGTCCGTGCCGAGGCTGTCGATCAGCTCGACGACCGGCCGCACCGGGTCTTCGGACTGGTCCTCGACCGTGGGCGTGGCCGCGTGGCAGACGAACCCGTCGATCGGCGCGGAGAACCGGTGGAACACCTCCTCGCCGGTCAGCGCGGTGGCCAGCGGCCCGGTGCCGTGGTAGCTGCCCAGCACCGTGATGACGATGTCGCGGTCTTTCTCACCGGTCATCCGCCGATAAAACCGGGACAGCATCGCGGCCGACTCGGTCATCTGGCTGCCGGTGTTTCCGAATCGGACGTAATCCAGTGGATCCGGCAGGCTGGCCGCGAGTCTGGCGGCGTAGTCCGCGGCTATCTGAGTGGGATGCTCATAACGCATCACGGTGCCGGAGGGAAGAGTATCCAGCTGGGTTCTGATGGCCTCTTTCACGGGTTCACAGGAATAGCCCAGCGTGACGTTCCACATCGAGGACCGGGCGTCGAGGTACTCGCGCCCGGCCCGGTCCGTCACGGTGCAGCCTGATCCACTCACCAGGAACATTCCCGGATCGGAGTCGCGGAAGAAGTCCGCCATGGGCGCCGAGCCATGCCACAGGCGATAGCTGTCGGAATCGAACATGACTCCCCCTGGAAAGATGGCATCGACCAGATCTTTCGCGCAATGACGCTACCACGGAAAAGCGGCAGCGGAAATGCACCAAAGGGCCGTGTGCGCTACTTCAGGCGGTAGTCACGAAGTTACCCATCATCGCCATGTCCTCGTGTTCGAGGTTGTGGCAATGGAAGACGTACTTACCCGCGTAGCCGTCGAAACGGATCGCGATCGCGGCCTCCTCGGCCGGCCGCAGGTCGATGGTGTCCTTCCAGCCCGCGTCGAACGGGCGCGGCCCGGACAACCCCCGCGACAGCACCTGGAACGGCGCGAGGTGCAGGTGAACAGGATGGTGGAAGTCGGTGACCAACCGCCACACCTCGACGGTGCCGAGCTTGGGCCTGGCCGCGATCGTGTTGGGGTTGAAGGGTTGGCCGTTGATGAGCCAGCCGACGCCGCCCCTCGCGAAGTGCAGGTTCCGCGTGGTCACCGCCTGCGACTCGGTCAGCGGAGCGATGGTGGTGAGCCGGTCCGGCACGGTGAACGAGGCAGCGCGACGCTCACCGACGCGGAACCGCATCACCTCGTGCATGCGGCCGCCGTCGAAGTCGTTGTACAGCGTCACGTTCGTGCCGGGCGCGTAGCCGCTGAAGTCGACGATCGCGTCGAGTCGTTGCGCCGGCGCGAGTTCGACGTTCTCGTGTCGCAGCGGCGCGGCGAGCAGGCCGCCGTCGGTGCCGATCTGGACGAGGCCGTCAGCCGGTTGGGGGTCCAGGCGCAGGTCGAGGCGGCGGGCGTTGCACGCGTTGAGGATGCGCAGCCGGTAGGCCCCCTTGTCCACGTGCGCGACGGGCCACGGCGCGCCGTTGACCAGCATGACGTCGCCGAGCACGCCGGGCAGGTAGGCCTCGGTGACGCCGGGAGTCACCTGCAGCGTCGGGTCCACGCTCGGGTAGAGCAGCGAGCCGTCGTCGTCGAAGCTGCGGTCGGTGATCATCAGGGGCAGCTCGCGCGGCAGGCCGAGGGCGTCTTCCTCGTCGTCGCGGACCAGGTGGAAGCCCGCCATGCCGCGCCACACGCTCGGCCCGGTGAAGTCCATGCGGTGGTCGTGGTACCAGAGCGTCGCGGCCCGCTGGTCGAGCGGATACGTGTACGTGCGACTGCCGACCTGCACGTCACCGGTCATGTGGGCGTGCATCGGGCGATATCCGTCCGGATACAGGAAGTCGATCGGATAGCCGTCGCTGTCGGGTGGCGTGCGGCCGCCGTGCAGGTGCGTGACCGTGGGCACCGGCAGGCGGTTCGTGTGCGTGACCGCGGTGGTCCTGCCGCGGCGGCTGACGATCGTCGGGCCGGGGAAGGTGCCGTTGTACGCCCAGAGCTCCGTCCGGGTGCCCGGGATCACGGTCGCCGTCGCCGGGGCCTGGGTGATCTCGTAGTAGTCCGTGCCGGCGTCGCGGCGCACCGGCGCCAGCACCTGGGGAATCGGCAGCGACACCCGGAAGGCGGGTGGCAGCGGCAACCGGCTGCGCAGCAGGTTCCCGGTCGACGACGAGCCGCTCACCCCGAGCGAGAGCGGAACTCCCACGCCCAACCCGATTCCGGCCGCGATCCCGGCGCCGAGGAACGCCCGTCGGCTGACAGTGCTCACGACCGCTTCCACGCCCAGATCGCGAGGAGCACCGCGAGCAGGATCGTCGCGACGCCGAGGGGGATATGGATGGCGATCGCCCTGGCGAAGCCGAGGATGATCTGCAGGGCGACCAGGCCGAAGATCCCGAGGTTCGCGGCGATCGGCCACCACGGCCCACGGCCGGGCACGCGCAGGAGCACCGCGGCGACCATCGAGATCAGCACGCAGATGCCGGCATAGGTCGCGTTCTCGCGGTGGGTGTGCAACGCGCCGTAGCTGCCGGCGAGGAACTGCCCGGCGAAGACCGCCTGGTCGAGCAGCATCACCGCCGCCACCAGGCTGGTGCCGCGGAACACCCAGCGTGGCCACCGGGGTGGTGTGGCCGCCGGGACGGCGGCCTCCGCCGTCTTCGGAGATGTGGAGGTGGTCACAGAGGTCCTCACCAAGATAGATTCAAATGAATCGGTTCCAGATGAATCTAACATAGGATGTGCGTCGATGCTTCGACACACCCACGCGAGCCTTCGTCTCGGCCTGCTGCTGCGCCAGTCCCACCAGCGTGCCGCGGCCGCGCTCAACGACGCCCTCGCCCAGCTGAACCTGACCGGCAAGCACTTCGGCGTGCTGCTGCTCATCCACCGTGACGGCGTCTCGACCCAGCGTGACCTGATCCGGGAGACCGGCAGCGACAAGGCCGGCATGGTCCGCACCGTCGAGGACCTCGAGAACCTCGGCTACCTGAGCCGGACCCGGTCCACAACGGACAAACGAGTCTCGGAGCTGACCCTCACCGACGCCGGCCGAGCCGCGTTCGACACCGCCAGGAAGCTCGGGAGCACCGCGGGGCGGGAGTTGTTCGACTCGTTCACGGACGCCGAGCTCGACACCCTCGAGGACCTGTTGACCCGTTTCGTCGACGCCGGGAGGCAGACATGATCGCGCTGGTGCGCCGCCCTGGGCCGCGGCTAGTCGACGGGCTCGTCACGCACATCGAGCGACACGACGTCGACGTCGCACTCGCGGTCCGCCAATGGCAGTCCTATGTGGACGCCTTGGTCGAGGCGGGCTGGCGGGTCGTCGAGGTGGACCCGGCCGACGAGTGCCCCGACGCCGTGTTCGTCGAGGATCCCGTTGTGGTGTACGGGAAGACGGCCGTGCTCGCGCGGTCGGGCGCGCCGGAGCGGCGGGCGGAGACCTCGGGCGTCGAGAAAGCCCTTGACGGCTACGACATCCGGCGGATCGAGGAGCCAGGCACGCTCGACGGCGGCGATGTTCTCAAGATCGGTGACACGATCTACGTCGGCCGCGGCGGCCGCACCAACGACGACGGCATCCGCCAGCTCGCCGCGCACCTGCCCGGTGCGACCGTCGTCCCGGTGCCCGTGACCAAGGTGCTGCACCTCAAGTCGGCCGTCACCGCGCTGCCGGACGGCACGGTCATCGGCTACCCGCCGTTGGTGGACGACCCGTCGGTCTTCCCCGAGTTCCTTGCCGTGCCTGAGGAAGGCGGCGCGCACGTCGTGCTGCTCGGCGACGACCGGGTGCTGATGGCCGCCAGCGCGCCGGAGACCGCCGCGTTGCTCGAAAGCCGTGGCCTGCGGCCGGTTCTGGTCGACATCAGCGAGTTCGAGAAGCTCGAGGGCTGCGTCACCTGTCTGTCCGTCCGGCTACGCGCACGCTAGCGCCGCGCGGATGTTCGAAGCCGGGTCGCCGCGGTGGTAGATCCGCTCGGACTCCTCGATACCGTCGAGGAACTCCTGGTACCGCACCGCGTGGTACAGGTACGCCAACGGTTCTCCGACCACCAGCGCGCGAGCCGGGTCGCTGTCCGGGCGCACCGCCTGCCAGGCCTCGATCCACATCGCCCTGGCCGCCGGTCCCCTTTCCGCACCAAGGAAATCGGCGACCCGCAGACCGTCGATCACCGGGTTGCCGAAGAACGCGTCGGCGAAGTCGAGGATCACCGGTGGTCCGCCGCGATCGCTGCGCCAGTTCCCGGAGTGGAAGTCGCCGTGGACGATCGTGTCCGGCAGGCCGCAGTCCTCGAGTTGCGCCCATCTCGGCAGCAAAGCGCGCGTGGCCGCCACTTCCTCGGCGGTGAGCCCGAGATCGCGCTCGAGGAGAGTACTGACCTCGTCGGTCACCTTGTCCCGCACCATCAGTCCCGGCGGTGGTGTGTCGACTGCCGACTGCGCCGCGACGAACCGCTGGATCCCGCTCGCGAGCACGGTGTCCGGCGCGTGCCAACAGTCCTCGCCGGGTATGTCCGCGAGCAGCAGCCTGCCGGGCGCCGAGGCGAGCACGGCCGGCACCAGGGTCGGGTCGACGGCGCCGAACGCGGCGATGACCGTGGCCTCGTCGGTCGCGAACGGTGGGGTCGCCTTCAGCCACACCGGTCCGTCCGCCGTGGGGAGGCGGAACAGGCCGGCCAGGTTCCACGTCTTGCGCTGCTCGATCGGCCCGGTGAGCGAGACGGTGTCGCAGGCCCAGCTGAACAGTGCGCGCAACCCGCCCGCGGTGGCCCAGCGCGCCCGCAACGGATCGTCTCCGGTCGACAGGATCGCGGCCGGCAGTGACGCCGTCGTGCCCGACGCTTCGACGTGGTAGGTGACGTGCCCGTTTCGCATGCCGTCGCCGCGGTCGACCCCCAGCAACCGCAACACGTACGCCGGCACCCCGAGCACCCCGCGCAGGTGCGCGACGACCGGCTCGACCTCCGACCACCACGGCACGTCGACCGCGAACGGCCCGACGGTCCCCACACATCTGTCGCCGGACGTGACTACGGCGCTGACTGTTCTCCCCATGACCAGCAAGTGTGTAAGTAGGTGGCTGGCCGGCGCGACTGAGTTTATGTTGGCGCCGTGCATGTCGAAACGGTTTGTGTCAGTGCTGGTAGGACGCCCGAGCGGCCAGGTGAGCCGCTGAACGTGCCGCCCGTGTTCGCGTCCAGCTTCCGCAGCGGCGGCGAGTACGAGTACTCCCGCAACGAGGGCACCCCGACCTGGGCCGCGCTCGAGACCGCGGTCGGCCGGCTCGAGGGTGGGACGGCGACCGCGTACGCGTCGGGCATGGGCGCCGTCGCGGCCATTGTGGACCTGTTGCCGCCGATGTCGAGGGTGGTCGTGCCCGCCGACTCCTACACCGCGGTCCGCCAGCTGGTCGCCGCCCGCGGCCACACCGTCGACCTGCAGGACATCACCGACACCGAGGCCACCCTCGAAGCGGCCCAGAACGCCGCGATGCTGTGGCTGGAGTCGCCGACCAACCCGCTCATGGACGTGGCCGACCTGCCCGCGCTGTGTGCGGCGGACACGCTCGTGGCGGTCGACAACACGTTCGCGACGCCCCTCCTCCAGCAGCCGCTCGTCCTGGGCGCGGATGTGGTGATGCACAGCGGGTCCAAGTACATCGGCGGGCACGCCGACCTGCTGATCGGCCTGACGGTGGCCGCCGATCCGTCGCTGGCCGAGCGGCTCCGGCGGCAGCGCGTGCTGTCCGGCACCACGCCGGGCGGCATGGAGGCGTTCCTGGCGACCCGTGGCCTGCGGACTCTCCCGCTGCGGGTCCGTCAGGCACAGGAGTCGGCCGGCGAGCTGGCAGTCCGGCTCGACCAGCACCCGCGCGTGACCCGCGTGCGCTATCCGGGCTTGGTCGGCGATCCCGGCCACGCCAGGGCGTCCAAGCAGATGTCCGGCTTCGGCGCGATGCTGTCGTTCGAGGTCACCGGCGACGCGGACGAGGTGTGCGCGGCGCTGACCGTGATCAACGCGGCCACCAGCCTCGGCGGTGTCGAGTCCACGATCGAACGCCGGGCGAAACTGGCCGGTCAGGAGCACGTGCCGCCGTCGCTGCTGCGGTTGTCGGTCGGCTGCGAGCACGTCGAGGACCTGTGGGCGGATCTCGATGCGGCACTCTGAACGCCTGGTCGTCGTCCTGTTCGACCGGGCGTCGCTCGGCATCATGTCGTTCGCGTTCGGGGTGTTCGACCTGGCCGTGCACTACGGCGCGATGCCAGAGTTGGACGTGCGCGTGGTCGCCGGCGAGCCGGACGCGGTGCTCACCGGCGGCGGGCTGACTTGCGACCTGCCGTACGACCTGGCCGCGATCGAGGCCGCCGACCTGGTGATCGTGCCGAACTGGCGCTCCGTGACCGAGACGCCGCCGCAGCCGGTGCTGGAGTCGATCCGGACCGCGCACGCGCGCGGCGCCCGTATCGCCGGGCTGTGCAGCGGCGCGTTCGTGCTGGCCGCGGCCGGCCTGCTGGACGACCGGCCGGCGACCACGCACTGGGCGATGGCGAGCGCGCTCGCGCAGCGGTACCCGAAGGTGCGGATGCAGGAGTCGGTGCTGTTCATCGACGACGGTGACGTGCTGACCTCGGGCGGCGGCGCGGCCGGCATGGACCTCGGGTTGCACCTGATCCGCGTGCTGCGTGGCGCGTCGGTGGCGAACAGCCTGGCGCGGAGCATGGTCGTGCCGCCGCACCGGGCCGGCGGGCAGGCGCAGTACATCGAGTCGCCGGTGCCGGAGCCCGATCTGGCCGACCCGGTCGGCGAGGCCATGAGCTGGGCGCTGACCCGGCTCGACCAGTCGCTGTCCGTGGACGAGCTGGCCGGTCGGGCGAACATGAGCCGCCGCAACTTCGACCGGCGGTTCCGGGAGATCACCGGCGCGACGCCGGCGAACTGGGTGACGCACCAGCGGGTCATCCGCGCGCAGCAGCTGCTGGAGCAGACGGAGCTCCCCATCGACGCGGTGGCCAGGCAGTGCGGGTTCTCGTCGGGCGCCGCGCTGCGCCCGCACTTCCGGCGGCTGGTCGGGGTGGTGCCTGCGGCGTACCGGGAGACTTTCGGCGTGAAAACGTCGTAGCTTGGCGTGATCGGCTATCCCGGTCGGGCCTCGTGCGGCCGCATGATTCTGCTCATGAAACTTGATCGCAGGGCACTGTTCGGACTGGGCGCGGCACTCGCGGCGGGCGGCAGCGTGGTGGCGAACGCGGGTGTGGCGGCTGCTTCGCCTTCGCTGTCGGGCTTTCGTGAAGGACACGCCGCCGGGCTGCACTACGTCACGGGCGGTGCCGGCGAGCCGTTGATCCTGCTGCCTGGCTGGCCGCAGACCTGGTGGGAGTTCCGCAAGATCATGCCCGCGCTCGCCCGCCGGTACCGCGTGATCGCCGTCGACCTGCCCGGCATGGCCACGTCCCGGCCGACCACGGGCGACAAGAAGGCCATGGCGCTCGCGGTGCACGGTCTCGTTCAGGCACTCGGCCTGCGGTCGGTGCACATGGCAGGCCACGACATCGGCGCCATGGTGGCGTTCAGCTTCGCCGCCAACCACCCCGCCGCGACGAAGACCGTCACGATCATGGACGTGGCCCACCCGGACGAGGGCCTGTTCACCTACCTGCCGCTGCTCATGCCGCCGGGGGCGGTGTATCCGTGGTGGTTCGCGTTCAACCAGGTCCAGGGGCTGCCGGAGCAACTGCTGGCCGGCCGGTTCCGGCACATGGTCGACTACCTGTGCGACCTGCTGCTGGTCGACAAGACGGCGATCTCCCCGCGGGACCGCGCCATCTACGCGGCGGCGTACGACACGCCGGCGGCCATCCGGGCCGGCAACGCGTGGTACCAGGCGTTCTACCAGGACGCGCAGGACATGAAGACCTACGGCACGATCACCGTGCCCATGCTGGGCATCGCGTCGCTGGCGAGCGGGAACCTGGCGCAGACCCTGATGGGGCAGGGCAGCGACGTGCGCATTGTCAACGTCCCGACGTCGGGCCACTTCCTCGCGGAGGAGCAGCCCGACGCCGTGATCGAGGCCATCACCACTCTGATCGGCTAATGCTGCCCCGCCCGTCGGCCCATGTCCTGAAGGGCGCCCTTAAGACGTTCAACGCCCCGAAGGGCACCCTCAAGACATCCGCCCACCCTTCTCAGAGGCTGCGGGCGGTGATGTCGCCGTAGGCGGTGGTCGCCTGGATGGTCAGGGCGGCGGCGCCTTCGGTGTTCTTGAGCGAGTTGTGGATCCGGCCGTAGCTGGTGCCGGCGTCCAGGGAGGCGGAAACCCCGGCGGCGGCGTCGACCGACACGTCGCCGGCCTGGGTGCGCAGCACGACCGCGCCGCGCACTGCCTCGGCGATCCGGATGTCGCCCTTGCCGGTGCTGATCTCCGCGGGGCCGCCCAGACGCCCCACCGAGACGTCGCCGGCCTGGGTGGTGAGGCGGACGCTCGCGGCCTCGTCGAGCTTGACCGAACCGTGCGCGCCCTCGAAGGTGACGTCGCCGAACCGTCCGACGCCGCGGAGCTCGGCGCTGGCCGCCTTCGCCTCGACGTGGGAGCCGGCGGGCAGTTGGACTGTCACCTCGATGAAGCCGGAGCTGCCGAGGATCTGGTTCTTCGCCGAGGCCTTGATCCGCAGGACGCCGTCGGCGTACTCGACCGTGGTCTGTTCGGCCACCTTCACGTCGCGGCTCTTCGAGGCGTCCGCGGGCAGGACCTCGACCGTGGTGTCGGCCCGGTCGGCTGCGATGAACCGGATGTGCCCGGCGGGGATGTCGAGGATGGCGGCGATCGGGGCGGGGGTGTTGAACTTGTTCATGGGGACTCTCTCCTGTGCTCGTTGTTTCTGATGTTTGAAACGCTACGTTGCGTTCAAAGTTCTGACAACAAGCTCGTTGTGAAAGTCGGCTATTAATGCAGTTCAGAGCGGTGCAATTGTTGCAATGGTTGTGAATCTAACGCAACAACAGGGCTGCTGATCGTTGCAATGGACTGAATGTGAACGCTATGCTGGCGGCATCGGGGAAACACGAAGGAGATCGCGATGCCGGGAGGCAGGCTCAGCCAGCAGGAACGCCAGCAGATCGCGCTGGGCGTGGCCGACGGCCTCGCCTACGCGGAGATCGCCAGACGTCTCGACCGCCCCACCTCGACGGTCACGCGTGAGGTGATGCGGAACGGCGGTCCCACCGCCTACCGCGCCGACCTGGCCCACCACGCCACCGAACGCCGCGCCCACCGGCGCAGGCAGGCCGCTCCCCGAGGTCAGCAGGCACCCCCGCTGGCCCACGGACGCGACGCCGAGGCCGTGCGCGAGTACGAGGAGACGTTCACCGCCCTGTTCATGCGGCAGGGCCTGCCCAGGATGATGGCCGGGGTGCTGACCTGCCTGTCCACCACCGACGCCGGCAGCCTCACCGCGGCCGAGCTCGTCCAGCGCCTTCAGGTCAGCCCGGCGTCCATCTCCAAGGCGGTCGCGTTCCTCGAAAGCCAGGGCCTCATCCGCCGGGAACGCGACGACCGCCGCCGCGAGCGCTACGTC
>Ga0307512_10004618_pt1 | contig 14981 bp, 15 predicted proteins | sample 14_EM_MG_FD_200267 | JGI IMG/M metagenome (GOLD analysis project Ga0307512, IMG submission 200267) | Populus trichocarpa ectomycorrhiza microbial communities from riparian zone in the Pacific Northwest, United States - 14_EM | ecosystem: Host-associated > Plants > Roots > Unclassified | place... | reverse complement strand
CACAAACAGCCGCAGTCCGCCGTCCTTCTGCTTCGCAAATGAGATCGGTGCTGCCGCAGGCGGTGATGAACTCTATCTTTCCCAGCTCTTGGTCTCACTGGCTCTTTCCGAGATTTCGTAGATCCACGCAATTTGTGTGGTTCTTCACGGCCGGGTTACCCTGTCATTTCCTCTCACACTCTTCCTAATGAATTCCCTTTGCATGCCGTGATAGGTGCGGTGCGAGAGTTGGCATATCTTTGCTGAATACGTCCACATAGTCCTTGTATCTCACGAGGATACAACAAATCTTGATATTGTGAAATCTTGATATTGTAAACTCTTGATATTGTGCTGGGATGCGACCCCCATCATCTGTTACCATCTCCACGTTAACTATGTCTGTTCCTATTCTCATTAGCCTGTTCTGCATTGTGCATTGTAGCATGCGTTGGCAGAGTGGAGATGGGTAGGGGTCCCGGGATAGCTGGATCAGACGGTTCGTCATAATAGGACCAAGCCCCGTTGCCCAGTTTCTCCCTTCGTGTCTCGGCGAGCCGGTAGCAGTCATTCAAACACCGTCACTGTGTCACTCTTCTGCCGCAACTACCGCCGCTGCTCCTGCTCGCACATTCAACATCCTGTGGTTTCTCTCACTTTCGGTGATGCCTTCCAGCGATGCTCACAGCAACCCTTGACATTCGCCAAGTCATATGACGAATGCCTCGACCACTTCTTCACCAGCTCCGAGATGATCGAATGCGGTAGCCCCAAGTAGTTGTATACCCGGAGAAGGCTCACCATTTTGGTTACCTCACCGCGTTCCAGCAGAGGACTTGTCCAATCTCCTTCTGGAATCTTCGCCCGTTGTGGTCCATTTGGCGCTCGCAGGGCTGTCAATTGACTGTTGCTGCAGTCGATATCCAGGTTTCTCGCCATAAATCACGGCAAGCCCAAGACTAGGTCTTATACCTTCATTGGGACGACTAAAACCTCCGATTCGTCAACCGGTTTAAGGTGCTCACATACTGAACCAAGCGACTGGCCATTTGACTCTCTACATACATCATGAAAGGGCCAGGGAGAAAGTGAATGCTGGTTCGTATGGTGGCTCGAGTTTCCTAAGTAGGCTCAGCGATATAATGATGCTCATTGCACCGCAGTCGATTAGTTCTTTGACTTGCTGCATGTTGCTGTGAATAGTTCATACAAGGACTTGATGGATGATATGCGCCGAATCAGGTCTCTGTGTGCCACATAGATATTGGCTTCACATCAGAGCACGACCTTCCAGAGTGACGCTTGATTTTAAGGCGATTCGGTGAGGTTGAATCTCATCCAAGGTTGCAAATAAGGTTTTGTGGTCTCCGCTGCCGCAGCGAGCGCGTTGCCGGTTTGCCTTTCGGCTTTCGCAGACTTGCTTTGAAAGCCAAGGCGCTGTATATAGTGGGCACAGCTGCCTCCACTGGGCTTGTTGGACTAGACCGATTTTGAATTCCCGGTATCGGGATTGTTAGGATTATTGGAATTGGCGGAAGTGCTTTCCGCAGGTTCGGAGATGAATGGTCAGCAGTTGCATTTCTTATCGCCGCCATTCTGAGAATCTCCCAATTGCATTTGTTGTTTTCGCTGTCCTGCGGGCTTCTTCGAGGTTGCTAGAGCTGTTGGTATACACGATACGCTGACTAGCAATCGTCTGTTGACTTCGCCTTCGGCTCTCGGTATTGCCGATTCAGCGGTTTCATCGCGTCATTGATTGTAGCTTCTCTGACGGATGATCACACTCAATTTACTTGTAGGAATGGAGTTCGACTCAATATCTCAATTGTATCCGGTTTCTCCCTTTGGCCGGATCGGATTGTCGCGGCCTGTAGTCGTGATAATTGTGTTCATCGCCGGTGACGCGTCTCGACAGTTGGTCTCCAAACTGTTCTCCGCTGCCATCATGGTGCTCAATTGAATGATGAGACGATCGATATCCTTTCTTGCAGTAATCATGCTTCGATATGTCGCTTTTAAGGCGGTAATCTCAATTGTAAACTGTATGATGTGGCGCGTCGGTTAAGGGGTAAAACTCGTAATCCAGTGAGCGAAACGTATCTGTTTACTGAAGACCAATAATAGTGTAAGGGCACTTACGCCTGCCTTCGCCCTTATAGGCATACGTATGGTAATTATGGTATACGGTTGCAAACGTGGACTTGACTGGTAATGAATATAGGTGTATAGGTAAGATTATCGCTAGAGATCTAAGTCTCGTGGCGAGCTGACTATATAGAATGGCCGTTACCCGGACCTGGGTCACGTGCGGCCGTTACATAAATCCTGAAATGAGATGGCGATTCGACGTGTCTTGGTGACAGTCGGAGGTTCAAATGTCCTTTGCTGCCAGTTTAGAACATTTCGTCTGTCGTTTCGGTCAATATGGATCAACCTGGATGTCAAATATGATCTTCCTCTGCGAACTTACTATTGTGATTCCTCGACTTCCTTTCCTCTTCGTGATGGCCAACGCGGTTTCATCAACCATCGAACTAGTCAATTCTGTGACCTCTGACTCTGTTAAACTTTGTGATGTGAGCTTTGCCAGCAAGTGTTTCCCCATTGGGCTGTTCCCATGATCTGATGGAGGGAGAAGAACTTGATAGCAAACGATACAGACGATGCGAGTGCTGCCGGTCTCCTCAATTCAGCAGTGTATATAGAATCACCACAAATGCGCATGTCTAGAATTATTCCAAACAATAGGCCGCTTCCAGGCTACATTGATTGAAGCCCACCAAGCATCGATGACGATTTCAAAAGTAAGGTGGCTCAAATCACGAATAAAGGGACGTTAATTTTTGGAAGAGATCATAACCTCGAGCAATGAGGTGTTTAACAATCTTGAATCAGACATGGCGGTAGGAATTAGAAATCTGGGTAATCTGACTCTAAAGACTACCGAAGGTGATGATACAGTAAAGCAGACTACGGGTTTATAAATATTGACTCTACAGCTACAGGCAAAAAAATCGTATCTGTGAGACTTTGCATGCATATTTGTGAAGTAGTATACAAGTACATATTGAAAAAACTGACCGCGTAAGACTCAATTCTGTATCAAAGTGATCCAGTTCATTGCTGTGTAGCTTACTGAGCCCCAACTAAAATGGTTGAGGTTCGGTGGGCACTCAATTGTTGGAGGCAGATGTGATATCGTCAGTAGCATTTTCACCTGTAACAGTAGTTGATATGTAGATGATAGGTCAACGCCTTTCCGTGGCCCTTAGATTGTCCAAGATGCAAGACCAAAAATTGTCGACGCTCTGTTGACGGTCATTTTCAGGAGGTGGTCACGATATCGTCACTAGCAACTTTGCCCACAAAGGAGGCCGATTCATTGATTATTGGTCAAGGTCAATGCACAGAGCATTGAGTGTCCATGATGCAAGACCAAAAATCGTTGACACTCCGTTGACTCTCATGTTGAGAAGATGGTAGTGATAACTTCCCTGCAATATTTTCCCATAAAGGCGGCCGAAACTTCGATTCTAGCTTAATATCGTCGCACAGCTGTTTGATTATCCAAGTATGCAAGAACGAAAATCGTTGAGGCTCCGCTGACGCTCATTTTGAAGAGATCATAACGATGTTGACGCTAGCATTTTTAGCCTTAAGGGCGGCCAATACTTTGATTACGTGATACTGCGACCATGTCTTCTGTTTGAGCATCAGACTCACAAGACCAAAAATCGTTCACGCATCGTTGAAGCTCATTTCCATGATGGGTCAACGAGAGTGTCACTATCCTTTTTGCCTATAAAAACCGCCAATACAATCACTTTGAAAGAATGAGACTATGCAACTGTTTGTTCGCTGAAAATGTAAGAATAAAAATCATTGAGACTCCGCTGACGCTCAACTTAATGACATACTGACAGTCAGAGGGTGCTCAACAATTGAATGTAAAAATGCATATAGTCGTTATTGGCAGCCAATAAATCGTTTCTATGTATAAACATTTTCATCCAAATGCTTCCAAGCCTCTCAATTTCTGATCCACCACTAGACACATTATCTCAGTGATAAATGAAGTTGACTTATCACGATCCAGCGCTTTCGGCCGGCAGTTAACCGCAAATAAATCCGTTTACTAGTTTTTGATACATTCAGCCCGACTTCCTCATCTTTCCCCATCCAGCTCAATCTCCGCGATTTCCATGCCCTAACATCAGCCATTTCCAATATCTCGACTACATGCACCAAGTCTGTGCAGCAAAATATCCAGTTGGATCAATGATCGTATGCTGCATGACGGTTGTCATTGATCCAGCTTCGCATTGCACTTTGACTGCTGAATCTATGACTACTTGCACATCACTGACTTATAGTCTGTTAGTGAGTTTCGTGTGTAATTTAGATATAATTGTCTTACTTACTGGTGACGGGCAGGATGCTATCAGGTTTGTTGGTCGTCAGTGAACGAGATTTGATCTCTCAAACATTGGCATGGCCTATCCCACCCTTGCACATGCATAGACGAATTATCATGTCTCACAATTTGGTCACTGAAACCAAGTAAAAGCTGACACATAGCGAAATAAGTACGGGTATTGCATTTCAAATTGATACATCGTCACAAATGCCGATTTGCCTTTTCATTCCTCCGGCGACGCAGAAGCCATCACCATGTCCTCGTTGGGATCCGATGTCTATATAGTAATTAGCTTGGGACACTATATGCAGGGGTTGAGGGTTGCGGGTTCATTATCCTTGGATTGCTGAATGTGTGAACAATATGGTATTGGGGCGGGCGGGACAGACGGAATGCGTTCAGGAATCTGCCCTTTTCCGCGAACCTACCCTCATATGACCACTCCCCGCTCGGGAACTCACTAGCGGCATTGGCAAGTTTCCAGGGACGTTATCAACAGTCCCCCGAGACTGACAAAATGTCGTCGGCCCAGTTGACTGAGCATCATCTGCGGTTTGAGGTTGAACGACCGCCGGAAACTTCAATGCAGTTGTACAGTACTTCTTATCCATTTCACGGAAGTAGTCAGCCGGGACTCCCCGGCCTGGTTGGGTCAATGCGTCAAGCTTCATCTGCTTCTGCAGAACAAACTCCATGCCATACTGTACCATTTTAGAGATTGTGCTGATCACCCACCCCGGTTGGTGATCTTCGCTAAGCTTGCCCCCCACAGGATCTTCTTGATCACCATCCTGGTCTTCCACATCCTACCCATTGCCGGGAATTGCAAGATGACTCAGGCTATCCCCGACGGCGTTTAACCTCTGCTCAAAAGTTGGTTCAGGCTTGGTGGTTGTCAATCCCGCCTTTTCAGCATTTCTCATATCACCCTGCTTCTGTTTAACTGCTGTCTCTCCGTCTTCAACTCGCTTTCTTGCAACAGCAGTCTCTCTTTCCACATAAACTTTGATCCATTACTCCTTATCTTCTATACTTGAGGAGTGCATTTCCTGTCGTTTCCCAGCCGCATGCTGCTTTCTGCATCCCAAGCTACACTACGCACCAAAAGCTCGGACCCATCCTGCTTCGAAGCCGCTTTCGCCTGATTCGCTTGATGAGGTCGTCGTGTTGAATGCTTTGTCAATTTGCCGTATTTGCCTGCCATTAGCGGGGAAAAGTTCGTTTTCGGAACATTGACCATTGAATGTTGTGTTAACTTTGTTTTCTGGATGAGATGTAGGATGTTGCAAGATATGGACCACATTGAGGCAAGCTGCGTCGTATATGTCGAGGTTGGTACTTCTAATCGACTTGAACAAAGCATAATCTGCGTTTGGACCGTCACAACATTGGGAATAGCAATGCTAACTGTACATCATGACCTCATGTTTACCTTCTGTATCATGTAATATCCCAGAGATTTCTGGAGACAAACAACAGCAGACGTAGTTTCCAACAAAGATTGGACCGTTATCACCGCACAAACACGACATTTCGACGGTAGTTAATCATGATTATCGCGGTAACCAAACACACATCATCGGACCGACTTGGTGCAAATAGCAGGACGGTTGGCAACCCGTGCATCTGGCATCGATGCGCAGCAGGATCCATCATGTGTAGAACGAGCAAGTTGGCTGGTACGCATGCCATTTTGGCTTAAAGCTTACTATATAGTCCTCAGGACTTCCCAGTTCTTTTCGTTATCTTCTCCCTCAGGACTTCCCCCGTCCCGTGAGCAAATAGCCTCTCCGTACGAATAGCAGTCAATGTCATCGATGATCCAGGTGACATCTCACTAGAATTAACTAATACGCAAGTCTCCCGCAGAGCCGCACTAATGCCACAGAGCCACACCTAATCTGACCGAGCCGCACATTAACATGACCAGGGTCATCCACATACATCACAACCTTCTCCAATCATCTTCGAGAAACCTCTCGAAGAAACAAAACACCCTGATCTAAAAACAAACATGGTTTCGCGATGTCTCTGTATCATCCAAAAAACGCCTACTCCTCACACCATCTTTCGTGTCGTTTTCCACTTTGCCTTTGGCCGCCAGCCCATTTCCTTCCAATACTGCTCCACCATTTCTTTTGCTTTTGCCATATTCTCCTCTGGCTCCCATGTATTATCCTTCTCATCCCAACCTGCCCATTTCACTTCATATTCCCAACTTGTTCCGTCAGAGCTAGGCCGGTGTTTTGCGATTGATTCAAAGATGTAACTTTTGCCTGCGCAGCAGGTCCGTACCGGCAGAGGTGGCGGCTGCCAGCCAATCCTAGAATCATCCGTGTGGTCAACTTTGAGCCTGCTGACACTAACTGTATTGTCGATAATGATGTCATTTGGGAGATCTAGTTCGACGGAGTTTCCGCGTATTCGTAGGATCTCGTATGGGCCAATGTAGCGGTGTACCAGGCTGCGTCATGTGGGGTTGAAATTTGCGTATTTGATTGGCAAATCCTTTATATATGAAAATACTTTCGCACCGGTGGTGATAACGGGGTCAATTGGTCGTCGCGACATATTAGCCTCAACCGTCTGTTTATATTCAGCATCGCGCATCTCATCCCGGGCAACGCCCAAAATGTGCTGCAATGGTTCGACAAATTCGCGGCCTGGTAAGGTTGTCACTGATTCATTGGCCTGCGGTGGTTGGAGGTCTGCAATTAAGTCAAACGGCAAGGGCGGCTCATAACCAAGATCGAGTTCGAAAGGCGTCTGCTTTGTTGAGCGGTGCACTGAAGAGTTGTAAGCATACTGCACTAATGGTAGGTAGTCTTCCCAATTTGCTTGATCATGAGTTGAGAAGCCATGCAAATAGCGTACAACAGTAGTGTTTGAGTTTTCGGAGAGACCACCCGTTTCCCGATGGAATGTGGTAGATATGAGCAGCTTCATCTGCAGAATCGTCGCAACATGTCTCCAATAGTCTGCTGTGAATCAATACATCGCAGTCTGATACAACCTCTTGAGGCGCTGCGTGTAGGCGGACGGCGTTGTCGATGCCTACGCGCGCGAAGGCCGGGGCGTCGATTGTCTTCTCGCAGGCTGGGGAATGTGCTCTGTTCGTCATGTGGTCGAGAAACGTTACAATGCACTCATGGGCATTTCCTGAGGTTGCCAGGTCAGTTATGAAGTCGATGCAAATTCTTTGCCAACGGCCTTTGGCTATTGGAAGTGGTTGTAGGAGGCCCACGGGTTTCCCACTCCGGTGGTTGATTCGGTGGCAGATGTCACAGCCTGCAACGTATCGCTGGGTATCGCGCTACATTTTCTGCCAGAAATACCGGCCATTCATACGTAAGTACGTTCGGTCCGCACCGAAGTGTCCCCCTGCCGGAGTGTCTTGGGCTTCATGGACGATTAGTCGCTGCGTCGTCGTTGGAATAGACAACCGTCCTCACATATCTGCCTTTCCGTCTTCCTTCTTCTCTTATGCCCTTGCTGTTGAGTTTACCTGTGTCTTTCCCAAATCTCCACGTAACCACAGTAGCCCATTCTCTTCCAAATAGAATGGTTGCGCTGTCACCTAGCATTTGCGTTCCTTGGTAGATGCAGTGGATGGCGTGGGGCGGGGACTTGGGTTGGCCAAGGAATGTCCAATAGGCCCGAACAATTCATCGTCAATTATGCCCGCCTTGAGGTCATCATCCTATTCTCCGCCCGCAGTAATTTGCAGTGCTGTGAACCTACACCACTCCGGTCGGAAATGTGGGCGGCGAGACACTGCGTCCGCAACCTGATTCTTCACACCCGGGATGTGCTTGACCTCCTAGTCAACTTTCTGTAGGACTGTCAAGATATCCATCTGACGTACGGTGAGGTGTGGTTGTGTGAGGATGCAGCGCATGGTTGCATGGTCCGTGTGTACCAAAAATGGCTGCTCGGCTCCATGTAGGTTGAATTTCCAGGACAATGTTGCATCTCGGATGCCCAATAGTTCTCTGTTATATGCAGGGTATCGCGTCCCCGCATCGTGTAACTTATGGCTGAAAGAACCCAGTACCTTCTCTGTCTCATCTTGCACCTGGGAGAGCACCGCGCCCAATGCATATTGGCTAGCATCCATGTGCAGGCAGTATTTGGCTTCAGGGTCCGGTAATGCAAGGACCGGAGCATCGCAGAGTGCCTTTTTCAGCCTGTCGAATGCATGCTGGCACTCTCTATCCCAAGCGAATGGAGTGTGCGTGACTCTCCTTGGTTCTCCAAGTCGCCGCCCCACGTCCCGTTTTCCTTTCGGAGGAGTGCCAATCGCGTACAATGGCATCGCAATGTGAGCGTAGTGTTCAATGAATTTTCTATTGTAACTGGTGAGGCCTAGGAAGCCTCTGACGTCCTTACTGTTCTCAGGTTGAGGCCTATCCATTACCGCACGAGTCTAATGCTCCTGGGCGTGTTTGCCGTCCTTGCCAATGTCAAAGCCGCAAAAATCAACTTTCTGACCAGCCCAGGCGCATTTTGCACGTTTGGCCTTGAGACCACGTTCTGTCAGCAAATTAAGCACATCTCAGACATGTATGACGTGTTCCGCCAGGGTACAGCTGTGAATCATACTATCGTCAAGGTATACGATGATGGATTTGCGCTTCATTGGTTCCAAGATGCCGTTCATCATCGGCATGAACTGGCTGGGTGCGTTTGCCAGGCCTAACGGCAGGACTCGCCACTGGTATAAACCAAGTTTAGTGGTGAAGGCCGTCGTTTGCCTGTCGGCTGTGGCGATGTGAATTTGATGGTAACCAGCCGCCAAGTTCAATTTTGTGAACCAGCAGGAGCCGTGCTTGGAGTTGAGTAAATCTTTGATGTGTGGAAGAGGATAACAATCCTTCGCGGTTATGGCGTGTAATGCACGATAATCTATGCACATGGGCAGCGTACCGTGAGGTTTTGGCAAGAATAATATCGGTGAACAGAAATTGCTTCGAGAAGGCTGAACCCAACCGCAGCGAATCGCCTTGTCTATCTGCCCCCGAAGTTCTGCTTCTTCCTGCGGGGAGACGCGGTATGGTGAGCGGAACGGTATTCTGCAAGTAGGGTCCATTGTAATCTCAAAATCGGCCTGCCTTCCATTCTCAGAATTTGCAAATGTTGGCTCACCAAAGAGGCCGTGGAATTCTGTTAAAATCTCCTGAAACTCACCCGGCGGTTCTTCTGTCTGAAGTGTACTGCCATCGCCGAGGTGGTGTACTTTGATCAATAAGGCCCGTTTCAACAAGCGGGCAGACACGTTTTTAAGTTCCGCCTTCCGTATGATATGAATACCCATGAATTTGGCCTGCTCCACTATTTCTTCATCGACGTCCAAGGGGCGTAGGCCAGGCAAGTAATGTACTCGGCCCTCCTCTCATTCCTCCCAGAGGTTATCCGCAAACCACATTCCATTGCTGTCATGGTCAATTTGATATCGTCGGTTGATATCACTCATCCATCATTTGCCTAGCACAATATCAAACCCATTGACGTCGTAGATCTTAAATTCCGCCTCTTAGACATATGACGCACCGAGTCGTAGTTTCAATTTGACTCTATGTCGTTGCGTGATGCAATCCTCTGCCTAGATATTGGCCATCTCCACAATCATCCATCCGGCCTTCTTTGCCTACAGGGCGGCCCCTTGGCGTTTTAGTTCCTCAATGAACTTCCACCCCACATAGTTCTCTGACGCACCATCGTCCTTCACTACCTTTGCCATTTTGCTCCTCCACCATACTCTTTTCGTTTGGTATCTTATTTTGCCATTAAACCTTAGCAGGTCGAGCACTGGGTCATCTAGTTTACTAACATTCACGTGGTGGTAACGGGTGAAAAACTTGAATTGACTATCTGGCACCAATTTGCCACCTTTTTTGTTTGACAATACTGTACATGATGTTGTTTTTATGTGACGTACAGCCGCAGCTACTGACCTCCTTTGCCTTTTCCCGCTGCACAGTCCCAGTCTGAGAGGCTATCCAACTCGCTCTCCGCCTCGCTGTTCGTCTCCTGCTTTGCCTCCATTTCCTCTGGAAGCCGCCCACTCTCTTTTCTACTGGTTAGTGCACCTCCCCGTTTCTTATCTTTACGAGGGCTTCCAGACCTGGCTCTTGGGGCATCTTTGCCGACCACAGCGTGTTCGAGTAGCTTCTTCATCAAGTCGCGGTTTGGGCAATTGTGAAAGATATAACCCACCTGGCAACAGTTATAGCAGGTCAAGCTGTCATGTTTGGCCAGGCTAACTGTGCCGGTTGTACCACCTCTCTTGGAGTTCATCTTCCTAGCTGAAGCTTTCGTAGTTGTGGTAGTGTTGGGGCCACTTCCAGATTGGGACTTGTTGAGAGACGTGTCCAGTGCGGCGAGTTATTCCATGCGCTGTTAGAGGCATCAGCAACAACTCTAGTGTCCGTCCGAAACACCCGGGTGTTCCGGACGGTTCGGAAGGCTTTGACAGAATTTCGTACCCTCTAACTGAGAATTACACGCTACCGGTCACCCACGCAACGGGTCGCGTTGCATACCTACCTCCTTTACTTTTTGGTGACGTTTACGCACCATCAGAAGGACACGTGTGTTACACTGTTCGCAGGGGCTGCAGTTATGCTGAAGCCGTTTACACAACGCCTGGCGATATTAAATCATAGCTACTAGTTCTCATTGTTCAACAATTTTCAAAACTTATTGTATTCTCATCTATGTATCTATCTATCTATATAGCTACCTATCTACACATGGTATATCTGGACTGCCAGCACGCCGTGATTGTCATCAATTCGAGGTGCGCCTGAAGATGACGATCGAGTGAACTCAGAGATACACTCCGAGGCCATGATCGAGCGAGGTTGGAGATGTAATTGGAGACCGAGATTGAGTGAACTCCGAGATGCACTCCAAGCTGTGATCGAGCGAGTTTGGAGATGCACTTGCAGCATGCTATGATCGAGAGAGATTAGAGGAGTACTCGATCTAGAGGCGGTCGATGGGAGGCACGCCAGGTGCCGAAACTCTATTCATCGGTTAGTTAACTCGAAACCGGGCATGATGCACTTGGAGGCCGTGCTCGATCGAGCTTGGAGATGCACTGGGACGCCGTGATCGCGCGAGTTTGGAGATGCATTTGGAGGCCTAGGTCGAGTCAACTCAGAGATACACTCCAAGGCCGTGATCGAGCGAGATTGGAGATGCACTTGTAGCAGGCTATGATCCAGCGAGATTGGATGCGCCGGTTCTGAGACTCTATTCATCGGTTAGTCAACACCGTGGGAATGTGACGAGGTGACTTTGCCTTTGAAGCTCGTATGGAGAACTGGCTGGTGGCGGTCGATCGGTAGGGAGGTACGCCGGAAGCTGAAACTACATTCAGGGGTCAACTCGAAATCGTGAGAATGAATGGACAACAGACAATCTTAGGTGTATGCTGTACTCGGTGTATGGTGTACTCAGTGTATGCTGCACTCAGTGTTGACACATGGTGATGGCATGGAGAGATAGAGAGGGATGACTTAACTTTGTGTTCTTGTGATGATGGTAGAGTTGTGGACGAGAAAGATGGGGGATGAAGGTGAGAATGATATGGAGGATACGAGCGGCTATGAGAAAAACAGAGTAGGACTTGCCTAATTTGGTTTAGAAGACCTCGTATAGGTGTTATTACCCGCCGGATCGGGACTCGTATCTGCCATATCGGCAATGGTCAATTGACTCGCACACAAAATTCTCTAAGTCCCAGTTTCTCATGATGTTTTCCCCCATCTCCTCCAATCTCTCTCATTCTTGTGCTCAACTCTAGTACCATCACCTAAGAACACCAAGTTAAGTCATCCCTCTCTATCTCTCCATGCCATAATCATGAGTTAACACCGAGTACAGCATACACCAAGTACAGCATCATCCCAAGATCGACAGTCTCCCGCTCCCAGCCACTTTCTCATCTCTCCGCATATGTTGTACTCAACTCTCTACATTGCCACGATTCCAAGTTATCCAATGAATAAAGTCTCAGCTGCGATCGCACCTCCCTCCACATCGACCGCCTCCAACATCAGCAAAAAATATTTCAGTCCGGGCGGAATGGCTCCGTCAGAGTGGACGCGCTCCGTCAGAGCCGTCAGAGACACCATGGTGGCGGATTACTCCGCCCCCGGCCTCAATACCACGCGTCGTGTTGCATATCGCCCTCCGATCGCTGTTTCACCCTGTCTTCTTGCTCTGTCGGTCTCCTATTTTAAACGAACGCTCTGGCGTTGTGGCCGACTGTGACCATACGTCGGAATGGGTACATTGGGTACGCGCTGGCATCGGGATTGCAATGCGATGGGTGACGCTGCGAAAATCTCTCCTCGCGTCCCTTCTACCTGCGCGCAAAATGCAATTCTCTCTTTACTAATTATACGGGATTGCAAGGCGATGGGTGACGCTGCGAGAATCTCTTCTCGCGTTCCTTCTACCTGCGTGCAAAATGCAATTCTCTCTTTACTAATTATACACATCATTCCAAGTCGCCAGATCTATGTGGCTATTGACAATCCATCGCTCGTTCCGTCCGTCTCCTGTCTTTGTACTAGTAGCTATCTCTGGAATTACGTGCGCGCAGCCGACGATGTTTCCCACGCTGAAAACTTGCAAAGCTACAGCTGCCGGTGCTTTTCTCACTTGTACAAGATTCGAGACCGGATCCAAGTTACCCGACTTTTCCGGGTTTGTGGTGAGCGCCATGGCTAACCAGTACTCAACGAAAGCTCCATCCTCGTTTTGGAGTTTGATTTTGAACAGTCGTTGCAGTTGCCACGGGAGACGCCCATTCAGCGCGCCATAACACCTCCCCGGCCGTTGCTTTACCCACACCCAGTCGTTCCGTCAATCCCCTCCGCGCCAGCTCTGGCTTCCTGTGCATCGACACACCTGAGATATGCGTTCACCTTCTAAACCCTCCACTTGAACCTTAATACCATGGTAAATTCAGAGCTCCATTGCATGCAGTTGTTCATCCGATATATACGTCTTGTTACGACTCTTATGCTTTATAATCTGCCGTGTGCCGCTGTATATTGCCGCGCGGTGCGTTGCGTCTTGCGTATTGTCGAGTAATGCTCTGAAGTCTTTGATCATAGCGTCAGGATGCTTTCCATCACGGCGGTTTTGGGGTCCGATGAATTCGGGCTGCGCATATTACTGGGGGCTCTGGGGGGCAGCCAGATCAGCACCGGAAGGGAGGACTTGGCAGGCGGCAGCGCTGTTCTCCCGACGCTGAGCGAAGGCTTGGAGATTGAGCTCTCTGATTTCGAAGCAGAGAATGCGACGCTGAAAGGTGATTACTTGTGGCAGGTAGTGGAGATTGTGATTGGAGGCGTTCCAACCGTCCTTGAGGTTCGTTTTATGTGCTTGTTCATGTCTCTCGGCAGAATACTGTTACAAGGTTCCGTATCGACGAACCTGTTCGGCCCAGTGAGACATTATGTGGATCTTCCGAAAGTTGAAGTCAGCATCTAACTCCTTGGAAATATCTATCTCGTGGCTAATATAATCCCGCCAGGCGTTCATTTCGCACCGCTTCTTGGACGGCGTCCAAGTTTCAGCATTTGTTTCCTCGTCTACCTTTCGCTTCTTCACGAGTTCCGTTCTCAGGGCATTGGCTTTGGCCTGCGCCTTTTTGCCGGCTTGCCCGAGTAAGAACACATCTTTGAAGGTGTGAAAACGACGCATGGCGCCCTCCATGTAGCTCCATGTTGCATCATCGTGAGATTTATATCGAGCATACATATAGAATTGTAACAATGCCTGTGTGCACTCAATTGCGCGATTGAATATGGGACGCTGAGCGGGGTTTCCACCTCGTAGAGACTGGGTTACAACTCCAAGCAGGTACCGGCTCATTTCCTTCATCTCCTTCCCATTGCATTGGGAAACTTCCTCATATGACTTATTTTTTGGTGTGAGGTCGTGGTAAGCAGGCACGGATGACCAGATTGCATTGTACTTGTCGAGCCTTTCGTGCGTCTTCATGAAGTGGAAAATCCACTTCTGGAGGTGGTCAAGCATGCCGATCTGCATTGTATGGAGGAGGTCGGGCTTCGGGAGATCGCTCACAATACAGGGAATATGTCGAAACACTTTGAATCCTCGGTAAACATGGCGCGACAAGAGTTCGGCATCCGCTGCATTGGTGTTGGCACTGCTGAGCGTTTTATATCGGTTGTGATCCCGCCGGGGGTGTTCCTTGTGAGGATGCACATAATCTCCAAGTTCGTTCTTTGGACACTCGCACCAAAAACAGACATGCCGCTCGGGATGATGTAGGTCGCTATACTCTGGACAATCTGCAAGCCATGCTGCTAAAACCAGTTAGCAACGCCTGAAGTTGCCATCTGCACAGAGAACGTTGTAATACCCGCTCCCAGCACTGGGATTTTGTTTAAAGGTGAGTGGCTGGAGTAGCCGCCGGAGTACTTCGTTCAGCACCTCTCGGTTTGTTTGCCGCTGCTCATCCAGCCGCTTCTGAGGAATACTGCGGTTCTTAATTGGAATCGGTAGGAGAGCGACCATTACGACGCTGCGCGTTGAGGGC
>Ga0307512_10004617_pt1 | contig 14981 bp, 18 predicted proteins | sample 14_EM_MG_FD_200267 | JGI IMG/M metagenome (GOLD analysis project Ga0307512, IMG submission 200267) | Populus trichocarpa ectomycorrhiza microbial communities from riparian zone in the Pacific Northwest, United States - 14_EM | ecosystem: Host-associated > Plants > Roots > Unclassified | place... | reverse complement strand
ACTTACTGGAAGAGAATCGCAGCTTGAGATTAGTCGATGAGTGTACCTTGGAAGAGATCACTAGCAGAGTCAACAAGCACGTGGAGAAGAGTCAACCAGATGAAGAGGCAAGCGAATTCAGAAAACGACGATATGGATACCCAGACAAGTGACAGCAATCCGGCTTACCGAAACAAATGCCGAACGACCATACTGGAGGCCTATAAGCCTGCTTGGCCGATGCTGAACGAGTATTAATATAACTACTGACGGGCACCGTGTGAGAGCCACCGGCTGCAAGAGAGGATGTCAGATATCGAGGCTGGCCCGCAGAGCTATGCACGAGGGTCTGGAGAGCGCAAACACGCTTGAATATATATGTGGTACGAATGTCCATTTCACGAGAAGCTTACGAGATAGATACGAGGTCTATATGATTGACCATCACCGACGGCTATGATACCGAGAGCAGAAGCTGCAATCCACGCCGAGAAGTCAAGCCCACTTCATCCGTGCAGACTGAGCGCGAATGACTACCAAAACAGCTTCCAAAGCAGCAACAATGATCACTGATGGGCTGGGCCTGCGAAGTTGTTTACGAGGAATTGGGAAAGCTCGAGTGCTAGCGCACTTGAATATATATGGTGAGTATGACCGGTTACTGGAATGCTTACAAGTTAGATATACCAATGGCGATGACGATGGCGATGATGATGATGAGCAGCGAGCGGAAGCCACCATCGATGCCGCCGAGTCAAGACGAGGCTCATACTATGATTGGGGATTTCACCGAGATTACTGTGTCTAATTCCGACAATGACCTACACTTGGTAGAAGTTACGAGTGCGAGATTGGATAGTCGGATGCCGGACATTCCGGAAGTGGAGATATGGAGGACGGTGTCACTTTGGATGTTCCTTCTTTCTCTTCCCTTTTCTCTTTACTTCTTTACTTCTTTGGATCTCGGCCTAGTACAAATGGCGTCGGCACGGGTTTTTACCACCTAAAGAGGGGGATAATGTAATGGCACGGCTGTACGTGACGTGTCCAGGGCCGGGTAATACCCGCTTTATATAGTCGGCTCGCCACGAGCCTTAGATCTCTAGCGATAATCTTACCTTAACTTACCTTTATACCACTCCACAATATTGACATCCACGTTTGCAACCGTATCTACTCATATACCTTCCTACGAGGCCATACACGGGCGTATGCCTTTGCAGCCTCCTACTATTCAGCGCCCACAGAACATCAACAATTTTTGTGGGGGCTCACTAAGCTACACAGCAATGACCTGCATTGTGTTGTTCCTGAATTGAATCTTATGCAGTCAGTCTTCTCAATATGTTGTTGGATGCAACTTCGCAAATATGTATGCAATGTCCCACAGATGTGACTATTTTTTGCTTGTAGCTCTAGTCAATATATAAGAATTCACATTCCTCTTTACCATAACGGAACATTTGGCAGCCTGTTGAGTCAGATCACGCAGCAATGAAATTCCTACTGCGATGTCCGAATCACCACCTGCCAATACCTTATTGCTTGAGGTTATGATCTCTTCCAAGGATGGACGTGTCTTTATTCGTGATTTGAGCAACCATACTTTATGAACCATATTCGATGGCTGGTGGGCATCAATGAATGTATGCTTGAAGCGACCGATTGCTTGGAATTATTCGAGACATGCACCTTGGGGCGTTTCAATTTACACTGCAGAACTGAGGAGACCGGCAGCCCTGGCATCATATGTATCATTTGTCATCAAGTTCTGTGTCATCCATCAGAACATTGGACCAGCTCAATGGGGAAGCACTTGCTGGATGAAGCTCTCATCGCAGAGGTAAATGAATTGACAAAGTCAGAGGTCACTGAATTGACTAGTTCGATGGTCGATGAAACAGCTTTGGCCATCCTGATGAGGCAAGGACGTTGTGGAATCACAAGAGTATGTTAGCAGACGAAAATGATATTTGAGTTGATGATTGATCCATATTGACCGAAATGACAGACAGAACATTCCAAACTGGCAGATCTGTACTTTGAAACTTCAGAATTTCACCAGGACATGTAGAATCGCAGCGTGATGTTAGTATTTGTTTCGGGTCACATTCCGTGGAACTATATGTCAAATCTCAAACTACGATGGTCAGATACGGCGTTACGCGATGAATCAGTGCAGCTGTCCGCTATGACCCTAGGCAACATTTGCCAGAGGGAATATGCACTGACCGTGGATGAAATTCGAAAGCAATTGCAGCCAGAAGATATACATCAGCAAGAAACATTTCCGTACGGGCGGAATGGCTGCGTCAGAGTGGACGCGCTCCGTCAGAGCAGTTAGAGACACCCTGGTGGCGGAATACTCCGCGCCCGGCGTCAATACCACGCGTCGCGTAACATATCGCCCTCCGATCGCCGTTTCGCCATTTCTTCTCGCTCTGTCGGTCTCCTTTTTTCAACACACACTCTGGCGTTGTGGCCAACTTTGACCATATGTCGCAATGCGTTCGTTGGGTACACGTTTGCCTCGGGATTGCAATGGGTGACGCTGCGAAGATCTCTCCTCGCGTTCCTTCTACATTAAGCCCCGAGGAGCATAGGAATGTGAGAAGATATGATACTACGCAGCCGTGAGGATCCACCCAATTGCGCGGATCCACGATATCTCGGACAGAGCGAGTGAGACCAAACGTTGGGAAAGATAGAGTGTGTATTTTCATTGTATGATAAGAGGAGATGGAAATGAGATGATGTCTATCTACTCCGGGGTCTGCCGAATATACACTCCCCGTCACTCTGTCCACCTCCGTGACCCCGATATCTCCGTACAACCGCCGTAGTTCCCTGAAGAGGTACTTGATCGAGCGTGTTTGAGATGCACTTGGAGACGTAGATCGAGTGAAGTCAGAGATTCACTTGGAGGCCAGGATTGAGCAAATTTGGAGTTGCACTTGGAGGCCATAATCATGCGAACTTGCAGGCCTTGATTGAGCGAGTTTGGATATGCACTTGGAGACTGAGATTCAGTGAACTCAGAGATGCACTTGGAGGCCAGGATCGAGCAAGTTTCGCGATGCACTTGGAGGCCATGATCGTGCGAACTTGGAAGCCGTAATCAAGTGAGTGTGGAGATACACTTGGGGGCCGTGATCGAGCGAGTTTGGAGATGCACTTGCACGCTATGATCGAGCGTGATTACAGGAATACCAGGAGGTGGTTGATTTGGAGGGTGGCGCGACGGCAGCTGAGACTCTATTCATTGTTTAACTTGTAATTGTGGGAATGTAGAGAGTTGAGTACTCCGCCAAGAGATGAGAAACTGGCGGGGAGCGGGAGACTGTCGATCTTGGGATGATTCTGTACTTGGTGTATGCTGTACTCTGTGTTAACTCATGATTATGGCATGGAGAGATAGAGAGGGATGACTTAACTTCGTGTTCTTAGGTGATGGTAGAGTTGAGCACAACAAAGAGGGAGATCAGAGGAGATTGTAATGGCAGTCATGATTAGGTTCTTGGCAATGGCACGGACGTGTCCAGGGCGGGGTAACCGCAACCTTATATAGACGACTCGCGATGTTTCTGAGATCGCCAGCGATAATCGTACCTATCAACTACTGTATTATATAACCACATCCACGTGTGCAACCGTATCTTCTCATATACTCTCATACGGGGCCATATACAGATATACAGCCTTAGACTATTATCGCTCTTGATCAATTCGATGCGTTTCGCTCACGGGATGTCGCGATTTACCCCTTTCGATGCGTCGCCCCAAAATCCCGCGTTTTATCAATTAACATGCCTTTAAAGCGGTTTACTAGAACTCAATTGCGCATCACTGACATCCATGACAGTGATGACACTCTGCAGACAGCGGCATCGATAGGCGAACGCGCTACTCCAGCAGTTTTACTGGAGGCCGAGATTGATGATGACAATGATCTCGACGATGACCTCGGAGATCAAGGAGGCGAAGATAGCCCGAATGACAACGATATTGGTGATCTCCATTCCCAAATTACTGACGAGGACCGTCTAGACGTGGCGACTCAAAACCGGTCGATGCTGGAAATGCTGCTCGAAAATCAAGCCCAGTGGAAAGCAGAACAGAAACTTGATCGGGAGAGGATGGCGGCCGACCGGGAACGAATGGCTGCCGAACGGGATCGCTGCGCTGCCGAATGCGCCGAATGCGCCGAACGAAGCATCACAGGCCCAAGTCCGAATATCTACAAGATGTTTGACCCTATACGGTACTGCGGCGGTGCGAAAGAGCTAGACAGATGTCTGGACGCGTTACCCTCGAATTTCAACTCCCACGGCCACCTATTCCCACGCGGTGGACCTGATCACGTCCAATACGCGATCTCTGTTCTGGACGCCTGGAGCAATCACCAAAACCCGGCACTCAGACAGACGGCGATGACAGACCCTTCGGAATGGGCGGGCGACTTGTCTGCAGTATCCGGCCCATGCCTACAAGCCTTCGACCTCTTCTCACAGGAGATAGCCTAGGTTCATGGGGATAAGGATCGACGTCACGTGGCGGTGATTACGCTCATGCAGGAATACATACAACTTCCATAAGTATCGGTCAGAGCCTATGCGAATTGTGTGAAAGCTAATTGGAGACAGGCTGGGTGGAATCAACAGAAGCATGAAGAAGTCCTCTACGATATTGCGTGGGCAGGCCTCCGCAACTCTCTCACGAACAAAGTTGGACCGATGACGCACGCCTGTGGCAGATTTGACACCTTGGACGAGTGCTTCAATACGGCCGCGGCCTCGGAAGTCACACATGTTGAAAAGAAGAAGCCACAGCCGCAGCAACCACAGCAGCAACAGCAGCAGAAACAGCCTACGGACTCATCTTCGAAAGGTGGCAAACGAGGCTACCGGCCATCCATCTCCGAGCCAGCCGACACCACCGGCGGCAGCATGTCCGGCCAATTAGGAACAAACAAGCACGGCAAATCAGGCGGCGGAGGACAATCGTCAGGCTTGCCGCCAGCACCATGCGTCTCAACAGAAATCTTTGAAATCCGACATTCTACCGGCAAATGCTTACGATGCGGATCTCCGAACCATAAGGCGAGTTTCTGCCCTAAATACTCACGAGGAGGAAACCCACCACAGCAGGACCAGACATTATCTCCAAATAGGGACGGAGGAGACCAAATCAAGCGACAGAAGTCCTTCGACAATCAACAGCCAAAAAACTCATAGGACTGTCTCGGCATCTGGGCCGACAGGAGAGGTTCGACGAGGTAGAATTGGGTTTAGAGAGGTTGGCAATGCAGACTTTGATGGCGACGATGGACAGCATGCAACCGCATCGGATCGCTTTGAAGTCAAGGGTGTTGATGGAGAGCCCCAAAGCTCACATTTGAAGTCAGTACTTATGCGGCACATCCAGACCGGACACGTCCCATATTATTCACGAGGTTTTTGTATGAGAAGGAAGTGGGGAAATGCAGCGAGTGCGAGCTCTCATCGAACGCGGCGCGACGAGCATCCTTATGACACCGAGACTGCGAAAACGGTTTCGTCTAGTGGACGAACCAGCATACGTCACGACTCTAGGGCTCAACGGCCAAGTAATGGCTGATGCGAGCGAGCGTCGAAAGACAACGTTCACGATTCAGTATATGGAGCACTTATCACCGGTTCAAGAATCGCAGGTGCTAGTTGTGCCCATGCGGGCTCACGACTTAGTTTTGGGATTGCCTTGGTTACAGTCCAGGAAACCTGATGTCGATTGGCAAAGCGGTCGACTTTTGCCTCTGGCAACCCCAGGGGGAGCGGAAGTGGTGGGAGTGGACCGGGTAGACCATTAGGAATGCCCTGGGAAAGCACCAGGATCTACGGCTAGGGAGGAGGCGTGTTCCGAAGGAGGCGGCGGTATCCCAGATATTCAAATACCCGGAGCAACTGCCTTTGACGATCTACTGGCCAGTGAGCAGGTCGTCGGGACATTCTTCCTAAGAGTGGGAGATTGTACAGGGCTGCTGGGAGCGACCGTGGAAGGCATCACTGATGGTGAGTGAGATAGGCCCCAGGCGCTGGACGGGCGAGCTGGGAGCAGCGGCGGCAACGGCTAGAAAAAGATTCCCCAAGGGTATACTCGCATAAACATTGCCGACTCGCCAAGACACGAAGGGAGTACCGGACGGCGGGGCTTGGCTCGTCCATGGGCGAACCGTTTTAAATCCAGGCTCCTGGATATTCCTCCTTACCACTCCATATATATATATCACGAATTGAGAACTAACGTTTGCAGATGGGGCCGGCACAACGACAAAGATGGTACCTACAGACAATGGAGGACATATCCCGGCCATCTGCGGAGGTTTCGTGGAGGTTTTCAGTAAAACAAAGGCGGAGACACTTCCCCCGCATCGGTCAACCAACTATGCAATTGACTTGTAGCCCGGCTATAACCTGCCATATGGGCGGAATTACAACCTATCGGAGTTCGAGTTGAGGACGTTAAAGGCTTACATCGAGGCAAACCTAGCCACCGGGTTTATTCTGCGGTCATCATCGCCGGCGGCGGTGCCAATTCTCTTTGCAAAAAAGAAGGATGGAGGACTAAGACTTTGTGTCGACCACCGTGCGCTTAAAAAGGCCACGGTGAAAACTCAATATCCCCTTCCGTTAATTTCAGAGATGCTTGACCGTGTGTGGGAGGCCAGGATATTTACGAAGCTGGACCTCCGCGGTGCGTATAACCTTATCCAGATCAAGGAAGGCGATGATTAGAAGACGGCTTTTCGAAGGCGTTACGGCGAATTTGAAAACCGGGTCATGCCGTTCGGTCTAACAAACGACCCGGATACGTTCTAGTCCTATATCGATGATTGCCGACGGCCATACATTGAATACTTCGCGGTATGCTACCTTGATGACATATTCATCTATTCGACAAACGAGAAGGACGACGAGGGGCATGTCCGCCAAGTGCTGCAGCGACTTAAGGAATTCGGCCTCTATGGCAAAGCCCAGAAGTGCCAATTCGGGGGTTGGGAAGTCGGCTTCCTGGGGTTTGTTATCACTTCCGATGGAGTCGTCATGGTATCGGACCGGATCTCCACAATTGAGGACTGGCCGACACCAAAGTCAATCAGAGATGTCCAGGTCCTCCTCGGATTCACGAATTTCTACCGAAGATTGATCCGGAAATATGCCAAGGTGACTCTTCCGGTTAGAGAACTACTAAAGAAGGCAGATAAGGCTGGCGAGCCACCAGAAGGCAGACCTCGACGCCAGAAGTCAGAAAACCGTGGGAAAGTCAAATGGGAATGGACGAGGCAAGCTGAATTGGGGTTCCGGAAACTGAAAAGGACCTTCACCGAGGCACCGATCCTCCAGCATTTCGATCAGGCCAAGCCGATCATTCTCCAAAAGGACGCGAGTGGATTCCCAATTGCGGGCATTCTCAACCAGTACAACGGTTTCGGGGTTGTCAGGCCGGTCAATTTCTACTCGCGGAAGTGCTCTTCAGCAGAACAGAATTACGACACTAATGATTGGGAGCTATTGGCCATCGTGGAAACACTAAAACAGTGGCGACACTACCTGGAGGGCGCCAATCAGAAGGTTTTAATTCAGTGCGACCACAAGAATCTCGAATACTTCTAGACATCCAAAGGACTCTGTAGAAGACAAGCTAGGTGGTCGGAAGTTCTTTCGGCTTACGACTTTGTCATCGAGCACGTGGAAGGCAGCAAGAATCCGGCCGATGGCTAATCCAGACGGCCCGACTACGAGATCGGCTATGAATGGTATGTGGTAGGACTATTGCCAACCATCTCAGTCGAAACATACGAAGATTTCATGCCAGCAATTATCGCGGCCCAGGCTTCCGACCCTTTGGCTGCCTAAGTCTCGGCGAAGCTGGTGGACCGACCAACAATAGAAGGCACACATACCGCCAAAGAGGAGAGCGATTGGAAAGTCGTCACAGGAGTCTTGACTTACGAGGGGAGGATATACGTTCCAGCGGTCGATTCTCTACGCCGAAAAGTGATAATCCTATTCCATGACAACCCTGAGTCCGGTCATTTCGGGGCTCTTAAGACTACTGAGCTGGTATCTAGGGATGTCTAGTGGCCAGCAATGGACTCGCGTGTACGTAAGTATGTTAGCGGCTGCGAAGTATGCCAATGAATCAAAGCACCGCGTCACGCCAGGCACGGGATCAACTTGCCCTTGGAGACACCATGACAGCCATGGGAAGGCGTCACGCGGGACTTCGTCACCGACTTGCCAGAGTCAACGGCATCGGGCTACACCGGGATTGTCGTTATCGTGGACCGACTGACAAAGATGGCAATCTACTTACCGTGCCGGAAGGATATCGACTCGCCGGAATTGGCCCGGCGCTTCTTTGAACACGTCATCTGCAAGCGCGGAGTCCCGGACAACATAGTCACAGATCGCGGCACCCACTTTACAAGCCGGTTCTGGAAGCGGGTATGATCCCACTTGAGTACTGACCATCGGCTCTCGACAGCCTTCCATCCACAGACAGCCGGGCAGACGGAGAGTCAAAACCAGACGATGGAGCAGTACCTCCGGGCTTTCTGCAACTACGAGCAGGACAATTAGGTCAAACTCTTGCCGCTAGCCAAATTCGCTTACAATAAGGCGATACACGCGTCTACGAGGATGACTCCATTCTGGGCGAATTACCACTACCATCCAGTGATGCAGTTTAAGGCCCCGAAGCAAACATCCAGCCTGAATTCGGAAATCCAAGCAGACATTTTCGCAGCTGGCTTGGAGGAGACTCACCAAACCCTCCGTAAGACCTTGCAGGAGGCTCAGGCCAATCAGACAAAATACGCCGGTGGCAAAGAGGTTGTTTTCGAGGTTGGAGATAAGGTCTGGCATTCAATGCGGCACTTCCGGACGACAAGACCGTCAAAGAAGTTAGATTACCAACGGACAGGACCGTACACGATAAGTAAGGTCATCAATAAGAATGCTTACAAATTAGACCTTCCATATACGATCCGGAAGCACAACGTTTTCCAGGTTTCTTCGCTCGACCGCTATACACCTCCTACCACCGGCCAGCCGCCATCTGAACCGCAGCCGACGGTCGTCGACGACTCTGACGAATAGGAAGTCGACCGGATCCTCGACTCTAGGCGGCGCTACCGGATGTTCCATTGTTTTGTACTATGGGCGGGTTACAGTTACGTAGGGACTAGTTGGGAACCTGCGGAAAATCTTGGGAATGCGCAGGAATTGATTGATGAGTTTCACCGAGAGCATCTGAGGAAGCCTCGACGATGATTGGACTTGGAAGAGTGGGATTGGATGTTTTCTATGGCGTTTTACTTTGCTCATGGATCTCGGGCCAGTATAAATGGCGTCGGCACGGGTTTTTACCACCTAGCACTGGATGGGGAGTTTCCCCGTACACCGGGTCCGCCGTGAGGCTGCTCATAGAGGACTGATCGGTTGTGGGAGTTATTAAGTCGTACGGAGGTGTATGGATTGGATTAGTTTGTTTTCGTATGAGGTTTCTCTTGTTTATATACGTATGTGGCAGCCCACGGGGTCTGCTTCTAAAGGGGGGGATGATGTAATGGCAGTCATGATTAGGTTCTCGGCAATGGCACGGACGTGTCCCGGGCCGGGTAACCGCAACGTTATATAGACGACTCGCGATATCTCTGAGATCGCCAGCGATAATCTTACCTATCAACTACTCTATTATATTACCACATCCACGTGTGCAACCGTATCTTCTCATATACTCTCATACGCGGCCATATACGGATATACGGCCATACAGAGATGGGGGAAATCATCATGAGAAACTAGGACTTAGAGAATTTCGTGTGCGAGTCAATTGACGATCCCCAATGCGGCAGGTACAATGACCGATCCAGCGTGTAATCACACCGATGCGAGGTCTTCCCAACCCAATCAGGCAAGTCTTAGCCCTGATTTCTCATATCTGCTCGTATCCTCCATATCATTCTCATCGTCATCCCCCATCTCTCTCTTTCTCGTCCACAGCTCAACCCTCATCGCAGAACACAAAGTTAAGTCATCCCTCTCCATCTCTCCATGACGTGATCATGATATGACACTGAGTACAGCATACACCGAGTACAGCATTCACCGAAGATTGTCTGTCGTCCCTTATTTCTCACGATTGCATAAGAGCCAATTCCCACTGTCTCGTGTTCACAAACCGATGAATAGAGAGTCAGCACCTAGCGCGCGTCCCATCGACTGCGTCTACATTGACCACCGCCAAGTACTCCTCTAATATCTATCGATCATAGCCTGCTGTAAGTGCATCTCCAAACTCGCTCGATCACAGCTCGGAGTGCATCTCTGAGTTCACTCAATCTCGGCCTCCAAGTGCATTTCCAAACTCGCTCGATCACGGTCTCCCAGTGCATCTCTGAGTTCACAGAATCTCGGTCCCCAATTGCATCTCCAAACGCGCTCAATCGCGGCCTTAAAGTGCATCTCCAAACTCGTTTGATCACGGCCTCCAAGTACATCGTTTATGAGCGACGCCGGGTGTATGGAGATACAGGGGTAACGGAGGTGGACTGAGCGACGGGGAGTACATATTCGTCGTCATCTTTAGGCCCCCCTAGAATTGCTGACAATCACCGGCTGCTGCCAGTCCAGATATACCATGTGTAGATAGGTAGCTATATATATACATAGATACATAGATTAGTATACAAACAGAATGCATAAGTTTTGAAAATCGTTGTATGATTAGTAGCTATGATTCAACATCACCACGCGTTGTGTAAACGGCTTCAGCATAACTGCAGCCCCTGCGAAGAGTGTAACACACGTGTCCTTCTGATGGTGCGTAAACGTCACCACAAAGTCAAGGAGTACGTATGCAACGCGAGCCGTCGACTGGGCGACAGGTAGCATGTGAATCTCTGTCAGACGGTACGACGTTCCATCCGAGCCGTCAGAGCCGTCCGGAACACCCGGGTGCTTCTGACGGAAACTAGAGTTGTTGCTGATGTACTTGGTTTGCTTTAGGACTGATGGACATCAACACACAACTAGTGATAACATCCTTCATCGCTTAATATCAGGATTGCAATTGGGCTTTGCGCGACGTTCAACTCACTTTCGATGAGGTTGATCTCCTGCTCGGTTCCTATTTCGAAACCCAATGAATGATGATAAGTCAAGTGCCAGCATATCGGAGCATGGCAAGCCGTACATTTGAAGGACATTGTGTTTCACTTTCAGCTTACCGACGGTCGTTTGCTCGGAATTATGACTGAGAATTCCTCCTCAATTCGCTCGATGATGCTGGAGCTGTTATCTACACTTTAGGCCTCTCGGATCGTGTGGCCGGCAATGAGGAACCATATGCTGTGCATGGCGCACGTCATACAGCTGGCTTAGCTGCATTCATGATCAGTCTTGGTGTGAATGGCCGGACCAAGTCTGGGGAAGCCCATGAGGGCGATCAGCAATTTGGAGAGAATGGACGCACGGGCATTGGGAAGAGTCAAACACTTCGGAAAGATGGCAATGCTAAAATCAATAAGGTGTTGGCCATGAGACCAGGTTTTCCAAAGATAATTGAGAATGTACGTATTTCGCGATATTTTGAAAGTCCTGAAATTGACTTTTATATACCAGAGAATGCTCTCGGTATTGATTACCCTGACACCTGGTTGTCGAAACTACTTCATTGACTGTCAAAAAGCCAAAGTCCGCCTGGCGGTACTTCCTATTATGGATGTGAAGACAGGTTGGAACTGTAAACTGGTGATGCTCGAGAGCACCTACGGATTGGGGGGATTCACACAGGTGTGCCTTCACAATCCAAAATACAATGATTATCTCCCACTTTTCACAACTCGAGATGAATGGACCATCATGAAGTATGTCATATAAGTGTTGAGGGAATTCTGATATTGGACTCTGTGGATGTCGAAGAGGCAGACAGTCACATTGCATCACGTGATCGCAGTGTACACTGACATTTCTGAAAACATGGATGGCGTGATGTCAGCATTGGCCAAGACAAAGACTGAATGAAAGGAAGACATGTTCTTGGCCGTCAAGTTAGCTCGACACAAGCTGTCCAAATATTACGCTGAAGTGAATCAATCGACATGCATCCTTCTCATTTCTGCACATATCTGCAAATCGTTTTGGAAGCTGCGATTGGTTAGAACGTTGGATACAGGAATGGATATTGATCCAGAGGACGAGACATCCTATCCAACTCAATACCAAGAGGCCTTTCTGAAGTATGTGGAGAATAAATACTGCCCAAATCATTGATGTGTCCCGGTCATTGAACTGGAAAGGATAACGAGCCGCAATCTCATGCTCTCTTCAACGGCTTCAGGATACGTTCAATCTCCCTCTGATCCATACGATTTGTCCAGCAATGATTAAGATTACTTGACGCCTAACACTGTTGCTGAAACGTCACACAGAGGAAACAATTGCGCAGCACGTCTATTGTCCGCTGCCAGGCTCTATTTGAATTCGCCAACTGAAGCACCAAAGAACTGGGGCCAAGTTAATCCAAATCTCAATGAATACCACTCCGACCCATTGGAGATTAGCAGTACATTGTAGTTACCGGACATAACCGACCGGTGGCGCCAACAGGAGGATACTCACTCCAAGCATGCCGATCTCTCCAATGTGGCATGCGACATATTCTCTATCATACCACATGGAGTCAGAGTGGAGGAAAGTTTTTCCCTTGGCCGAGATCTTATAGGCTGCAGGCAGTCAACAACCACATGCGAGACGTTTCGCGAAAAAGTTGTACCAATACAGTTCACTGGAGCCAATACCGAGATTGTCGCAGGCGCTAACCTATTATTGGATACTACAAACCTAGCCAACGACTCGGAAATGAAGCAATGGGCGGAAGACAGGAACTTGCACAGATACACCAAGGTTCACGACATTTTGGAGATGTGGCAGTGCAGCCAAAAGCCACCTGTAACACAGGAGGAATCTCACACTCAATACAAGCAGATGACCGCCGTGGGATACATTTCGGACAAGGATGTCATCTTCAAAGCACCCTGGTCACTCTTCCAACATGATGGTGTGACTGCATTAGTATCCTCAGAAAGATCTCTTTTGCCACCACCTTCATCTGCAAAGGACCTCCTGGAGGACGAACTCAAATATTGAATGTCCGCCGAATCAGAAGCTTCAACCGTTACCCAGTCGAGAGTGATGAGGATAGGGCTCCTGAAACCATTTCCGACACTCACGATTGGCATAACTGTGATGGGGACTGAGAAAATCCATGTGACAGTGAAGACAATTTTGCACCAGACTTTATATCTGATATATAAAAAGACAATTGCATCGAGGATTGGGAATGCCCAGTGCAGCGGGATGTGAACGCCGCGACAAATGTTCCTGGATTGATTTGGCCTACACAGAAGTCAAAGAGACATGCTGAAAAGGTGTTGATGACAGCCAGTGCAATCGCAACGAGGAGGAATTGGGGAGTGAAGACAAGGTAGGACAGAATGTGTCAACATTATACCAGCTTCTGTATGTATCTTGACAGACAGATTTAGTTAGAGACATAATATGGGCGAATAGTAGTGTTAGCAACAGTGTCAACCCGCTAGAACGGTTCCGGGTTAGGGTGGGAACCGGAACCGAACTGTGGCAACGGTTTTACCACATGAACAACCCGGACAGTTGGCATTTGGGCCGGGTTTCCCCTCAAAACCCGGTATTTGCAAGGCGAGAAGTTTCGCTCTAATTGAGAATTCGAGTTCTAATCGAATCATGACACGATGAATACCCAGATTGTGCAGTTCTAGCCGCTCTTTTACCTGCCACTTTCAGATTTGCGATCCGACCAATATTGGTTGAGTCGCGGTCGAAAACCTGCAAATTTCGGTGAAAATCTACGCTTATTTGATAGCCACTCAACGAATATTTCTAGAATTTCAATGTAACGGCGACACGTGACTGTGGCCGGGTAACGGCCATTCTATATAGTCGGCTCGCCACGAGACTTAGATCTCTGGCGATAATCTTACCTATACACCTATTTATTATCACTCGAGTCCACGTTTGCAACCGTATACCTCTAATTACCATACGTATGCCTATAAGGCCGAACGCTGGCATACGTGCCCTTACACTGGTATGGTTGTTCAGTCAACGGATACGTTTCGCTCACAGGATTTCACGAGTTTTCACCCCAACCGACGCGCCACATCATACAGTCTACAAATGAGATTACATCCTTACAAACGACATATCGAAGCATGATTACTACAAGCACAGATCTCGATCCTTTCATCATTCAATTGAGCACCCTGATGGCAGCGGAGAAGAGTTCAGAGACTGACTCTCGCACGAGACGCGTCACCAGCGATGACGACAATTATCACGACTACAGGCCGCGACTATTCGATTCGGCGAATGGGAGAAACCGAATACGATCGAGATATTGAGTCGAACATCATTCCTACGAGTCCATTGAGTGTGATCAGCAGCCGGAGAAGCTACAATGGATGAGACGCGTCACCACAATGACGTTAATCACGAGTACACGATTCGACCCTACCAATGAGAGAATTCGAATACCATTCCTACAAGTCAATTGAGCGTGATCATCAGTCAGAGGACCTACAATCAATGACGCGATCTTATCCCTGAATGGGCAATACCGAGAACCGAAGGCAAAGTCAACGGACGATTGCGAGTCAGCGCATCATGTATACCTACAGCTCTAGCAATCTCGAAGAAGCCTGGAGGACAGCAAAAACAACAAACACAATTGGATTAATTCCAACAATCCCGATTCCGGGAATTCAAAATCGGTCAAGTCCAATAGCTAAGCCAGTTGTAACGGGCGGGATCGGACGCAGGTGATGTGGATGTTGCAGGACTAAACTCGAAGTGCGTATCGAGAAACAAAGATCAGAATATGTTTCAAAGTCGGACTATTGCTTGCTATACAAGAGAACGAGT
>Ga0307512_10004614_pt1 | contig 14986 bp, 15 predicted proteins | sample 14_EM_MG_FD_200267 | JGI IMG/M metagenome (GOLD analysis project Ga0307512, IMG submission 200267) | Populus trichocarpa ectomycorrhiza microbial communities from riparian zone in the Pacific Northwest, United States - 14_EM | ecosystem: Host-associated > Plants > Roots > Unclassified | place... | reverse complement strand
CCCCATGGCGAGGAGGAGGGCTCGGCACTGGTACTCGGCATTGGGCTCCGGCTTTGGCAGTCGGCATTGGGTTTTCCTTCTCTCTCTCTTTCATATATAAGTCCATAGTTTTCCCTTCTCTTTGGATTGACAGACAATTCATCTTCTTCTGCATCATCTTCTCGTGTCAACAGGTTATGAGCCCGGCGCTGAGCTGAACTCGACGCCTACTATTAGTATTTGTTACTGCCTCTCCTCTGCCCTTGTTCCAGTGGATCGAGCCAACATCTCTTAGTCTTTGTTTATCGTTTCTCCTCTGCCTGCCGGCATTGGACTGAATCGACGCCTAGTAGTAGTGCCTCTCTCGTTTTCTCAACGTCCGCCTCTCTATTGTTTCTTAACCTCTTCATTGTCTCGCAAACCTCCGTCATGTCGACCACGGCTACAAAACTCAATGAGCACAACTATCGACAATGGGGCATAGAAGCGAAAGCCCTACTTCGAGCGCAAGGCCTCTGGAAATACGTATCTGGAGAAATGCGTGTTCCCAGGCCCCCGATTGTTGCGACTAGCAATGCCTCCACGACTACTCCCACAGCTCGTGACCCTCGAGATACCAATTACGACTTCCTGCCGGAATCGACTGACACGTCCTACCTCAATCAGTTCTACCACTTCCTCCGCGATTGGGAACGCTGGCAGATGAACAATGGCAAGGCATGCGGACAACTCACCGCCCTGATGGAATCAACGATCCCGATAGGGTACCGACACCTCACTGAGCCGAAACAACTTTGGGATACGATCAAAACCGACTTCGAGAAGGTCATCAAGCTCGACGGTCGACACGAGATGGCGAAGCTCACATCATGTCAACTCCAGTCATATCCCTCAGTCACAGAATGCATCTCAGCCCAGGCCAAGATAATCAATGACCTTGCCATACGCGACATCACGATCGAAGACTCTTGGAGGAAATTCTATATCATGTCCAACCTCCCGAAAACCGACAAATGGCGAACCTTTGCATCCACACTCGAGCTCAATGAGAAGGCCGACACTGTGGCGAGCATTGTCACTCACCTCCTGTCCTTCGAAGCCCGCCTCCGCAGGGCCCGCGGCCTTCCTCCAGATGCCGCATTGTTTATAACGAAGAAAGGTCGAGGACAACACTCGAAAGGTGAAAGGGGCAACGAAAGGAATGGCGACGATAGGAAGGGCGATGATTGGAAGAGCCAGGTCATATGCCATGGATGTGGATTCAAAGGCCATATCAAGGCGAAATGCAGGAGCAAGCATAAGTGGGCGTCGTATGAGAAATTGAAAAGTGATGCTAACCTGTCTTCGACCGCATCAACCTCTAATGCCGAGTCAGAGTCGTTTCTGCTCTCGGTCATACATTCGGACCCTGTCTCGGTAATACATTCCGACCCTATCCCAGACTCTACCCCAGACTCTGTGATCACGGTCAATGTGGCATCGACAAATCGATCTGCCGATTAGCGGATTCTTGACACTGGTTCAACAAATCACGTCACCGGCAATCGTCACCTCTTTGAGACCTTCCACTCCATGGCAAAGGGGGAGAATCAGGTCAAGACGGCAAACAACAGCTTTGTCGATGCCCAAGGCTCTAGAACCATCACGTTTTACGTCAGCAGGCCAAATGCGAAGCCCGCGAAGATTGTCCTGCAACATGTCCTTTATGTGCCAGCCTGCGGCACGAATAACCTCCTCAGTACCTTCCAGTCAATGCGGAAAGGAGTTATCTTCGATTTCAACCTCGATGGAACCACGGCGAGCCTTGGATCAGTCCTCGTCTACGAAGCACCGCTCATCAACAGCCTGTTTCTGCCCAAAGCATCTGCAACCTCGGCATCGATCTCGAGAGCCTCTGTAGCAATTGATGATGCTCCGAGCTCCGCTCCCGAAATCTCCGAGGCCTATTCCAACATTCGGCCCGCGGTTGATGATAAGGATATTCTTGTTTGGCATGCTCGCCTCGGCCACCTCACCTTGCCAGCTATCAAACGGCTCCCGAATGCAGTCAGAGGTATCCAATTGCATGCTAAGAGCCCATCGACATGCACTTGTGAAGCTTGTATTATGGGCAAGATGTTCCGGAAGCCTTTCCAGCCCTCAGAGGATAAGGCAAAGACTAGACTTCTTGAGTTGATTCACTCCGATGTGATCGGGCCAATGCAGACCAAGACGATGTGCGGCTACCGATATATTACTATGTTTACCGATGACCACTCGAGGTACACCGAGGTCTACTTTAAGAAAGCCAAATCTGAGGCTCCAGCGAATTTCAAGGAGTATGTGGCGAAAGTGGAGAAGCAGCACCCAAAGTCAAAGGTGTGTCGAATTAGAGTTGATGGGGGAGGCGAGTATGCTAGTCGTGAGAAGTTTCTTGAGTACTTGGAAGAGGAAGGCATCATTGGAGAAGTATCAGCCCCGTACTCACAGCAGCAGAATGGCATTTCGGAGAGATGCAATTGTACAGTGCTGGATCTGGCGCGGTCTATGCTGAAGCATGCTGGGATGCCGAATAATCTCTGGGCCGAAGCTGTGTCCACAGCAGTCTACATCAAGAATCGACTACCATCCCGAGCTCTCCCCAATTCGACGCCTTTCGAGAGATGGACGAGGAAGAAGCCCGATATCTCCCATCTCTGAACTTTCGGCTGCCTAGCATTTGCATGGATCCATGGCGACCTCAGGAAGAAGCTTGATAACCACGCCTACAAGTGTGTTCTCCTCGGCTACTCGGCAGAGACATTGACACAGTACCGAGTTATGGACGTCAATTCGGGCCGAGTATTCATAGCCCGAGATGTCAAACTTGATGAGTCTGCCCTCTATCACCAGCTACTAAAGACTAAGCCTACAAAGTTAGCCTTCGAACCAGCCGAACAGGATAAGGATTCGGAAATTGAGGACGAGGCTCCCAAGCCGCCAAAAGTACAGGCGCCCAAAGCCATCATACAGTCTCCGAAAGCAACCGCATTGCCTCGTGCGATCAATCCAATTGACGACTCGGATGATGATCTCACACCACCTCCAGAGACACCGCCTGCGGAGACCCCGCCTCCAAAGCCTAGAAGGAGCGGGAGAACTGCAGCTAATGTCAGCATAGCTATGATGATCGAGCAAGGTCCTAAGACATACCATGCAGCACTGGATGCAGAGGATGCTGAGCAGTGGAAGGAAGCTATCGGCAAGGAAGTAGCATCAATGGAAAGTTATGAGGTTTTCACCTTCGTTGAGAAAGTCCCACAAGGTGCTAGTATGATTGGAAGCCGTTGGGTTATGGGAAGAAAGCTAATGGCCAATGGGACAATTGACAAATGGAAAGTTTGACTTGTCGGCCGTGGCAATCTCCAAAAGCCTGGCGACTACAATGACATCACCTCTGCAGTCGTTGATTCGGCCTCGATTCGGCTTGCCCTCGGCCTTGCAGCCAAACACGACCTTGAGATTGCCGTCCTCGACATCCCGACTGCTTTCCTCGGCTGCCATCTGCATGAGACTGTCTATATGCGGCTCCCTGAAGGCGAATGGCCCGATCCATATGGCCGCACCCGACCCCTCGTCAAGCTGAATACAACTTTGTACGGCATCAAGCAGGCGAATCGGGAGTACTATGATGCAGTCTTTGACTTTATAGTTGACGATCTCAATCTCCAAGCCTCGATTGCAGCTCCCGGTCTCTTCTTCGGTGGTAATCTCGAATCAAATGGCGTCTGAATCCCAGTCTACATCGACGATATCATGATTATTGGGAAATCGGTACTTGTCGCCTGCATTGCATCTCGACTGTACGATCGATTCAAGGCCGCTGGCCAAGTCCCTGTGCCTGACACCTTCCAATACCTCGGCATGACGGTCACTCGAGATCGCAGCAAACAATCAATTGCCATTGATCAAATTGGCTACATCAACCGAGTTCTTGACCGATTTGAGATGACCGACTGCCGGAAGCGCTCAACACCGATGGAGATCGGCTACAAGCCACATGTCATACAGCCTGAGCATGGAGAGCAGCCGTTCGACGCTAGAGCGTACCAGAAAGCCATTGGTTCAATTCATTATGCCGCTCTCGGTACTCGTCCAGATATCACCTATGCAACCTCAGTTTTAGGCAGATATGCCGCCCAACCATCGACTCTACACTGGCAAGCCGTGAAGCACCTACTTCGATATCTCCGAGGCACAACAGACTACAAATTAACGATCTCTGACCCAAGCCTCGGACATGACTCAAGCCTCGGGCATGACTCTCAGTCAATCTTGTGATACGCCGATGCAGACTTGGGGGGAGAAGCAGAAACGAGCAAGTCCACCTCGGGAATCGTCGTCTACGCCCTCGGAACCCCCGTCATTTGGAAGTCGAAGAAGCAGAGCGAAGTAGCCCAATCGACAATACAAGCAGAGATGATTGCCACAGCGTACGGCAAAGTGCAGATCGACTGGCCGCGAGATCTCGTCTCAGAGATAGGAATTGGCAGAGGCATCACCAGGCGTATTCACAATGACGGCCTAAACTGCGTTACGACTCTCAACTTGGGCAACTTCCAATCTGATTGCCGGCACTTACGACTCCGGTACCACTCGATTCATGAAGCCATTGCCAAAGGCGAGCTCGAGATCAAGCATGTGGCTGGTACGGAGATGCTGGCTGATGCTCTCACTAAGGCCCTTGGCGGAGTTAAACTCGGCGAATTTGTGGAGGATATTGGACTTGGATAGGGTCACGGGCAGGACTTAGACTTTGGATTTCCGTTGTTTTAGATTGTGTATTTGGATTTACACTATATGCTTGGATTTAATTGGATTTGGAACTCGGAGGAGGGCTTTAGGCTTTTGTTTGTTTGTTTTATTTACTTTGTTTCGTCTGGAAAGCCTTGGGCCAAAGGGGGAGTGTTGACTAGGGATTTGGCCCAGTGGCTTCTCTAGTGTTCGGTGCTGGCGGGCTCGGGCATGTGGCCGGTGGCTTACGGCCCCCATTGGCCCCGCCTGCCCCCACCAGCCTCGCCTGCCCCCATGGCGAGGAGGAGGGCTCGGCACTTGTACTCGGCATTGGGCTCCGGCTTTGGCAGTCGGCATTGGGTTTTCCTTCTCTCTCTCTTTCATATATCAGTCCATAGTTTTCCCTTCGCTTTGGATCGACAGACAATTCATCTTCTTCTCCATCATCTTCTTGTGTCAACAGAGCGGCGTATATAAGATGCTCAACGTACGCTGGCTGTGGCATCAACTATCTCATGCTTTTGATGATTTCTCGACTCCAATATTTGACAAGGCGTTGGTGATTGTCATTCCATCCCATATCCTCGAGAGTGTGGTGTTCCCACTCCCCGCGAGCCAGATCATCTGGCATGCTACTCACCAGATTCTTCACGCCATCCCCGTGTTTCAAGCCTAGAAAACGCACAGTGGTGTTTTCTTCATTCAGCACGTTGTCATGGTACGTCTTCATGCCTGTCTTCTTGATCCCACCCTGGATATAGTTGTACTCTTCACAGGTTGCTAATGGGTAGTAGGGATTGTTCTGTAGGTTCATCTCAAGGAAACCCTGAACATTGTGTTTCCATGGTTCAGCAATGTAATCGCTTAGCGGAGCACAGTCACCGGGGTATGTTTCCGTCCATGGCAGAGGAGGGAGCGGTGGTTGACACTCCCTGTTTGCGATGTTTTCAATGGGTTCGAGGTAGGGAAATGTGTCCAACTCTTTGACTCAATCTATTTTACAGTTAAATTGAAAATGCTGAGCAGGTTCGATGCGTCGGGGCGGGCTGCAAACAGTCAGATTCTTTGCAACTTGAAGGTGTTCAGGATGGTGTAATTTGATATGATTAAGTTGCCAGATGTCAGAGGTAAACCTCTTTCGGCATGGAAATTCGAGGCAATGTAATGGGGTCTTCTCTGGCATTGATCACGACAAGGGAGGAGTGGAGTATTTACTGTAGAACGGGACGACAGTTGGTGCTGGGTCTGCGCACGCTGATGTGGGTATAAGCTCCCGATATTTGAGAGATTCATTGAGTCTCAACACCATCACGCCAGGATTTGCAAAAGCACTGCATGCGCGATGTTCCATAACACTGTGAATGAATGAAAATTAAATCCTGAGCAATCCAAACAGCTCGCGATGTGGGTAATGATCAATGTCTGAGATACATAGATTATAACGAAAGAAACGAACAGGCAAACAAGCCTACAACACTAACCCTAATGAACAAAACACCTTCACGCATGCCTTAATCAGTGCCTGAGATGAATAGATTACAGCAATAGAAACCCACAAGGCAAGAACCCGACTCTAACCCAAACACACGCCTCCTCTCCAACGCGAGGACTGCTCCTCTCCTCGCCTAGCGTGCTATCCTGCCCCGCCTCACGGAGACAGACATCAGGGAGAGGGACATTGTGGAGAGAATCATCCCGGATACGGACAGTGGGGAGAGGGTCATCCGGGAGAGGGACATCTGGGAGAGGGACATCCGGGAGAGGGCCATCAGGGAGACTGTCGCCACCTGCCGATTCGCCAAGTAGCTGCTGCTCCACATCGACACCCGAGGTGTTTCTGGCTGCCTCAGCTTCTTGCAGAGTTGGCCCTAGTGTCAGCAACAGGTCTGGGTAAACCGCCAGCGGTCCGGGTTTGAACCTCAAAAATGGGTTGGTTTGGTTGTAGACCCGGCCAAAAACCCGACCCGCTGACACTTGGCGGGTCAAACCCAGACCCGACCTCATCAACCCACGGGTTTCGCCGGGTTTGGCTAGACCCGTCGGTTCCGATCTCCGGTTCTGCATTTTGGGTTTCACATTTATGGTCGCAATGAGATATGCTACTGTGAATTGTAAAATATTGACATCAGTACTGCACGCTTCATTGTCAACGTATTTGCCGCCTTGATGTGCAAAACAAGCATATTCAAGCGCCCAACCACGTCCTGAAAATGAGCGTCAACAGATCGTCGACGATATTTGGTCTTGCATCTTAGGTAATATGAGTGGAGCTTGATCACAAGCATCCATAAAGAAGGATATGGCAGCCTTTATAGGCAGATATGTACAGTATATTCTAGCCACATCTTCCAGGACAGTAACAACTTATTTCATTTACAGAGCTACCAGTAAGTATTCTTGAGTCTTTTAGCGTATAGTAACAGTCAAAACGATGTATAGAGATAATAACCGCCACATCGCGCTGTGATTAACCATGATGGAAGGCCAACAATTGTTGACACGCTGTTGACGCGCATTTTGAAGATGGGGCAGGAAGCGTTTGACTTTCATTTTTGCCTATAAAGGCAGCCAATAATCAGTGTATAACAATGGGCAACCTGTAGCCCCACAGATTACCCATCATACTTGACCAACAATTGTTGACGCTCCGTTGACGCTCATTTTCATGATGGGGCAGGAAGGGCATTGCACTCTGTTTTGCCCATAAAGGCAGCCAGAAATTAGTATATGACTTACTACAACCTATCGGAGGTGTGATTTCCAAAGATGCATGACCAAAAATCGTTGACGATCTTTTGACGCTCATTTTCATGATGGGGCAGGGAGGGTATTACAATCTGTTTTGCCTATGAAGGCCAGCAAAAATACTTTTATGACTGAGTACGACATATCGGAGGTGTGATTTCCCAGGACACATGAACCAAAATTGTTGACCCTCTGTTGACGCTTAGTTTCATGATGGGGCAGGGAGGGTATTGTAAACTGATTTGCCTATAAAGGCAGCCAAAATAACTTTATGACTTACTACAATCTATCGGAGGTGTGATTTCCCTAGATGCATGACCAAAAATTGTTGACACTCCATTGACGCTCTGTTGACGCTCTGTTGATGCTCCGTTGACGCCCATTCTCATGATGGGGCTGGGGGGGTACTGCAATCTGTTTTGCCTATAAAGGCAGGCTGAATTAGTTGATGACTTACTACAAGCTATCGGAGGTGAGATTTCCCAAGATGCATGACAAGAAATCGTTGACGTTCCGTTGACGCTCATATTGATGATGGGGCAGGGATGGTATTGCGATCGGTTTTGCCGATAAAGGCGGGCTAAAATACCGTTAGGACTGAGTACGACCTATCGGAGGTGTGATTTCCCAAGATGCAAGACCCAAAATCGTTGACGCTCCGTTCACGCTCATTTTCATGATGGGGCAGGGAGGGTATTGCCATCGGTTGTGCCTATAAAGGCCGGCTAAAATGTCTTTATGACTGAGTACGACCTATCAGAGGTGTGATTTCCCAGGTTGCATGACCAAAAATCGTTGACCCTCCATTGATGCTCATTTTGCCATGGCTGTATCCACAATATGCAATCAATAAATTTGGCACAGTCCATCATTCACATTGTTTTGGTTGCCTTACTGGTGTGTTCATTTACTTTCTTCTTGATCACTACATTGTGCTTTGATGATACATAGATATTTGTAATACTAATCTCCGAAATCCCGTGTCTATCGGTCACTGCTCGTCCTCAGTTGCAGGATCGCTCAATTCACTGCTTTTGTCTTCAAAATGAATGTTAGCCGCATTACCACGCAAAAGATAGTGTACTAACCTTCATCAGTCAGCATATCTGGATCAAAATTGGTATCGTGCTTGGTATCCTCATCATCTTCAGAAAATTCCGCAGAGAGAAGAGCTGTATGCGAATACATATATCCGGCCGGCAAATTGATGATTTCAGTAGGTTGAGTTCCGGAAGTGTTACCGGTTGGGGCGGGTGGGGTGCGTCGTGTGCCGGGCAGATGTGGAGTTGGCTCTGGAGTTCGCACTATGCGTCAGGCGGGTGGAGGTGCACCTGTTTCTTTGCGTCTCCAGAGTCTCTGCGGATTCTTTGCAGTGCCATTGTGGCAAGGAAGGCAGCCGGTTGTTTGTTTTTGATGAAGCATTGCCGGGTGTCTTTGCATCACAGCCTTCACCTTGTTATGCCCAGGAAACTCAACACCCCGCATCTTCTCTTCTCGGACCTCGGCGTGTGGTTTGTTGATAAGATATTTCGTTTCCTCTATTGCGGTGCGCACATAGCCTTTTTTGGCCATTTTGTCCTTATTCAATGCCAGGCGCATGTCGGACTGTTCCAGCTGTACCCAACCTCCTTGCCTTGCCATAGTTGCAGACATATTGAAAACCTACAAGTCATTGGTTGCTGCTTCTAACAATGAAATTTGGCTGATACCTCTACCGTATAAGCTTCCGTAGCCGCCTCTAAGGTGATTAACGCCTGTTTGGCTGACTCCCGGGGATGCTCATCAGGAAATTCATCTGCGAAAATACCAGAGCTGACCACATCATGATGTTCGATTTCACGGTCCATACCGACAAATGCCTATGTCAACTGTGTAGGTTTCCCGTTACCGGCAGCAATAAATTTGTTTTGTAGCTCTCTACGGCCACCTGCTGTGGGTTATACGGTTCATTGACCGCTGATTGCCTCGATACCGATACACTCACATCCCACCGCATCCTGCTTCTAATTTGTCCTGGCTCTAGTCTTGCAGAAGATTTTTAAATGTGCATCCTCGGGCATATGTTTGGTGGCTGCATTGGCAGCGTCGCGGTCAATTTACTTGTGCCTGCGCTCGTGTTGTGTGCCAAGAATATCCGTATTTGATGTAGTGCCCGCCAATCTGCCGGTATTGGATTCGGTGTCTCCTGGCGGAGGTGAGTATGTATCCATGATGTGCTAGTGTGGAATAGGAGAGGAAGATGACAACGAGAGGAAGTGGGAAGCCCTAAGGACTATATAGTCAGCTTCAGGTCAGAATGCAATAAGTAGCAGCCAACATGATCATTATGCTCAAGATGAATCATACTGAGTATGGCTGCAAGTTGCAGGGGTTTCCCACTGCCCCACAATTTGCAAAGAGTGGGTCTGATGTTGTGTGTTTGTTAACAGGGATAAATTAGAGTGTAAGACCCCCGGAATTGCACAATTGCTAGATATAAATAGAATGCAGTTCGAGGGAAAGGACGTCTGCTGATGTTTGTCTCAAATGATCACCGGGATATTACATGAAGATGACTCAAACAATCGTGTCATATCGTATGGTTAGCGTCTCTATTCCTGATTTCTTGACAGTTATGAGGAAGATTTTGCTTTGTTCAAGATGAGTAAACGTACCAACCTTGACATACAAGACGCAGCTTGCCTCCATAATGTCCATAACTAGCAAGATCCAACATCTCACCCAACAACAAAGTCCACGCAAACTACAATGGTCAATCCTCCGAAAAAGAACATTTCGCCACTCGCGGCAGGCAGATAGGGTAAATCAACAAAGTGGTCACACCAACGACGTCAGCATGCGAATGAAGGCAAGAGTGGGTTGGAGGCAGAGAGAGTCCGACTGCTCGGGGCATTGCACAGCTTGAGATCCAAAAAGAAGCTTGCGGCAGAAATGCGACGAGAAACGCACTTCTTAAACAATGAAGAAACAGAGACATGGATTCAGGATTATGTTGAGAGAGAAACCGCTGGGGCAAGAAAGCGAGTTGAGGACGCAGAGGCAGCGGTTCAACAAGTGCTGGACGATATGACACATGATGAAAATGCGGAATTGACGTCCACTGAGTCCTAAAAGATGTTTGAGGAGATGCCGGTTGCTACCCGAGACAGTCAGAGTGATCTTGCAAGTTTCGACTACAGGGAGGATGAGGAAGACGAGGATGATGAAGAGACTGAGCAGGGCAAGCTGAGCGAAGATGACGAACGCGGCTGGGTGATGGGGACAATGACCAAAACGGTCCAGCAGCGCATGGAGCGCTATCGGCCGATGTAGATATAGCTCGACGAACTGACTCAACCCGGACGGGAGGATGCAGTTGACCACTTCCGTGAACGAGATACGAAGTATGGCGCATCCGAGTAGAGGGTTCCGGCAGTCGTTCAGCAGCAACCGAATGATGACACTCCGGCACCTCAGCCGACAACATTAGCAGAGCTTATGGAGCGTCTCGACATTGTCCCCGGAATATTGCAAAGGCCGCAAGGGACGTCTCGACCAGGAACTAGTCATATCAGCCTAGGTTCAGTGAAGCCGCAGTCAAAATCAAGCATACTGAGTGGTGAGCCAGCTGAAGAGCCTGATATGTCCAAGTTACTGAATGCGAAGACAGTTGAATCGGTAAGCTTTGACCGCTGCATATCGCCTTCTCCTAATTACCATATAGGTATTGGATTCCAACGGGGAGATGCGGACGGCTCCGGTGTCTGCGGGAAGAATGAATAAGCAACGTCCATTTCTCGACGTCTGATTGCGGTGAAAAGCAAGGGGTTTACCAATTTTGCTCCGTGGGAGCTATTTCTGGATTTCAGTGACCAAATCGTGACACATGATGATTCGTCTGCGCATGTGCAAGGGTTGAACGCACCATGTGAATGTTCCAAAATCCACATTGCACTGTAAGATGGCCCAAAAGTTCAGTTTCCTTTTGCATGTGACTGTTGAGCGACAAAGCAAAAGCAATATTAGTGACGAAATATGCTAAGAAAATTCAGGTGAGTGATGTTATACGTGTCATAGACAGAGCGGTCAGTGCGCATGACGAATCGATCTGAACGACAACCATCATTCTGAATTCATCCATGTATTCAACTGCATAACTCGCTGCCCAGACCTGGTGCACATGGTCGAGATATTTGGAATTGCTCATGGTACATCATGGAAATTGAGGAGAAGGTGCTGGATAAGGAATGGTGAGGAAGTCGAGCTATATTTACTAAAAACTAGAGAAATGATCTACATGCCGTCAATTGCCGGCCGAAAGCGCGAGAATGTAACAGGCCACATCATTTGTCACACAGATAGCGTAGGTAGCAGTTGATCACAAATTGAAACTTAATAAAACTACTGGAATCAAATGATAATACATACAAACGTAATACCGAATGTCAAATATGTTTATATGATTCTTTGCATAAAATTCTTGATTCTACAAATGCTGTTTCGATGGGATTGATGTGAGAGTCAACAGAGTGTCAACGATTTGAAGTCATACACATTCGGCAATCAACGGGCTGCATTGTCATATCGGTCCAAAGTCAGTGTATAAGTTGGCGTTATTCCGCAAAATGCAAATGATTCGCTCGTTGCCACATCCTAAAAATGATGGTCAACGATGTTTGGTATTGTGTCATGAAACATCCAGTAGGCTGTGCGGGTACAGTAAGTTATAATTGAACTATCGGCTGCCTTTCAATACAACAATCGAGTTAGCAACATTTCTACTATGTCCTAACAATGAGCGTCAACAAAGTGTCCATGACTTTTGGCCTTGCATCTTAACTTGTGCATGGGCTGTGCAGCGACGTTACTCCATAATGGCGCTATCGGCCGCCTTTCTAGGCAAAAACTCTTGCAACAACATCGCTACTATGTCCTAAAAATGAGCGTCAACGGAGCGTCAACGACTTTTAGCCTTTTATCAGAGAGAATCCTAGAGCGTTCCGGCGACATTGTGCCATAATCAGATCATCGGCTGCCTTTCTAGGTCAAAATGGTTGCGATGACACCACTACTAAGTCCTGAAAATGAATGTCAACGGAGCGTCAAAGGCTTTTGGCCATGCATCTTGGACAATCCGAGGGCAGTGAGGCGACATTAACACATAATTGGACAATCGGTCGTCTTTCTAGGGAAAAATGCTTTCGACGACATCGTCACTATGCCCTAAAAATGAGTGTCAACTGAGCGTCCATGATTTCAGGCCTTCTATCTTGCAACATCAAGGGGCTGGGCAACTATAATGATCCATAACTGCACTATCCGCCGGCTTACTAGGCAAATATGCTTACGACGAGATCGTAACCGTGTCCCAAAATGAATGTCAACGGAGCATGAACCATTTTTGCGCTGGCATCTTGGATACTATTACCGGAATGGAACGCAGATAAACCACAATGAACCCATAGGCAGCCTTTATTGGCAAAAATGCAAGTGACGATATCGCGTCCGCCTTCTACAATTGAGCGCGCATGGTGTGTCAAGGTTCTGCACTCTACACAGCAATATGCTGCATTACGCTGTGCCTAAATGGTGTTTTATGCGGTCAGTCATTGTACTTCGTTCTTGTATTCAACTTCACAAATATGTATGCAATGTCGTACTGATCTGATGATTTTTCTTGTAGCTGTAGAGTCAATATTTGTGAACCGGCAGTCTGCTATACAGCATCGTTATTTTCGGCAGTCTTTTGAGTCATATTACCCAGCTTCCTCATTACTACCGCCATATCGGATACAACATCTTTCGACAGCTCATTGCTTGAGGTTATGATCTGGTCCAAAAGTCAACGTGTCTTTACAGGCGATTTGAGCGACCTTACTTTGCGAATCATCTTCGACGCATGGTGGGCTTCAATGAATGTAGGCTCCAAGCGGCCAATTGCTTGGAATGCTTCTAGACATGCGCCTTTGTGGCAATTCTATTTCCACTTTGGAATTGAGGAGTCCGGCAGCCCTGGCATCATATGTATCATTTGACATTAGGTTCTTCGCCCTCCATCCGAACATGGGACAAGCTCAATGAGGGAGCACTTGCTGGCAAAATCTCCCATCGCAAAGTTAAACAAATGAAAAAAGTCAGATGTCACTGAATTGACCTGTTCGATGGTCGATGAAACAGCTTTGGCCATTTTGAAGAGGCAAGGAAGTCGAGGAATCACAATAGTAAGTTTACAGAGGAAAATCATATTTGATGTCCAGTTTAATCCATATTGACCGAAATGACAGACAAAACGTTCCAAACTGGCAGATTAGGACTTTGAAACTTCCGAATTTCACCAAGACACGTGGAATCGCTATCTCAGGTTAGGATTCATTTCCCCACATATTCCATGGAACACTTTATCAAATCTTGAGCTACAGCGGTCATATAAGGCATTACGCGACGACCTAGTGCTGCCGTCTGCTATGACTCATAGTAACATTTGCGGGAGGGAATATGCACTGACAGTGGCTGCAATTGAGAAGCAACTGCCGGTACGAAATAAAGTGAGTTTAGCTTTCGACGGATGGACATCAACACACAAATTACGCATAACATTGGCCATTGCTTAATATATGGATCGAAATTGGGCATTGCGTGAAGTTCAACTGACTTTCAATGAGGATGATCACCTGTTCTATTCCCGTTTAGAAAGCTATTTGAGGATGATAGGTCAAGGGCCAACATACTGGATCAAGACCAGCTGTACATTGGAAGGACGTGCTTGATCATTTTGAGCTTACCGACGGCCGTTTGCTTGGTAATACAAATGATAATGCTTCCCTGAATTACTCGATAACACGCGAGCTGCAATCAACACTTGAGGCCTCGGGAATCAAATGGCCGGCATTGAGGAACCACATACCGAGGATGGCGCACGTCATACACCTCGCTTTGGGTGAGTTCATGAGCAGTCTCGGTGTGAAAGGCTGCACCAAGTCTTGGGAAGCCCATGAGCGCGATCAGCAATGTGGAGAGAATGAAAGCATAGACGTCGGGAAGAGTCAAAGACTTCGAACAGTGGGCACTGCTAGAATCAATAAGGTGTCGGCCATGAAACAAGGATTTGCAAAGATAATTCAGACAGTATGTATTTCATGATATTTTGAAAGTCCTGAAGATGACCTTCATATAGTAGAGAATGCTTGCTGTATTAATTACACTAACACCTGGTTGCCGAAACAAGTTCATTGACTGTCAAAAAGCCAAATTCCGCATTGCAGTACTTCTGATTATGGATGTGAAGACTCGTTGGAACGCGATACTGGAGTTGCTCGAGACCGCCTACCGTTCACAGGAATTCACACGCGAGTGTCTTCAAAACTCACAATGCAGTGAAAACAGGCCGCTATTAACAACTCAGGATGAATGGACGATTGTCAAGTATGTCATGGAAGTATTGAGGCCATTTCGATATTGGACCCTTTGGATGTCAAAGAGGCATACAGTTACATTGCATCACGTTATCACAGTATACAATGACATGTTCGAT
>Ga0307512_10004613_pt1 | contig 14992 bp, 13 predicted proteins | sample 14_EM_MG_FD_200267 | JGI IMG/M metagenome (GOLD analysis project Ga0307512, IMG submission 200267) | Populus trichocarpa ectomycorrhiza microbial communities from riparian zone in the Pacific Northwest, United States - 14_EM | ecosystem: Host-associated > Plants > Roots > Unclassified | place... | reverse complement strand
TGAAGCTTGTACGGGTTAGTTTCCAGGTTATACGTGAGGGTGCGGGAAGACTAAACCGCTAAAAGTTCCCCGTTAGTGTCCTACCGGTCTCCAGGAAGGATCCACACGGCATTTCAAGCCTACGCGAGCATTTCTCCCGTGCCTCATTCTCGCTAAGTCCTGATGGAAGCTTTCGTGGGTAAACTGTATAACACCATCGACGGATCACCTGTGTCCAATTTCCCGGTCCGGGGCTCGGACACCACGTCCACCACGTCCCGTCATTAGGGTGCGGAAAGATTTGCCCGCTTCGATACCCGCCGATCGGGAATCAGCTTCATCTCACTGTTCGTACCTGTAGGTTCATGCTGTACGACGCGAGGGTTCACGCGGAAGCACACAAGACGGAGAGGCACAAGTTTTTCATCCGTCGATATGCTAAAATCCGTCCCCGCGTGATGGGTGAGTCTCGATTTTTTTTCCAGCGCAGTCGGGAGATCTTTCGAAGAATCTCGTTATTCCTACACCTCCCGTCGGTATGTTACCATGTGCCTCACATCTTCCAGGACTAGTATGCGGGGTATCATATGGCTCTCTGTTGTTAATGTCGTTCTCCGCACAGCCATTTACGGCACGCGTTTCGACGACAGTGGGCAAAATTGCCCGGTCGAAAGCTCATCTCCGAAGACAACCACCATTGATCCGACAAGCCTCGAAGCCTTGGGAAAAGGTCGGCTAGGCTGTCCTCCGATGGTTCACAACCATTGGTCGGCTTATTTTTTAACATCTTGTGCGGGAGCAGGGGAAAATTTGTCTTCAGTTTGACCCTTCCGATAGCGCTGTGCACTCGATTCCATGACACCTAACCGCTCGTTAAATTGCACTGGAGGAGAGTACTTGTCATGCAAAAAGGTGAGGCGCCCCTATGTTTGCCGCCGTGACCTCACCCGGACGCCAGGGTAGGGTCAAGTCGGGACAACGAGATGATCGCGTTTCGGTAGCGATGTGACATCTGGTTGTGTGTTCCACCCCTCCGGAACACTCCACGGTCGCTTCGCCATTGCCAGGATTCGGGGGTGAGCTCGAGAAACCGTTGATAATCGATCAAAGATGGGGTTTGTATGCACAAACCCCGCACGGCTACACAAGGAGTCGGGGTTTTAAATCGAGATGCTTATGTGAAGCAGAAGGCAGGGTGGGTTTTGAAATGGTAAGCCGAACTCGACGGTTTGTCTCACAAAAAGGAGAAGCAGGTCGCTTATCATGCGAGGAGCATGGACTTTCGGGTGAGCTTGACGCATGATCTGGTACGTCCTTGGGATTGATCAACGCAGAGGTGAGAAACACAGTATATATCCTTCTCTGCCAACGACCGATTGAGTTTCAGAGGACTCGAAGACTAATCGAGACATGTTCAGGGGAAGTGGGACCTAACCCCCCTTTCATTCGTATTGAACAAGCGTATGACGACTCGAGGCAGGCACGAGCACTGCTCGTTCTGAAATGATCTGCGAGTCGGATGGCCCAAAGCGATTACCCCACACTGGGGCCATGGGGTTCACTCACACGACCGACCCGATTAACTGCGCCGTTGTATGCGACGCCACACAGGTTGATTTAATGGTTGGCCCTATTCACGGTCCTTGCATGGCTAATGGTAGGTAGGCCATGCAGGCGGCTGTTCGGATTACTCAGCGTTCCGCGACGTTGGCGTCGGAATATTCTCGCCGTGGGATTATACTGGGAGGCGAACGTAAGGCAGTGGCCTAGACGTTTGGTGCGGTCGCAAGACCCGCGAATCAATGTAAAGCCGTGGGATAAATGGAAGCGGGGTTTCCGAGAGTGCAATAGGATCATCGAACGCACGGCGAACCAGCAGTTGAGTACCCGTCGTTGTTCACGTGTTGACGTATGGCGCAATGGGGAGAGGTCGGATGGACAAACTGCCGTTCGAGGAAGTAAAGCGCCAGATGTATGCGCACAGTATGCAGGGTAATTACTTGTTCGTTTGTAGTTTTGGTCCGGCGGGGAGGGAGAAGGACACATAGGTTGCATCATGGGGGAACAAAGTACGGATGTGTAGCCTAACATGTAAAGAGCAAGCGAGAAAGGGTGGAGAGGTAAGGGATTGAATTGGATGTGGGGAAATGAATAGGACGAGCGTATGACGTTCTAGGTCTATAGTGCACACTCCCACCGGTGGTCGCGTGGGGTCACATCGACTGGCTGCATTCCAAGTCCAGACCGTTCTGTCAATCGGTACAATGGGACCCTATAATTCTCCGACCACGATCAGGTGGCGAGGAAACCTGGGGTAAAAGCCCGTTTGAAGCGCATGCGGGGGTGGCGGAGAAGGACGGGTCAGTCGGCTGTCGCAGGGATTCTGGGCCGTGCATGCGGAAATTACCGAGGTTTTATTTGTTTTTTTTTGTGGGCCCTTGTACGCCGTCCTTGTTTGAGACAAGGACAGGCTGGCAACTTGAAAGAAAGCCGTAGATACTACCGGAAACGCTCTAGTGGGGGGGGATTTTCCGTGTCGGAAGGGATAAGAGAATTATTAGGTACGTTTGATCCATGGCAGGCGGGTCGGATGGGGGGGAGGGGAGGGCGCGCGGGGATGTCGTGGGTGGGACGTTTCTCCATTCGGACATGGTTACGCCGAGTGGGGGGAATTTTATTTTTTATTTTATTATTTTTCGAAAATTCTGTTTTACGTGTTTTGACGCGGGGGCGGACGGGGATTGTGATTAGTGGAAGTTACCGAAGGAGATAATTAGGAAATTTCCACGGGCGAGAATCATCCAATGGGGGTTAGCGGTGTCAGATCCAGATCTGGGGTCTCTGAGCGAATCGGGAACGTGCTCTCTTCCCTTGACCTCTCACCCGGACGTCGGTTCGTATAAAGGCAGGAGGCTGTTGCCACTCCGTCCGGTTGATTTCCCACCTCCCCATCCGTGTTCCTCCTCCTCCCAAAGAGTCATGGAACTTGACTTTCAGATCGACACCTCCTGGTGCATGGGCTGCTCAAGGCAGATCCTTCCCAAACGCTCCTACGTTCCCCTCCCACAACAACTCCCCCCTCAACCTCCCACACGTACGTCCTGATCTCTACCCCGCTTTATCCGCTGCTTTCTAACTTCTCTCCCCTTTACAGCCACAAAGCAGACCGACAAGGTTGTCCTCACTGTTCGTCAGAAGAAAAACGCCGTGCGAGGAAAGGGTGGTCTGGTTCACGGTACTGGTCGTGTAAAGCCCAATGGTACGATCCGACGTTCCGATTCCAACTCCTCCAAAAAGTCCGCCTCCGAGCCTGCTCCTGTCGAACCATCGAAGCAACGTCTCGTTATCGAGCAAGGTCCAACACCCCTCTACTGCTCTGATGAGTGCCGACTCGCCGACCTCAATGCCTCTCATGGCATCGTTGGCTCGGATTACAATCCCGATCGCCAATCTCCTCCCCCTCCTCCCGTCCCCCACAACTCCTTTTCCTCCCTCGCCTTCTCGGCATCACAGGATTCCGAGAGCGACTCCTCTAGTTCCACAGATTCTTCTGTTGAGCTCACCGACACCGATCGCTGCCATGCGCGCCTTGCCCCGCTCTACGGCTTCCCACCCCTCCCACCACGTCCGCATATTCTCCACCATGAGCCAGAGCAGAAGGCCAACCCCTCACAGCAGTACCAATCGGGTATCATGATGGCTGCTCAGAGGATCAAGGCCAACTTGTGCAAGGAGGAGCCTAAGCGATCTTCATTTGCCCACCTCAACCAGCCCTCATCTAAAGAGCGCAAGCCTATCCCTGGTTGGACTGACGGCACTGATGGCTGGCGCGCCGAGATCTACTCCTTCGCCAAGCCCCGCGACCACTCTCTCCCTGTTGATGAGAGTTCGGACCCCAAGCGTGCCTACAAGGGCTTTGTTGCATCTTCTCAACGTCAGGGTGGTGTCTACTCGACCTTGGATGCCAAGTACCAGGTACCTCAGCCATTGTCTGATGAGTCTACTTCCCTCCCTCGCAACAAGACTGTTGGCGAGCTCTACTCCAAGTACAATCTCGCTTTCGCTCGTCGCAGCGAGTCTCGTACTTCCATGCACTCTTCCTCATCTGTCCTCTCTGTGGCGCGCTCATTACCAACAACCGTTGCCCCCATTGTCAAGAAGAAGGAAGTCCCCATCTTGAAGAAGGGAGCCGAGGGCAAGCTCCTCGTCCCTGATGTCAAGTTGAAGGTTTCTACTTCATACGTCAACGTCTCTGGATCCCCTTCCAGCAGCAACAGCCGCATTGCCCGAAGGACCAGCGAGTTCAGCGACGGATCGATGGCCAGCGTCAACGAGGAGGACGAGCTCAGCTTCAAGTCACGCGGTGTCGAGAGTGAGTCCCGTTCATTGAGTCTTCTTCTACTTGTGTTTATTTGCCTCTCTAGCACGTGCGTGGTCATATGACGGCGTTCTTACATACCCCTGCATGGTGCCACCTATCAGGACGGAGAAGCGTCTCGAGAGGCGCATAATCGACGGTGTTGAACGGGAGGTTGAAGTGGAGGTTGAACTACCTCTCAAGAGGTTGTTCCTCTTCCCTGGCAAGGAAGTTCGGTAGAACATTTCTCGCCGCAGCCTGCACCTTTCTCTCCGACATCCTTGCATTGTATCGAACCATCATCTGCATAGCATCGCATTGTCTCACATCCTATACCCTCATCGTCGCCCATATTCCTCCTCTCGCCATCCTCCGTATCCTACCGACAATGTTGCCTCTAATGACGGGACCCCCGGATCTCACGAGCTTTGACGACATCGTCACGACCTCTGATTTATACTCTCTATTATCTGCTTCATGCATACTATTCGCCATCACACCCTCTTTCGTCGTTGCTCGCATCCGCTATCGTCCTCGTCTTATGTCCGCTGCATCGTCTCCGCGTCATCCCAAACTAGTACAATGCCCCGCCCAAAATGTTTTATATCCTTGTTCGGTTTGGTCGTCCGGTCCTTTTCTCTCCCTCCCGCTGTACATTTTGTGCGTGTTATCGGCCCTTCGTCATTGCTATCGAAATTTTGACCCCACCCCACTGGGGATTGGTGGTCGACCATTGTATCATTTTGTACCACCCACTTCTTTGTTATTCTCCTTCATACCATTGGACTGTATATAGAGTCTGCTTTAGCCTGTTGGTGTGAAGCGACTCGTGGTTGTCTTGTTAGGTTTTTTGGCGTCTTTGCGGGTTTCTCTCTCTCTCCAATCTTCTATACACTACGAATAATCACCCTAGCGAAAGTTTTACACATCCATTGCGCACTTCATTCGTTTGAAATGTACGATATGCGACGCCAACGTTTTACGTCTAGTTCTATTAATGCAACGGAGATACGATACGATTGATATGAAAGATTTTCGGGGAACGACGAGTTCTCAGAGTGAATTTGCAAAGGATTTGAATGCCACGACTCAGAGTGAAGCGAGCTTGGATTGAGTGTGCCCTAGGGTGACTAGAACGTTTCCTAACTTGAAGTCTGTTCTGGGGAAGTCAAAGATGTGTAGTGTTTATACCATACGGCTTATAGAGATGCACGGATTCTGGTTGGCCTTTGGCTTACGTTCTTTTACGTCTCCCGTGATTAGGGTCCTTTGGTGGGATTTTTTTGGACTGGACAAAGTTCCCTCACAAGCTGATTGGCCCTTGGTCCCATAGATTCAAGGATCGAGTGGTCCCCCAATGGTGGAAGAGCATCATATCTTTCTTTTTTTTTTTGCATCCTCCAACTCACTTTCGGGCTCCGTGCCTGTATCCGCACTCGCCCCCGCGCGCGGGTTGGCTACATCTCTTGATAAAGATAACTTGTGTTTTTTTTTCTTTCTCAGACATCCGTTCGGATGGTATGATCAGTGCAGGGTTCTAGCGAGAGTGTCACTTTTCACATCGTCCAGTCTTCCCCGTTTCAAAGAGAAAAAATTGAAGTCTTGTCATCGGAAAGATCGCAGGGTGCATATGAACGTCCGCATGGTGCCAAAAAAGAGCGAGTACGTGTGTTATGTGGGCCGATAATCGTAACCCATCTACGTGGAACCGGGACGACGAATCACGGGCGTTCGGATGTTTGAGCCCGTTCCACTTCCAGCCAATCCCCGGTCCGTAAGTACGCAAGCCACATACGTGCGATGCAACGATTGTGTGAATCGAAAATCATTGGTCCAAAGCGGATTGGTGTCAATCCGATATAAGTTTCAAAAATCTTTGCTTTGTGCGTCATGACAATGACATTTGATTTTCTTTTTTTTCTTCGACGTGTCATATATCATACAGGTTTGTTATATATATGTCCTGGGGGGGTTATATGCATTGTGATTGGACCGTTCACCGTAGGGGTTTGTGTGAGTCGATAAACACGTGAGACCGCCGGCACTACTACGTCGCCTCGATCGGATCGTATGGACCTGGGGTTTCAGATGCGTTTTTGACTCATGTGAATTATCTGAGATTTAGGCAAGGGTTGTTGAGGCTGCATAGTAAACGCGTATGTGGATACAAGGTAGTTGCATATGCTTATGAACCGATCCCGGCGGACTATACGATAAACATTAACCGGGTACTGGTCCTCGGGGGCACAGGTACCACGATAGACGAGCCACCACGCCAGTCCACGGGAGTGGATGCGACCAGAAACGCCAATAATGGAAGAGGAGGGGGGGGGATCCCAGATCGCACTTAGATCAAGTGCTCAAGGCAAGCGGCGCAACCGGAACGGTGCGTCCAGAGAGATTGTAGGAGGGTTAGAGAGAGATAATCGATAAGATCTAAGAACCTGGGCGTTGGAGACGGTAATTGGATAATGCAAAAGTCCGCACATTGTAGGTGAGCAGTGGTTCCGCTGTCGTTCTCGGTTGTTGTAACGAGGATACGAAGGTGGGATGTTTCAATTCCAACTGGGTAAAGGACCCCACGGCATTACGGAAATTTCGGGTAACCAAGTCCAAGAGGAGGGGGAGTAGATAGAAACGTGCCACCGATGGGCGGGCGGATAAAGCATAGATCTCTATACGCTCTCTCTCTCTCTCACCGGAGTTGGATCGACAACGAGATAAATCCGGACACCGATCTTCGAACTTTCAGAAGCATCTTTCCCAATCTAGAATTCGCGATTGCCTTATTTGGTACTCCCTTCCACCCGCCGCCGAAAACGGATATCTCACACGATGTACGACTGAAACTGACCAATCGGGTTTCCCCCTGTCTTCATCGGCTCCGGTACGCCAAAATCAGCTGCCTCTGCGGTCGAATTGAAAAAGGTCTTGCTCCGCCTCTGTGCACGCCCGACCTCGTGCGATACCGCCGCACCTCATTTTGATCCGCCCTGCGGCTTTTTTCTTCAACCGTAACTCACCGCAGTTCACGCTTCACAGTAATTCGGGGAGAAAATCACAGGTTAACCGAATTTACAATCGGGCATGCTTGGCGTCTTTTCCCTGAGCATCACCGAGGCAAGAGGAGAGGGAGAGGACCGTTCTGTAGTGTAACGGAGTTTTGGCGTTTAGGAGGATGACTGGACGGTCTTGGATCCAGATATCTCCTCCTTCGGCAAAATCCCTCACCCACAATGACATCCTTCCTACTTCCGGAACGAAATTCTCGCAATACTGCGTGAGGGTAAGTACTATCCATAGCGCGTCACCCTTGCCCCACCGGCTGATTTTTCTCCAGGTCTCCCGATCAGTGGGGGGTAGGTGCTTTTACTTCGACCCGAAGGGATCCGTAAGTAAACTCCACTCACCTCCGAGGGTTCCTAGCCGCGATGGCCGGAGGATGAGTTTGCGTATTGATAAGTACCACGCGCACCACACACTTGTGATCATCATCCCCAACGATCCAATATTCAACTCCTTGGAAGGCCTTGTGGACTCAGCGCCACCACATTCCATTTTTGCCTTCCGAGGGTTTTTGTTCGGGGACCATTCCTCTTGCCGTTAAAATGCATCACTTATCCCCATGAACTACACACCGTGCCTTCCACAATTCATATTCACAGACAGCTCGACCTCTGGATCTGATTTCTTTTCTGTATCTCATCATCAGACCAAAGGTGGCGTGGCAAGTCCCGTCGAGTTGTGTGGGAGAACGTAAGGGCCATTACCCTCCACGGAGGCGGATCAATATCCGCGTCAACCTTTCAACCGACCCCGCTCCGTTCCGCCTCCCTTTGATCTTCTCGCCCGTCACTCCCCCGCAATATGTGCAGTACTTTAGACTCTGACTTGGTTGATCCTTGTGAGCTTACCGAGATCTAGGACGTTGATAAAACCCCGCTATCGTATGCGCGATGAGAGCGTTGTACGTATAAGATGGATACGGGATCAGCGGACAAGCACACGCGGGTGGCCGTGAGTGATAAGGTCATCGACGCTTGCCGGTTGGTTGGAGACTAAAATGATTACCTGTATTCTATGCTTGAGGTCGAACCCTCGGCCAAGGCATCGTGATAACTCTCGGATTATTTCCATCAACTTTTTTTCTCCAACATGCGTCTTCTATCGCCTCTCCTAGTGCTCATCAAGTGGCCTCGTGTTGTCGAGGGGTAGCGCACCGTGTCCCGCCTTTCGGACTTCGCAAACGCCCAATCTATTCAGTGCGGGTTCAGGTTCAGAGACGGCTTAATCCTATCATCCTACGCCATCTGGAGTTATCTTACGTCTTCAATAACGCAAGATTCCGCTCTTCCAACTCACCCTAAACGGAAGCAAACCCACGAATACCCTTCCGGCCGACAGGCACCTACCGGTTGCGCCTTGTCCCTCTCGTGATCCCCAAGCCCCCTAGTATGATGATGATGATAATGATGGTGGTGATGGATATCTGTGATCCCCGTTTTGAATAACCTCCGGACGGATTCCAAGCAACCATTCGGCAGCATTATTCTTCCAGTAGGCTTTTCCCGAAACCAAAAGTCGATCCCTCCCTCCCTGCTAACGCTAACGGATGTTAGGCTTGTAGGATACGGGCCTTTGTTGCTTCTCGTAGTTTCTTTCTACCGACGTCGGCACTCCCGACTTCAAACGTGATTAAATTCCGCAAAGACGATAGTCCCGCTCGCTGTCTGTTAGTTCCGGCGGCGACCTCAAAGCGTCCTCGCCGTACGGATCTGCGGTTTTCGGGCGTAAAGAATACCCCCGTTTCCTGTACGTATAGGTGTGTGTACGGTCGGATCTGGTATTCCTCCAAACCAAATAAACAAGCCAAACAACTATCTACAGGCCGCCGTACGAGTGGTTGACATAGTAGCCGAGGGGGGGTAGTTGGGATTACGGTAAAATTGGAGTACGTGAACCGCCAAATTCTTATTTCCCCGCGATTTTTCTGGTCGAACCGAGCAGGGCCGAAAGTGATCCTGTGATGGATGATCGGGTTCATCGCATGCTCATGACCGCTGAGACCTCTGAGACGCAGTGCCTACCATAGGTTGGATGAACGCTCCTTCAGGTTTCTGTTTAGGGTCCCCGGGTCTTCGATGGCCGCCCAAAAGGTCGCACGTAACAACTCCTTGTGAGGTTCGAGGCTCGAGCTTCATGACGCGCCTTCTTTGTAAGGTCGTGTGTTACATATACTTACCGGGTGCGTTGAATATCTGAATGGTGATGTCATGCGCGTCAGCGTCCAAAAACCTCTTTCAAAAAAGAGGGGCTATTGTACGTGATGTCTATCGCCAAGAAACGCTTCGTACGTACTCGAGGACCACGTACATGGGATCACGTTGTTCGGAGGTAAGGTTTCGGAAATCACATCGTCCGTGTTAGGTTCATCGTGACGGTAGCTTTCAACGTCGATCGAGCGGATCATCCACCTCTAAGGTTTACGCTTCCTGTCGAGCAACGTGCAAAATGTTCACATACACACGCACGTATGTGTGCGATATCTGCACCTACTCAACTCATGATCCACCATGATTTCGCTCTAGGTCGTCATATGACGCCTTCAAATGAGGAATACAATTTCCGCAACCCGAAAAGTTTTGACGACTCTGTCGCGCGCCTCTACTTCGCATCGCCGCCAACAAGTTGCGATTGACAGACTACGGATCGGCTGACGCACGCCCATGACGCAAGTAGCTCGTTAGGAGGCGACCCGCTTTTTCTTCTGACGAATTCTGACATGACCAATGCTACCAATGGGTTGACGAGACGCGTCCCCCTTGCACCGTTCGTTGAATGGCCTTGCGCGCAATCGAGCTCTTGAGTTCCTTAGGTAAAGATGTGGACGGTTCATCTTGGAGATGACATTATGGCCGAACGAATCTCGTTCTAGCCTGTGAAACGTATCGTCACCTGGGGGGAAGTTTCGCACCTCGTGGCCCATATGGACTCCTAAGGGCATGCACTTAACGGCCTTGCGAGGACCCCATCACAGACAGGTTTACGAGAAGGGAGCAGGTGTTTCGTATGTGTGAACACGAGGAGGAGTGCTTATTTTTTTTTTTGAAATCACCCGTCACGTCTTCTACCCTAAAGTCCGCCAAACGGGACCTCGTGTGTAGGGAAACACACCACCCTCTCCGATTCGCGTTGCTCTCAGTTTCAGCGTTCGTCCGGTAGTCAACCCCCGTCTACGGACCAAAGTAGACCATCAACTCAGACTTGGAATCTCCCCCTCTCCTCCGCCAAAACGCGGGGAAAAACAATGTCCTCGTGATCGAACTTGTGACGTTCCCCCACATCCCCTCGAAATTTCGATTCCCCCCACTCCATCTTGAGATCTTACGGCATTTTCATTCGCTCTGGACCTAACGCTCTCTCTCCCCTTTATATGTATTATTATTATCTTGTGCGTATAAGCATATTTTTGTCCGGCTCTCTGGCTCCCTTCAGATGGGTGGTGTTCCAATTTTTCCACGGGGTCGTACACGTTGAGCCGTGGCGCCCTCGCCGCTAGGCAGGATATGATATCATGCTGGCACTACCGATTAATTGACCCGTTGGTCTTATGACCCTTTGTTGTTCATAATACTTGACCACCAGACCATGCCGCCAGCGCGCACAATCCGAGGAGAACAATTTGCCATTCGCGTCCCCTTGTTGCCTTCCTGGGTCGTCCTCCCTTAGCGCTTAGCGGACCTTTTTGCCACTGTCGTGTTCAGAGGTGTTCCTGTGCCACCCCACACCCCCCTTGTCCTGTCCAGATTTGTCGACAGGAACTTGTTGCTCCCCGGACCTGCTGCGATCTCTTGCTGTTTTGACGATTATCAAATATTGTTTTTCAAGGATTTTTCTGTTGAGATTGCGATTTTTTACACTTACACTCTGAATATATGGATGGGGATACTTGTGTACCATTCTCTCGGTTTTATTTTTATTTGTTTGCGCGGTTCGAGGACTTGGTAAGCAAGTTACTTTGCCACTCGGTTGCCGTGAGGTTCATCATCACGAGGTGAAGGACCCCGGTACTGGTCAACATTTTGCTTTACTTACTTACATACCTACGTGCTTACCTATCATTCACACATTTCATTTCAATCGTTCGTGCGAGTCTCGCCAACCGACTCGCTCACGATCGCCACACTGGCAGAAAGGTCCGATTCCAGCAAACCTCTTCATGTCAGCTGGTAGCGCTACCCGGGGTTTTTTTTTCTTTTTTCCACCCTGAACTTGACCGGGGCGCCAGTCTCGAAACCTGAATGGAATTTGGCCGATGCGGTCGGATAGTCCTACGCAGGGGATGGTCGATGAGGCTGCAGGCTGTTACAACTGATGCGACCAGCGCCCACGGGTACACACCGAACGAGAATCAGCTGTGTCGCCACCGAAACGACCTCTGAAAATGAAAAAAAAAAGTCCCCCAAAACCCCGTGTTACGGGAATCTGAGATATTCCTGCGGTGAGAGTCCAGACCTCCCCTTGGTTGTGGTGTTCTCAACATCGACGGAACCCTACACGATGGCGGTTATCCATCATCAATCATCAAACGCCGTCCGAGCGCTTGGGTCAAAGAAGGGTCCCGAAAGAAGCGCCAGGAATACGCGCTTAACGTGAGGATTCGAGACGCCCATTGATCCATGCTTGTTCAAGGCATCTGTGACCGGAGATTGACCGTTGAGCCTTTTTTTTTTGTCTCGCTTGTCTGGACAGACGTTCACGGATGCTTTGATAACTACTGAATCCTCTATTACTGGTCGATCCTTACCGATAGTTTACCGAGCCTCGGCGCCTTGCTGACTTATCAATCAGTAAACAGGTACGCGGGGTTCTCATGTACCTCCCGTACCTCTGTAGCTCTGCGGTTCTGGGACTTTTCTTCGTTGTGTTTGGATCAGATGTTTGAGATGGTTTCTACCTCTCGCATCTGCCCGTGGGTATCCGGTGTCCTCGCTCGCCTTACCTGTCGATAGCCCCGCTCTACAGACATTCTCCCGTGCTCTACAACGGGGCGACCGCTGCCGATGAACGAGGCGGCGAAGTACTACTTAGTTCGAGGGTACTTCTCTTTTCCAGAGGGCCTAGTACATGGCTATCGACCATTCACTCAAAGAATGGGGATGCTGTGTTGGGGATTGACGTTCTAGGGGAAGTGATTTCGGAAGCGAAATCTAGCTCTCCTACTACCAATCCATGGATTATGCTCCGCGCGGTCTAGACCTCGAATTGACCTCGAATACAAGCCAGCTTGTCTATGTATGGCGATCTTCATTCAAACGCCGAAACGCGATCATCGCCCCTCAATATGAAAGAAGGTGGAAGAAGGGGATCTAGAGAGAGGGGGGTATGTAAACGGCGTGGGATCGGACTTTCACTCCCCCGTCGATGCGACGACCAGACTTTCTCCGATCGGGGTGGCCTAGAGTTGAGTCTCCAAGACCCCAATTCGGACCTACAACTGTAGACGCTGTCCGGGCTTTTGACTGGGGGTGTTCTCCTATTTTCAAAGGAGGATCACGAAAGGTTGCTGATGTGAAGGGGTACTTGGGGAACCTTTTGAGTCGTCGTGGTTTCATTTGGGTAAATGGATAAGACAGAGTCACGATCGTGGTGATAGCACTGGTGCGATAATATCTCTTGGATCCTGTGTGGGGGGAGATCCAAGACTACCCCCATTGAACTGTCTGACTCCAACTAAAGTACCCCAAGTCATGGTGCGCGGTACAGTGGTGCGATGGGGCACTAATTTGGTGAACAGAGGAATAGCGATAGGTGTAGAAAACGGAGGATGTAGGCGGGCGGACTCCGGAGCTTAGTTAGGAAAAGAAGCCGAGGGTACCCATCAGAGGCAGATCAAGATCAACGTTGTCCGATAAGCGCTTGCCGAAACCGGCCATCCCGTCGTCCCTCAGCCCGAGGCCATCCTCGTGTCTACTTCCGGCTACGCTGACACGTCGTGGTTTCGTATTTTTACGGTTTCAGCTCCTTTGGCGGACGCAAAGGTTGTAGGGCGATTGATGAGCGAGGTTTCTCACCAGGTCTTCATCTTTCTTGTAGCTCTTGGCATCTTGCCCCCTCGCAACAAGCGGCCCGCACGATAGCTCAAGGATACACGCTGTCCGATCTTCCGGAATACACTTGTGTAAAGCTTGACCATGTTTAGGCCCTCCGCGCCTTTAGGTTCCTCCATGGGGTTTGCGATCTAGAGTCCAGACCCTCCAGGATCTACGCACAGCTGTGGTGCTTATCTGCTTCCGACGCTTTTTCTTCCTCTGCCGCCCGCCCACGCCACAAAGCCCAGGAATCTGGTAACCCATCCCAGATAACGCAAAGTACCGTACCTCCGCCTGTTTGGACCGCTCTTGACTCACGAACTGTTGTTGCTAAGGGGTTTGACGCTCAGGGTTGAGGCAGGCACTGCGCGATGTCAAGGTAGGACACCTCGTAGACGATTGAGAACGGGACAGCCGAGAAAAACGCTGGGCTGACATGGGTGAGGATGCTCCAACGACCAATGGCCGTGCCATGATTGACAAGAGGATGCGGACTGCTTCGAAATCCGTGGTGGTTCTGATGTTCACTGCTGCCTGGTTATTCATGCCGACCAGAAAGATGACATTTGGATTGACATGAGGGTACGTGAGGCGACAAGGTTCCGATCATTCATTTGCACGCCATATAGACTCCTTCGTCGCTTTTCTTTCCTTCTACTTTACCCCTCTTAAGACTACAGGCTACACACACGGACTTCCCGACGGAGTACATTCCCTTCATCCCTTTCCCCGCGACATCATCACCGTGGTGAGACCGTTCTTTGTGGACACCTGAAAAAAGTGCAACCAATCTAGATGAGTGGAACGAATCCGGCGGTGGTGGCAGAGATCGGAGAGCGACTGTGCGTGGTCTTTCTTTTTGTCTTTTACTTGCAGAGTCCCCGGTTCGATGGACTCCTCTAGATTGTCAACCAAGGTAATTATTCAAATCTCAGACCTGTGCGGGGATGAAGCGAAGGTAACCCATGCAGTTGTTTTCGGTTTCCATGTACTGCCTGTGGATTTATGACTACTTCTTGACCCTTGGAGACGAGGTCCGATGCCCCTGCATTCTTCGATCTAGGTGTTAGATTCTGACTGTTGTACAGATAAATTACGCTTGGGCCGGAAAGAAATCCTGGAGTGGGTTCCCTCCGCCTCGCCTAATATCTAATAGTTCACACTGTTGCCCAACAGTGTTTACGTTGTTCATTGCTGTACGGGATCCCGAAAAAGACTTCGAGTTATGACGGGCTTGACAGCATTTGTAGAACAGGTACACTCCCGTGTTGCACGTACTCTACAAAGGCATCATCATGTTTCATTTCACAAAATCTGTGAGTCCCAGCTCACGACGCTACCGCGATACCATGCTCACGAGACCTTCCATAGTTGTGCGTTTCCACCTACTTTATGCTCCATGTATCCTCACCATCGATCCTCACTCTTTCCCATAACCCGACAGCTGTAAAAAGACTGTATGGGAAATCATGTTTTATACGACCGTCATCATCGTTCTCGCTCAAATGACAGTTGCGTTGAGTTCTAGCCATTCTCCCCGGATTGAAACGAACTCACGTTGAGG
>Ga0307512_10004612_pt1 | contig 14994 bp, 7 predicted proteins | sample 14_EM_MG_FD_200267 | JGI IMG/M metagenome (GOLD analysis project Ga0307512, IMG submission 200267) | Populus trichocarpa ectomycorrhiza microbial communities from riparian zone in the Pacific Northwest, United States - 14_EM | ecosystem: Host-associated > Plants > Roots > Unclassified | place... | reverse complement strand
ATAAAATTGCACAAAATAATGGTGGGTTTGTGCAAGTTTCAAACCCAAAGAGCTTTCATTTGAAGGGGTGTGTTAAATAGTATTATAAAATCATACTTGGAGTCTTACCTAATAGCTTAAGCTTTTGAGTTAAGATGGTTTTCGACATGATATCAAAGCCTAACCCCCTCTTCATATATGCTGCCTTAGTCTTCCATCCATGCTTCGCGTGGGGATGTTAGAAACCCACATTGAAAACAAAACACCAAAGTTAATACCCTTATAAGCTCTTGGCAAACCTCATCTCATAATGTGCCTTTTGAGATGAGTAGGCCTTTTGGCCATTCTAACTTCCTGTAGACTCGGCCCTTTTGTCTCCTTTGGGCTTCTGCTTGTTGCCCTTTTGGCTCTTCCGAGTTATGCCACTCTAAGCCTCCTATCTCACTCCCTCTCTTAAATTCAACATGGTATGTCTGTTCTGGGTCAGGAGTGGGCTTCCCAAACTCTCTCTCTTAAATTCAACACAAACAAAGTTGACAACATAGCAAACTTTGCTAAGGAATCAAACAGCACATAGGAAGAACCAACATTGCTAGTTGTTCGCAGTGGTATGCTTGAAGGTGGGAATGTTTGGTATCTGAATTTAGGAGCAAGAAATCAGGTGTGGAAGGACATGAATTATGGAGCTGCAGGAGAATTTTCGTGAACATGTTAGTTCTGAAGATGCTTCTAAGTTGCCAGTTGCTAGGAAAGGAAATGTGGCCATATATCAGAAAGATGGAACAACTGAATTCATCTCATATGTGTATTACATGCCTAACATGAGAAACAACATTCTGAGTCTTGGACAAGTACCTCAAAAAGGACATGAAATCCACATGGAAGGGAATTTTCTATAGTTAAGAAATGTTGAAAGGAGACTCACTGCTCAAGTGCAGATGACGGAACAAAATGTTTCCATTGCTTTTGAAAACAGTAGCTAGGCATTGCCTATCCAACAAGAGTGAGCATGAGATTGAAAAATAGCACCTACCTTATGGTCATCTTAATGGCCTGAAACTTCTGTACAAAAATGATAAGTTGAGAGGACTACCAAGCATAAAGGAGCTGGGTAGTGTGTGTACCACTTGTGTACTTGCTGTTATTGAGATTGTATGTGAAGAGAAGTGTTGTTGCTGTTATTTCTTATATTCTTCTCATTTCAATTTTTTTTGTGTGTGTGAGAGTTTGTGTTTAAACCAACATCTAGTATCAGAGCTGGATAGTGTGTGTAACACCTGTGTACTTGGGAAGCAGGGATGTCAAGCTTTCCTCACTAGAAAGACATGAAGAGCAACAACACAATGGCAGCTCGTACACACAAACATATGGGGACATTTTGAACCTATGTCAATTGGAGGTCATGTGTACTTTGTTAAGTTCATTGGGGTTTATTTTCTTAAAGAAAAAATTGATGTATTTGAAGTGTTTAAAAGGTTTAAATCTTATACTGAAAATGAGAGTGCTAGGAAGATTGTCACAATAAGATTAGATCGAGGTGGGGAGTATACCCCGGCTGCATTTCAATCTTTTTGCAGGGAACATGGGATTAGATACCAACTTACAGCTGCCTACACATTGCAGTAGAATAGGATATCATAATGAAAGAATTGTACGATCCTGGATATGACCAAAGAAAGAATGATGCCAAAGATGTTTTGGAGAGAAGCAGTAGCATGTGCAGTACACTTGTTGAACAAATGCCCCACCAAAAGTATTCTGCACAAAACACTTTATGAAGCATGGAGTGGAATCAAGTCAAGAGTAGCACATCCCTGAAAATTTGGAATTGTTGACTATGCATAAGTACCCGAGGCCAGTCGAATGAGACTAGATGATCGTGCAGTAAAGTGAGTGTTTGTAGGTTACAATGAAGATTCTGAAGCTTACAAGTTGTATGATCCTCTTTCAAAGAAGCTGTTGGTTAGTAGGGATGTTATTTTTTATGAGGCAGATGCATGGAAGTGGGACAACAATGACAAAAATGTGGAGAAAATTGTACTAGAAGACAATGAGGCTGATCAACATCCAGGAGATGGGACAGCAGCAGCAGCAACATCACCATGTCAATCAACACCACAACCAGCAATACAATCAAAGGAACAAGAGGAAACTGTCACTTCCCTTTCAAGCTCAACACCAACTATACAAACAAGGAATCTAGCATACCTATATGAAGCAACTAATGAGCTAGTCTATGATAAGAAATGGATTCAAGTCTGTTGTGTCTATATGCTGATCATGAGCCCCTAAGCTTCTAGGAGGCAAATGAAATGGAATGTTGGAAGATCGCTAGGAAAGAAGAAATACAGGCTCTTGAAAAGAATGACACCTGGACAATGACTACACTCCCACCTCAACACAAATCTATTGGTGTTAAGTGGGTTTACAAGATTAAGAGAACTGCGGATGACAATGTTGATCATTACAAGGCTATGCTTGTGGAAAATGGGTACAGACAGAAATATAGGATTTACTATGATAAGGTGTTCGCTCCAGTGGTCAGATTTGGTACGGTGAGATTAATTATTTTAATGATCTCTTGCTGTGCAAAGACACTTCTCTGCACAAACAATCTCAATGATCTCTCTCTCTTTTGGTGTGCACTAACTTGCATAGTCCCATTTGTAGGGAGGTGACAAGCTAAATATTTGGATAATTATAAAGCTAAACAAACCTGTTAATGCAAAGCAAACTAACCTAGATAAAGCTACTCAGAAACAATTAGTCTAAATTCAATAAAGCTTAGCAGAAACTAATTTGCAGAAGAATAGAACTCTAAAATAGATCTAGTTTGCTATTTCCAACAGGCACAACATACTCTACAAACTTCATTCATGATTATGATCAATAAAATAAAGGGTTCGGTATCTTTACCAGGAAGCTATTTATCTTGGCATGATTATTTCAATTAATTACTAAAACAAGGTAGAAACATTGTAAGGGAACAAGTACAGAAATTAAAATATGTAAAAGCAAGCAAAATTTGTAGAATCATCTAGGTTCATTCAACAGTGATAAAGATGCAAGCAATAACTATCCTAAATCAACATTACAAAAGCACAGGGCTCAATAAGAATCAGGGAATTGGCATTTTCCAAAACAAGTGCTTTTCATGTCTGGCTCCAGGAAATTAGAATAAGAGTCTGCATTAAATGCTACATGCCAAATTTATGGAAAACATAAATAAGTTATTCATTAGAAATAAGGAAACCAAATTGTGATGTGTTATGTCAGATACACAAGATTGACATGCTAGGCAACAATTAATCACTCTTAAGCACTTGAAGCTTCACACTCCTAGAAGGATTCAATTTGACATCCAACGTACTTAACAAATTAACTAACTTTGAAAATAGAGCCAAAGTACCTCTTGACAGCTTCCACTACAAAACCAAGCATCAGAAACCAGTCCTTCATGTGTTTGTTTTCCTTGTTGGCATGCCCCATGATCTGTAAAAAATATAAACACCCGGTAAATTAGAGACTCAATATTATGGAATAGGGTAACTGAAGGGGTACAAGTCCACATACCATTATGAAACGCTGTGAGAAATCAATTACCAACAAAGATGAAGATAAAATCCTAGTGATTAATAGGATAGAGAACCACAAACAATAGCTCACTGACAGGATTATTATGCCAACCTCATTTAGCACCACCCTACTGAAGTGAAATAGCTCCTCACTCTATACATCAGGAAAATTATTGGAAAGATAGGTGTACAAGACTTATTTTTAGTGGAAAAAAAAATGCATTAATTTATGCTTAGATTTTCTAGAATAGAAGTTGAATCTCTTAAGAAGTTGGCAGTAGCAGTGTAGGGCTGAAAAAGATTAGATTTAGAACAAGTTATGATCCAAGAAATTAGTGTCATCACCTTGCAGTTCTAACAAGTTTTCAACATTATTGTCTATGAAAGTAAACAATATGAAAGTTTCCCCATTACACGAAAAACAAATCTAGTTCTATTTTAACATGTATGTCCAGCAAAAATAATTTCAAGCCACCATAATACTTAGAAATTACCCGCTCCAAGAAGCATGAGCTTTAATTTCATGAACAATTCATACTTTAACATGTGCATCCTGAATCAATTCTCAAGCCATCCATGGTCGTTGCAAGGAAGTTTAGATTCAATGAAAACAATCAAGCTAAACAAAATGGAGGTTGGAGATGTACATTTGTGCTCACACTGCAAACATTTATAAGCACCAACAGAACTTGAAGCCTCTTTATCATTGACCAGATCCCCACATATCCAACAGGTGCAATTCGGGCAATACCAACTGCCTTCAGGAAGATCCTGAAGTAAAATAAATAAATAAATAAAATGTTGATTTAGCTACTGTAGCTAGAACAAAAACAATCTAACTCAAAGAGAGAAGTCACCATGCTCCTTGTGTATAACTAGTCATATTGACATTCATAAAAAACGAACAGCACAATTAACATGGTCGTTCCACCACTTGCATGTTTTCATCCATTCTACTCTGTTTCAGAACTAATTATCTGTGAACTCTTACAATAGTAAGGACATCAATTATTTGGAATCCAAACAGGAAAAATGACCATAAATATTGCTATCAAAATGCTATTTATTTCCCAAAAGATTTGACAACCAAAATATTGAGACACTAATGGCCATGTCAGTGCATCTTAAACCACAACTTAGAACACTTATAGTTGCTAAATAGTCTGCTTGAGACAAAAAAGAAAAAGAAAAAGAAAAAGGAAACAAATAATTATAAGAAATCTATGGGAAAAGAAAATGCACCATAAAACACAGCAGAAAAGCAAATGGCAAACCTCTGTACACAAGCAAGCTTGATGAAAAGTAGAGGGGCAATTATCACAGCATATCAACTCCCCACCATCACCGCACAGCCCACATGAATCATCATTCTTATCATCTTCATCAGCACGAACCACTTGGGTACCACTTTTCCTGCTCTTATATTCAGCAGACCATGCTTGCAGCTGACATAAAGTAAAAGGCTTTCCAGATTCCATGAAAAGGTTTGAACATGGTCGGTTAAGCTTGAACCCAGCATGACTCTTAAACTTGGTAACCGAAAGCACCATATTGCAGCACTTACACATGATGCCATCCTTGGTAACCACACCATCTTTAATCACAAAATCGTCTTTTAGATTTCGGTACTGGACTACATCTTTTACAGACAAGACCCCAGCATCTATCAACCATGACAAAACCGTCCTAGATCCCATTCTTGACCACTTACCACCCACATAATGCTTTCCCAGTTTGCCCAGATTTCTTGGGAGTAGCCTGCAGCCGCCCTTTTTCCGTTTGCGCTTTGAGCCAGCTCTTAATATGCAGGATTTCTTTTTAGAAATAGATCTGGTGGCACCTGGGCTAAAATCTTTGTTCTTGATAATGGCTGCAATCAACAAATCATCATCATCAATTTGGCAGCCGGTTGTTTTCTTTTGTTTGTATTTGGGACCATAACTATTGCCATGCGTACTCTTTAATTTTGTACCATTTTTCACCCCCTGATGTAGGCAATTATCCAAAGGGGAGGACTTCATGCAGATCTTTTTAGTTCTTTTGATAAGCTTCTCTTCAACTTTGTTTGACTCTAATGGATTGCCAAGCACATCAATATTTTCACTTTGGCTTAATGTGGTTGATCTGATTTCTGATATTTTTCTGGACTTTCTACGTATCTTTTTCATAGCTGCTTTATCCCTTGTTTTGAACCTCGAAGCTTGAATGCACTGTAATCCCTCCTCTTCACTGAATCTGGATTGCTGCAAAACTCCTGAAGTCACAACTTGGGCAGAAGTTGGCTCATCATGGTGGATGGAGTCCATATGACCAGTGCCATCATCTGGATCAACTAAGTTGCTGTCTTGATGAGGGGAAACAGATTCAGACGCCCCATGCACTATAATGTTCCCAGCAGTAACAGGAAAATCATTACATTGGCAACTACACAACTGGGCAGAAGTGCAATCTGGCCCACAAGTTAGCCAGTCAGTCATATCCACACCGCCTATCCTGTCCTTACACATGCTGCAAGATTGATTTCCCATCCCATCAGAACACATGCCTTCTCTGTCATTCATATGAATAGATACATCCATCTGACCTTTCACCATTGATTCTTGTCCGCATTCCGAGAAAGTCCTGTTGCCAGATTGTACATCACAGTCATGGCAGCTTCCTTCACAAATTGTTGATGCACTTTTAGTGACCAGACAAGAATCACTATGCCAAGCCAACAAATTTTTCTGAGCAGACTCCTTTCCAATGCCATCTTCACTTTTCACATTTCTATCATTCACTAAGCTTGGTGCAGCTTTAACCATACATCCCTTTCTCAGTACGCCAACCTTCCGATCAATGAACACAACATTAACAAAGGGATCTAAAATACTCCACTGATGTGCCAAGGCTTTGGCAAGATCTGATTTATCCATGTCTTTCTCAATAGTAGTCAATGTATCTGAGAGATCAGACCAAAAGTGACTTATATCAGCCCATTCCTTACCATTGCCTTCCTGCACCACCTTGTATCCATTTGCGAACAAAATTTGACCACACAGCCTCCACACTTTAGGGAAATCACGAATTAATCTCCCCTCAGGTGATTGATAAATAGACTCCATATATTTTCGACTGGGTCTCTTGCGCTTTCCAATACACCAACCCAAAGCTGAAAGTAAGCGGGTGATATGACTTTGGAGAAAAGGACGAGGATCCATCTTAGAATCTGTCTTCGAGATAATGGAGACATCCAATCCTGGCGAATTGAATGCCTTCGCTCTTTCCTCTGCATTTAAAGGGGATCCAGGTTTCCCAACAACATCTACAGGTCTTGCAAGCAATATCCTTGTTGCATAGCTCTCTTGGGAAACAGGTGAAGCAATAGCTTTGCCAGCAACACCATCTGAGTTTGGCAAACTGCACTTCAGAACATCTGGCTCGCGTGCATCACCTTTTCTGTCTATTTTTGCATGTTGCTTTAACAGATAGCTGGTGGATACAACACCCTGAGAGGATGATTCGACTAAATGTAATAGTACTGTTTGGCTCAGTGAATCCATATCTGCAGCAGCTGTACCACTAACAATCTCTTTATGCAGTAAGGATGAAGTCAGAACTTTCAATGTATCAGGTTCAGTGTCCGAAGGTTCATCAACTGCAAACTTCATTCGCTTGACAGTCTTATTCTGGCTAGTGCCCTCCACAAAGGTAAATCTTTCTGTAAAACAGCCTGAAGCAGTAGCCCCTACAGAATTCTCATTCACATCAGAATCCTCGATTGACAAACTTATAGGAGAAGAAAGAGTACTGACAGCTGAGTATTCATTGTTAGTATGCAGCGAAGGATCTGCAATCTTACAGTCCTGGCTCTTTAAATTAATAACTCCAGCATCAATACTCCTCTTACCTGTCCCACCAGTATCTTTGCCAAAGAAAATATCTGCAAAAATACAGCGCTCTTGATGTGACCCCTCAAAGCCATCACCCCGAAAATCATCAATTGCTGAACTGGTCATCACTACAGCCTGACCAAACTTCTAGATTCTCCAAACTTTTCCACGCATATGCTCTCAAGCCAAATGCAACCATCCATTAAAATTTAAAAGATACATAAACTGGTGAGAAACAACAAAAACAAAAGGAGTAAACAACCAGTATTAGTGACTGAACAATTATGCACTCCTATTAGCAAAAAACTAATAGTAAAAAACAATGTGTATGGTAAAACTTTACATTAAGGAGGTATAACATAAAAAGTAAAAAACAAAAGAAAAGCAGATGCATATAAGGTAATGGCATGTTGAACTTCTAATGTAGTTCTTGTGTCTGCTCTGCACCTACAATGTGTATGGATGAACAAATTCCACAGAATTCCCCTCAAAAGTTGTAAAACCTTGCATTACATGCAACTCAAGGAAATCCAAAATCCATTGCATGCAAAGAAATAATTTCCACTCCAATTGCACTAGGAAAAAAATTAGAGGCATGATGGGAAATTTATGGATTTGCATGGCAAGAGTATATTACCGATGGAGGGAGCACCTAAAACAGATCATTTTAACCGATCCTAAGTTTAAGAGGAAATATAAAGAAATAATCAGGTAACCAAATGCATTTAATAATTTCCATGCAGAAAAATTGTCACTGATATAACAGAAAAAACCAAGATGAAAATCCCAAAAATTAATTATTTCAACTGCCCTGGTTGTTAGGGAATCATTTTTCAGCTGGTTCATGAGGAGTTAGACCATGAAAAGATAAAGCCACTCCTTAGTCTATACCACCACCCAATAGACCAAACCCACAAGCAAACACAAATTAAGAAAAAATCAAGCAAGAAAAAGGAGGATTCAAGTTTGGCTAACCAAGCTGCCATTTCCAATTCAAAGAAAAGTGAAGACAACATTCCCAGATATCAAATGGAAATGCTAAAGCTAACCCTGCTCTATGTACCTCCATCTGCTGCGTCAAAGATAAAAAAGAAGAAAAAAAAAGAGGACTCCAGAGGATTTTAATGCACTTATGACCTCAAAGGTCATTTACAAAATCCAATGCAAGAGAATTGGATACCCATAATTCACCATGTGCCATGCTCTTTTGTTTCATTAACATAGGACATCAATTAGCAATACTTCCTCCATTCAGTTCTGTTAAGGGCTAAGTTTTTTGTAAGTTTTCATGATTCTAGATTATTTTTTACCACTTAAAACAAGTCATATTACCCTCCAACCTAAATGCCATTTATCAATGTTACTTTAATTCGAGAAGCAAGATCAATAGATGGACAGGAAGATAGATATATAGATAATAGAGAAGGAGTGATAGAGAAGAAAAGCCTCAAAGTAGATATAACTATCTTTCTGCCAATAAGTTAGGAAAGTTAAGAATCTTGATATATTCTATGCCTCCCCAAAGAGACAGTTGACCAAGCAAACAACATCTAATTCCATAAGTCAACAACTCCTTCCATCTGTATGACTATCATCAATCAGTAACAGCATCATCAACATATATTAAAGTATTTTTCTATTTGCTAGATGGCAACACAGCATCGATTAAGCAGTGTATCTAAAAAGCCTAGAGAATGCACAAGGTTCTCCGCTATTTAGCTGAAAATGTGACATAGATATAGCAATTCTTAGTCCCCAGTACGTGAATAACAAACATGTCAAAATGCAAGCTGACATGAGCAACTGCAACTGTCACGTGCATGAAGTTTTTCACCCAATGAAATCATTACAGCCCATTTCATAATAAATTGCAACACATCAACAGTCTAAAAAACTGCTAGATGTTATCAGCGTGCTTAAAACCATGGAAAGCTTCTATGTAAACTAGTAGAATCTATTCTTGCATAGGTAGTTTTACTGTGCAGTTGGATTTTTGCTTGAAAGTTTGTGTGCATCTATTCATAACAGCAACTTTAGTGAGGAATAAATATCAAAATTCGCACATTGAAAGAATATTATTTGTGCATGTTTACCATAAAAAAAGCTAGTAAAAAATGACAAGCTACTTAATCATCTAAAGAACAACATATGTGATTATTGACAGGCTTGTTTAGGAAATATTATGTGCACAAAAATTTCAGTAGAATGCTGATCATTCCAATTTGGCGCTCTCAAAACTCTCGTAGTCTCGTGTAATATTTAATTCTAAATTTTCCTAAGACTAGTGGAAAAAGAAAAGCTGGGGCAACATTACAAAATGTCATCCAAGCTTTAAATTAATTGCTAGAACCGTGGACTCAAATAACAACCATCACAGGATGGAACTGAAATCCAACGCCAAATGGAGGTAATTTTATACTCACAATTGTTACAAATCACGACAGCCGTTACCATGCTAGTAACAAATTTGGTGACTATTGCAAATGTTACATGTACAATCAATGATGTTGTGGTGTCAGACCATTACCTTAGAAAAAACCTGAGTTGTTTAGTTACATTTTTCCTTTCACGTTATTACTGAAGTCAGAAGTGTTTTACTAAAATGAATTAGTTTATCTTGTATGTGTTATAATTAATATTTTGTAGTCGGATTTTAGATTTGCGTAGAAGCACATTTAAGAAGGTTTTTGAATTAATTTTTTTGGTAGTTCTTTTGCGTTAATATTTAGACGTAAATGCTAGATTTTGGCTTAATCCTTTTCATCAATGTATGTCTTAGGAATTGGCTTATGCAATTTGAAGCTAAATTGTTAATCTTGATCATGTGATTAGGCAAGACAAGTACTTTCATGATAATACGATATTCATTTAAAGTTTTCAGACCATAATATAAACACATAGATAAATGCACAAATTGATAAAGAGGGAAAACTAGCACATGAACCGACAAAAGATGACCTCAACAAAGAACCCCCCCGCACAAAATTTATGGAAAGAACAGAACAAAAAAAGGAAACAGATAAAATCCCATACTTCTGTCTTACATATCTGTATGTACCTCAAATATGCATCAAATGATCAACCAGAAAATATGGAAAAAATTAAGTTCGAAGATTAGGCATCACCCTAAGAAGAAGAAGATGACAAAATCTCAACAATAACTACCAAATTTGGTGGAAAAGCTGTACCTGTTTTTCTCAAGAACCTTTATTTTAAATTCCCTATCTACACTTTTTCATCACTCTCTTGCCTTATTTCCTAGACACTATAAATCTTACTAATCACATACTGAATAAAATCTTCAGAAAGGCTTGTTACCCGCCATCTCCATTCAGCATTCATGGTTCATTGGAAAGGAAAAACCCATGTCATATACCAAGTTCATGCTATCCTACAGTTGAGAAAAAATATGCATTAAAACACAAAGCCAATTTAGACAAATACGGAGATGCATTTTAACACCCAATAAATCACAGTTCAACATACAATGATAGAACGCTAGAAAAATCTGCATTTAAAAGAGGAAATCAATTTTAAAAAAAATAAAATAAATGGCACATTAAAAAGATAAGATAACAATTAAAGAAAACTGCTAGGCTTGCCTGAATTTATAATCTAGTGTCTTTCCTTGTAAACTAGACAACAATCAATATTTACATCACTAGGCACACATGAATAACACAAGGAACTAAATCATGTCTGAAAAAGGAAAAAGGCCAATGCCCAATTTTGGTCCAAGTGAGTATCTAGGATGGAGCTTTTGGAAATAGCTCCACCCCTCAGTATTTTTGTATGCAGAGGTTACACTTAAGACTCAAACTTACATGATGTGGTTACAAGCCCAAATATTGTTGCACCAAAAAATGACCTCTAAACTGAAGAAAGACCAGGCATCCCAAAGTTCCAAAAGTATCAACGCAAGAGATCATAACTATTAAAAGTCTAAATCCAGATACTGAAGAATCATCATCTACAAATCCCCAAAAATTTCAGATTTCACAAAAATCCCATAGAAAGAAGATTGGGCTTAGGTCTCAACTCAAACCATAATATCACGTGGGATCTCAATCTTACATACAATTCCAACCAATTTGAACCATAAAGGTTTTCGTCCATTTTTCCCGTTACATTTTTATGTCACGTGAGGCTTAAGGCTAAAAGGGCTTCATAAGTTAAAATTATGTCCAACAGATATAATTATTTCTCCATGGCAATTAATAGGGAAAACCCCACAGTTGAGCTTGACAGCATCATTTCTTATCTTATAGTATGCTTCGAAGCATGCACATAAATAATCTACCTTTTAACAGATGAATCTACTCCAAAAGGGAAAACTTTTTATTTCTGATCATGTTCACTGATGTATTAATTTGAGTAATGCTGAAGGAAAATAAGAAGGACAAAACCAAGAAGTGATAAGATTTAAAAAGATATCATATCAATTTAGAATGAGGGTTTGTTCAGTACTGAAACAGAGAAGATTTCACTTGAAAAAGAGAACATATTGGGACATCATAAAGTGTTACGCCTCATCAACTTCATTAATATGATGTAAATGGCTTCCCATTTCTATATTCATAGAAGGTGTACCATTTCATTTTCGGTTCATATGTCATTATATTATACTACATATCCATCCATCAAGCCAGCATCTCCATACTTTCTTCAAGCATTAGAAAACAAACAAACATCAAAATGGGACTTGAAATTTCATTAGTCTAATAAAAAAAGATCTACATACTTAAGGAATATTCATGTTCTTTCCTCACAATCAAATTCAGCATACAAGAGCTATGGTAAGAGCATTTGATGTGAAGTTACAAGCCTTGTTCAGAAAGGCCTATCATGATACATAAATAGAAAAACAAATGTTTTGATGTCTAGTTAGCATGTGTAGAGAGAGAGAGAGAGAGAGAGAGAGAGAATAGGACTGGCTTGGCAAATGCATGTCAGCAACCAATAAAAGAAACTATGATGAACTGAATAATACCCCATATTCTTTCTGTTTTGGGATAAATAACAAATGAATAAGATGCCCAAAATTCTTGGATTTAACAATCTTACTACAGAAAATGAGACTTATTATTGCATCTTCTGTTATGCCTTCAAGTTCTTTATGTGACTGCAAGCCTGAGGCAAATCGATGAGAATTGGATATGGCATGGGCCTTAGTGTTTTATTCATCATAAAGTTGGTTTATCTTCGCAATCCAACATAGAAATCCCTTGATCCAGAAAACAACTGACATGACACAAGGAACACAAGGGGAAAAAAGGAAATTTAGCATATCAAAGAATTATTATAATCTATAATTCCAACAACCCAACTACCACTTGAAATCACGCGGAGATATAGCAACCCAAAAAATTACACTAAATCAGCATGTTCTCTAGTAGTCACATGATCATATTTATATTCCACAAATCACACGGTGATATAGCAACCCAAAAAATTACACTAAATGAGCAAGTTCTCTAGTAGTCACATAATCACATTTATATTCCACACACCTAAACAAACATATTTGTGTTCAGTTCAGATCATCAAGATACTAGAATTTGGATCTTACCATAATTGCAGCTGTCTGGATTTCATTCTCTTGTTGGAAAAAAACGAAGGAACCTTTGCAGAGCAACAAAAGCTACAGTTTTAGCTTCAACACTGGTATAATTGAGTAATCCAACTTATATAACAGTAGGCCAGCCCTTGGAAAATGAAACAGTGCTACCAACTGCTCCAGGTGACAATAATTATACCTGTAGACTGTATGTAGTATACTACCCTCTACCTTACCCTGCTACCCTCTGCTTATATGCCACATCATACTAACTAGTTGAATTCTCTCTTTTTGTGTACTAAATTAAAATGAGAAAACAACAATCTGTCAAAGGTGATTTAGATGAAACCTTGATAAACTCCAATGGTTTCTTTCTTTTATAAATAATGCAAAAGTATGTTAGCTCCAGTCCCAAAAGAGGGGCACCTCTTCCCTTATACTACAAGTATCCCAAGGAAGACAAAAACTATCAAGCTAACTTACAACTATTTACAATTTACTTAGCTAAAGCTCGCAGATAAGGGAGAGAGAGAGATCAAGAATTTTTTCTATCCCACCAATGCAAAACCTTCAACCTGCATAAGGAAGCATCCTCCCACACTCCCTCCAAATCAACTAAAATGATCAGCAAATGTCAACGTTTCCTTTTCTTTCTGTGTAAGACACTTCTGGTAGCAGAACATGAAAACTTTCATCCAAAGTGGCTTTTGCAAGTCCATTACTCTACACTTGAACATGGCTAATACGAACAGTTCCCTCAAAAATGGTTTGATATGAAACAAACTTAGTTCTTTGTATTTCTCCATGTCTTTACAAGCTTCGCTTCTATAGATTAGTAGGGTCATCTATTATTGAAGACAGAGAAGGTAAGGTTGACATCAAATTAAATCTAAGTCATTCTTCATTCACTTGTGTGTCCTAAGCAAAATCCCATTTCACAAAAGGAACCATTCTACTTATGCCACAACAATATATAAAGCCAGATAATAAGTGTCAGACTCACAACTAAATGGATTCTTCTAAAACAAACTTCAGGGCGTGCATAAAGTATTGAGCTCTCAACTCTGCTTTCCAAGACCTTAAAAACTCAAATAAAAGGCAAAAATCTGCCACGCAAAAAACAGCAGCTACTCTTGATTTCTGCCTCGAAAATACCAGTAAATCGTACCGAATTCTCCTAACAGAAAAGCACTAGAACTGATATCCATAATCTAATATGTCATCTGGAGATCTCATTATAAGGGCACTAGAATTTTACACATCTTATGAAATCAATGAGAGAAAGAATGAAGTGCCGCAGATATAGCATAAAACCCCATGCATTGAATCAAAAGAGGATAAAACAGCACAAAAAAGAAAAATAAATTAGAGAAGGGAACCCATCAACTTATATCCAGAATTCACAAATCTGAAAACTCAGATAAGCACAAATAGCCAAAAGCCAGAATCCAAAAGACCCAAAATTTACACAGATCACCAAACGCCAAATCAATTACCTCCAAAACCCACATTCAAATTCCCACATTTCAATCAAATAGTTCAAAAACATAATAAAAAACCGTAAGAAAAAATGACCTTACCTCAACAATGCAACTTGGGATCAACATGCAAAGAGGAGCAAAGCAGAGAAATTTGATTGAAATAAGGGAAGAGAAGTTGAAGATGATAATGGGTCTTCTTCAAAAGTGAGATTGACATTAAAGACAGAATATTTAAACCATAGAGTGAGCAATAAAAAATGGTTTTACTTTTAACCTCTTCAAGTTTCAAAACTGGCTAAAGAGAAAGAGAGAAAAGGGTATCTATAGCTTTGGAGAACCCACAGTGCTGCTCTCTTCCACAATAGATGCATATACCTCTCTCTCTCTCTCTCTCTTTCCTTCTTCCTCTCCTTTTCTCTCTACAACTACCATGTGCATGTATGTCATGTGTACACAACACCCTCTACTGTTTCTCTCTCTCTCTAAAACTGACCTGACCACTTTGGTTTTTTTTTTTTTTCTGTTTTGGG
>Ga0307512_10004608_pt1 | contig 14997 bp, 15 predicted proteins | sample 14_EM_MG_FD_200267 | JGI IMG/M metagenome (GOLD analysis project Ga0307512, IMG submission 200267) | Populus trichocarpa ectomycorrhiza microbial communities from riparian zone in the Pacific Northwest, United States - 14_EM | ecosystem: Host-associated > Plants > Roots > Unclassified | place... | reverse complement strand
CGTCGATCGCCAGGCGTTGTGTAAACGGCTTCAGCATAACTGCAGCCCCTGCGAAGAGTGTAACACACATGTCGTTCTGATGATGCGTATACGTCACCACAAAGTAAAGGAGGTACGTATGCAACGCGACCCGTCGCCTGGACGACGGGTAGCGTGTAATTCTCCGTCAGAGCGTACGAGGTTCCGTCAGAGCCGTCAGAGCCGTCCGGAACACCTGGGTGTTTCAGACGGAAATTAGGGTCGTTGCTGATGTGACGGCATTCTGATACTTCTGTATGTCGACGATATCTCCATGTCATATCCGGAGGCCGCCGCCAAAGCTGCGATTGCAGTCAATGCGAAACTCTCAGAGAAATACAAGATAACGAACCTCGGCCCAGCACGCCAGTTCCTCGGCATCGAAATCCACCGCAATGGTACCGGGGTCAGTCTTGGACAGAAAGCCTATATCATCACAATTCTCAGACGATTTGGCATGGAGCACACTCACGATGTCTCGACGCCCATGGATCCCAATGTATAATTGGACTTGGCCAAGGATCGGGGGGAGAAAGAATTGGAACATATCACAGACTATCAAGCAGTCGTGGGATCACTAATGTACGCAGCACTTGCAACTTGGCCAGATATCTCGTACGCGGTCGCTGCTCTTTCTCGTTACAATTCGCGGCCATTCACCAGCCATATGGCCGCTGCTAAAAGAGTCCTTCAGAATCGCAAATCTACAGCCGATTTTCGACTACACTTCAACAGCAATGGCATTGGCATCGACAATAGTCTCATAGGATACTCGGATTCTGATTGGGCCAATGACAGCGCAGACCGCAAGTCTCAAGGAGGCCATGTGTTTCTCGCCAGCAATGGAGCTATCTCATGGCAGTCTCGAAAGCAAAGTCTCAGAGCCATGTCAACTCTCGAGGCCGAATTCATCGCTTGTTCGGAGGCCTCCAGAGAAGCAAAATGGTTACTCCAATTGCAGAAGGATATTCACAGTTCTAAGAAAGACTCACCACCGCTGCCAATCAACTGCAACAATCAGGGTGCTCTCACTGTTATCACCACGGGAATCATCAAAGCTCGAACTAAGCATATCAACGTTTGCTATCACAACAGTCGAGATCTGCATAAACGGCGAATAGTCAAGTACTCCTACGTGCACACAAACGAAAATGTGGCAGACATACTAACCAAGGCCTTGACGAAGGATAAGCATGAGAAATTCACAAAGGCGATGGGGCTATGGTAATAGAGGTCGATTTAAGGTTGGATTTAAGGAGGCTACTATGGGAATCACAAGTTGCGCATCATGTTTGTTTGCTTGTTTGTTTGTTTGTTTCTTGCTCCACAGAGCGTAGCAAGAGGGGGGAGTGTTGCATATACAGGTCTCAGCCGGAGATGAGCCTCGTTAGTATGGCCAGAGCGGAGATGTCTTGTATGGCCAGAGCAGAGGTGTCTCATATGGCCGGAGATGGTGATGTCTCGTATGGCCGGAGACGGTGATGTCTTGTATGGCCGGAGATGACTGTTGACTCTGACACGGGCTGATGGCATTCAGCCGTACTTCACTCTCATATATATTGGCCTTGTGGCCCTCTTAGATATATGACAATCAAGCTTCTAGCAGTCACTATTTCAACACTTTAAAAAATTCGAAAAGTGGACATAGCTTTTACACTGCTGATTCTTCTTGTTACCTAGGAGAACAAGATGCGAAAATATATTTGATGAGAGGATTCCCAGTGTCGTGGTCCCAGTTGTGGAGAATGAACATGTAGATTAGATTAGATTGACTGATTAGATAGCTTAGCGCTTAGCATTGAGATGCACTAATCAATTGAATATCGATCTTTAGCATCACTCCACCACTACGATCATCATTACTGCATCATATCGTCTCTTCTACAACAATACCACGTTAGATTTCACACTAGCACGCAACGACTGAACAATATCAGGCTTCCGTTGAGTTTCCAGCGAGCAGTTTACCTACTAAATTCCTTAGCATCGGCGGCGGTTCCAGCAGAGTCGTGCAGAGGCGGGGATTTCAACAGACGATGGAGCTTTTAGGAGACAGGATAAAGAACCCCAAAGCGGAATACTCAGAAATTTAAACACAGAATCAGAATTCAGATCCACATATTCAGTTGTGAATATATTGACGGTTTAATGAAATATGACATACTCGACTTAAAGATTGAAAAAGTAACCGATAAAATTGATCAGAGAATTCAAATATCGTGGTCCTGTAGCGAGCGCAATGGTTCGAATGTCACACGTTATAGAGTGCCATCTTGTCCGTTAATTTTTCAGCTTTTTCTCACCAAAAGATCCATCACACCAAATAATTACTACTTTTACACCAGTCATCTTTTAACCAAAATCTGTCACACCAGTAATGTCGTACGAACCATTACGCTCGGTACAAGTACATTTTGGGAGCTTTTGGAAGAACTGTACGTGCTCTAGTGCTCTCTGGTTTTCTACCCTGGTCAGTTGCTACATTCTTGTTGAACCAACTCTCACGTGATGTGGCTCCATTCGAACCTTCCCAAACGAGTGATAGCCACGTGCCCTAGTAGGGTCGCTTATCTGGCTGGTGCGAGTGATGGTGAATAGAGATTTAGATCAATGGTCATTGCGTTAGCGATGACTGTATCATAATGGGAGTTATGATATGGTGATTGTTAAGTGATGTAGAGTCATTAGATGGTTATGATGGAGTCGAGCGAGGTAACATTAATGCCACACGAAAGTTAAGCGCAGATTTAGATGGGATTCTGAGGTTAGGGTTCGTTGTTGAAAAGAGGATTGGTGACGAGGATGTACGAGAGTAGTACCTATGATGCATCTGGCCCCAGACCTGTAAGTCGGAGGTTGTCAGCAGACACCACGATCACCAGTATCTACATTTGCAATTTTGCGCACAAGCTGCCAACACTCACAGTTCCATAAGGTTACAGAGTAATTTCACTTCTCCAAACATTAAATAATGTGTAGATAGACAATGAAGAAGGTGACTGATTGCAAGATAAAGTTTGAATTGTTCGTTAAATGAAGTTTGGACCTTCATCGCAAATGTCCGATTTACAGGTTTGGGACCAGACGCACCATATTTAATTTCTACTCTAATTGATGTGAATTTAAAAGACTTTATCTACTTATCTTTACTAGCTGCACCTAGATTTGTTTTATTACCGACATACATGTGGATACTTATCATGCAGAACACAATATGAAGATGCGCTTTCCCATACATGCTCCCTTGGTCAAGATGATGTATGTACTCTACTCTATGATACCATTTTCGCGTCTTGAATTGCCGAGCCTACACTCTCAGGATCCGCCTAAGACCGCATAGTTATGCGACAGCAGTTATAGGTAATTATTGTCGCATCCGCAGTAAGGCACAGACTCCGGAAACAATATCCCAACTCTGCCCCCCGTCAGGACCACTTTACCCCCATCCGTAACCGAACTTGGTGCCAAGACGCAAGCTATGTTCCCAATCGATCGAACATGCACACTTCATCTACAGTTTAGCAATCCTCGAGCTTGTATGTAGACAGTAGCCGCAGTAAAGCTTCACTCTAGGTGTTCCTGAAGCTTGGGCTGTTCTGGATTCAATAGAGTTGACAGGGTCATAAGACTAATGTAGTGCGACCATGGCTGAGCCTCATTCAAACTTTTTGACAACGTATATTTGGAAGGAGGTTAGTGTTCTGCGGCTATGAATATGAGACTTGATGGGTATTTTGGGTGATATCATAAACTACCATGACGCAGCTTGCAATGTGATAGTAGAGTAGTCCGCGAAACATTCAACCATCACACTTCCCAACCAACACACCATACATCCAACAAGACGAATAGCTAACAGCATCATCATAAAGTAAGTACCCTAACTGAAGAGCTACTCGGAGTCTAGCTGATGAGGGATATGTGATAGATGTCTACCCTCATTGCTCGTCGTGCTGTGGTCTACTTCTACCCACCCCCATTCCCACAAGGCCATCGCTTCTACTGCTCCAGTGAGCTCGAACTCCTATTTGCATGCAAACTGGACACTAACTGGGTGGCTCAGAGACTTACCCGCTATGTTGTGGGAGTCCACCTCCCCAATCTCCAAGTCCAACGTAGGGCCATCACTTCTACTCCGGTGAGCTCGAACTCCTAATAGCATGCAAACTGAAAACTAACTGGGTGGATCAGAAACATATCAATGAAGAAACTGATCACGGTTCCCTCAATGACAGCCTAGCCGGCGTCAAGTCTGATTTTTGCCCAGTTCGTTCGTCACTTTGGATTGTTTCGCTCAGTTAGACAAGGTAAGCTCGGAAACTAGTCTTGGGATACCAAATAGCGTGCTAATATTTTATTAAGATACTTCCCTTATGAAACTGAAACTAGATCATCTTGAAGGAGCAGACTGCCAAGATGGAAAATGGTTTTGATAAGAACCATAAGGTTGATAGTAAGGTTGAAGCTCCGGGCAACAGGATGGACGGCAAGGTTGACCGAATGTTGTACTTTCTCATTGACATCTTTGTGGTGAAAGGCGGCTTGGATATCTACTTCCAGTTGCAGAAGCCCAAGCAGCAGTAGGAGCTTTGTTCTTTTTCATTCCTTTTTTCATTATCTGTTTTAGGGGAGTACTTGGGCATGGTTTGGACTTCTTTTTCTTTGCTAGGTTTATTCCTTGTTATAAACTGCCTGCTCTGCCGTTCAGGTAGCTTCTGTGTACTACTAGGTTTCTTTCTTCTTTCTTTTACTCTGGGTGGGCTTGCTTGCGTATGGTTTTACGAATACACGCACCGGATCAACCGGCGATACTGGGCCTCTGACGAGACCCCAATATCAAAGATACAGTCCACTGCCGACCCATGTGACATTTCTCTAGCCAGATCATCAGAAAACAGGACTTTGCGTAGCGACATACATCGGGGGTACCGAACGCAGGTACACCCGGTACGGTGATTGCCCACAAGCTAAGCTGCACGCGAATTGACGTAGATAGTAGTCCCGTTTGCCGACTAGAGTCCGCCGACGGCTGCTAAACGTAGGTGGCAAACAAGGCTGAAATTCAGGTACGCCTCTACGTCGTTACGCAAAGGGCATAAATTACGCCATTTCTAACGGGGCGTAAGGGTGTACGGGCGTGGGTACGTCCTCAAACGTTTTAGTGACGATGACCGCAAACTTAGAGGAAAGTAAGTTCCTACAGAGGGGACTGCTTTCTGTGTACTTCCGGCCAGGTGGGTCTCGGATACATATCCCTTGCTGTTGGCTAACTCGTTCCACTCTGCTTCCCAATCCATATTGTCTTCCATGTTTATTCGTGTCATGCTGGTGAACCAAGGTAAAAATGGATGATGTTGACATGGGCCTGAAAACAGGGCCCTCAAGAGTAGTTATATAAGGTCTTGGAGTAGTCCTGAAAACCGGCCCCCCAAGTGTTGCGGCTCCAACCACCATCGTGATCGTGCAGACCATACCATACCACTCCGCTCGAGTAAGTCGCTACAAAAAAAGAGGCCCAGAAAATAGGTACCAGGGCCCGCTTTTTGAAGCCAAATCCCCGAAAATGGGTTCGTTTTTGTCGGAACATCGTTTGGTAGAGTACTTTACATGGGTGCTAACATATAATCAAATTCTAGTATGCCCCGGTTCTGAAGCAAGCAGCAGCCACCCATAGATACGGAAATGGTATTCTGGTACACTTAGCAATTAATACTTGGGAACGGCAAGGACGACCTCAGGAGGAATTCAGAACGGGGTCCCTCAACACAGGTTCATTGGTTCCTCTGAGAGCCAATTTAGTAGAACCAAGGGTATAAAGAATCCAGTTAATATATATAGCATTCCAGGAATACGAAACTCGACGGTTTTAACACCCATTGCGGGTCCTACTTTACAGGCTCCATGGTAGCGTTTGCTGCATGAGCCGTGATGATCTGCGGGCGGCCAGGGCGGCCATGTAGCCGCCGGGCTATTTGCAGTGCAATGGAGGCCGGGACTGACCTGAGCTAAGGGTGGCCGGCCTGGTTCATAGCGCCTGAAAACAGTGACCGGAACGCTTCGGAACACTGTTCTCGAAGGATACGAGTCTTTGACGCAGCAATCTGATGTCATAGGTGACCTCAATAAAGACGGAACCGAAACAGTATATGCGTGGAGATTCCGGTGATTTTCCTTAGAAATGACAGTTGAGTACGACGTCAAGAAGGTTGGGTTCCTGTTGGTAGTGGATATCGTAATGCCTAACTTGTGATTCAATATCACCAAGGCGGTATTGATATATATTCTTTCGAGATGATTCCGTATCTGGAATTCATGTCAGTTAAGATTGTCTCCTCAGTATATAGGGCAACGGTAGGGCAGACGCGCTGAAGTTCCGAATCGATGCAATCCCGTTTCAATAAACGCGCACAGTACAGGAATAGGACGATGGAAACGTTTATAAATAGCACAGCCGAACAGTTGAGGATGTATCATGGCAATGGGGAGTACAGCGCGATAGTGAGGGCAGGATGTTGCGGGGATTGGGATTTATGACCTTAATCCTTGGTTCGAGGCGGGTGATGTTCGATCACCGATAGGCGCTAATATCAAGCAGAGCGTTTTCTCACCTGAAGGTGACAAATTGTTCAAATGTGTTTCCCCGGAGCTTTTTATACAACTTCAAATTTTTTGTTTTCAAAACCAGCTCCACAGCTCCAATTGATTTTTAGTTTCTTACTGCGCTTGCACAGGAATCACCTGTAGAATGGCTTTCCGGGTTGATTTGTTTGTGATCGGGGAACATGCAATTCGTATTTGCAGAGGAACTGTGCCAATCCACTCCTGAGATTTCTCTCCCCTATATCTCCACAACCACACAACACTCTCTTAATTAGAGAGTGCAGGATCGCTCATCAAAATCCTCACGAAAGGCCACTCAAAACGCATCAATTCTCTATGTATGTGCGTGTGGTTAAATAGAAGTGGTGGGGTTTTGGAGTCGAGGTGTTGTTTGTTCAAAGCGTCCTCTCCCGTATAGGATAGCGTTTCGCTGCTAGAACGCATCCCCGAAACTCCCAAGGCATGCAATCATAGGCCCTGCTTAGGTGCTCGCAGAGCACAATACTTGCTAGGTAGGTACATGCTGCACGCTCCTGCCAATACAATCCCGTTCTCTTTGCTTAGTGTGCAGTAGACAAAACCTCTTAGGTTTCCACCAGTCATTCCTGGTTGGTCGTGATGTGGATAGATAGAGTATGTGCCTGTTGGACGAATAAAGAGGAGTGGCGACGTGCCTTGCTTCCTGGTGGATTGGAGTTTTTGTTTTTTGTGGGGTTTGCCGCTCGAATGATAAATGATGGATTCTCCAGGGAACTATCGAGTGAAAGACAGCACCGTACTGCACTGCTCATCCGCGGGTGCAATGAACCATGATCCTTCACTGCACAGAAATGAAAGCGTGGCGGTGCGCGGCAATTTCTATGGTTGCAACGCATGGCTTTGTCGCCGTGATGGGATGTTCTATGGGCTGTACTGGTGATCCCAACTATTTGCGGCGGAGTGCATTTTGCCTGTTTCCCGATACGGCGGAGTTGGGCGGCCTAGCTTCAACTGTCTGACGGATTTCCCGTTCGTTTTCTTCGGGGAGGTGGTTAACTTCCTCACGACACCTCGATATCTGCCTGCTTTGGAGTAACTGCACCACCACTACCACCAGTCCCTTCCACCACTGCCTCTCCACCTCACATATATAGGAGGATAGCATCTATAGCAAGCGAGTGGAGTGGCTGCTGTGACTAGAGTTTCTTCAGTTCGTCTCCTCTCTGACTTCCCCTTCTTCCCCTCCCTTTCCTTTCCTTTTCTCCCTCGCCCTAGCCTCGCCTCGTTCTCTGCTCGCCCATCCGCCGCGTCGCACAAGAAGTCTTGCTTCCTCCATTCTCTCCCTCAAACAAAACCTTGCGATAGTCCATCACAAGCCCGATAGACACCTCTCTCTATTTCTCTCTTCTGCTGCGGACAACACCATTGGGCTCGGTTCCACTAGCTACCGGTATGTTCCTGCCACACTCGCGTTTAGTTTTGGTGTTGTAAGGGACATGGGTGCTCTCAGAACTCCTTTAATGAGAGGACACGGCCCGAATTCAACCGGTCTCCTCTAAACCACACCCTCTATCGTATTTCCTTCTTTATCTTCGAGCATACTTTTCATCTTTAATCCTTACTAACGTCTTGTGCCTTACAACAGACGCAGAATCCTCCTTTACTCTCACCTTTGCCCTTCATCAGACAAACAAGAATAGCCATTATCAAGCTTGCTCCTCACTCCGTATCATAGCAACGATTCAGTGGTGACTTTGAGGGGCAACGAGCGAAGCTTCGTTCTTTGAACTTATCCGCTTCGTTGCTTGTATCGAGTACGTTTGATGGCGTCCTCATCATCGAATGTGGTGGGCGTGCACTATCGCGTAGGGAAGAAGATTGGAGAGGGATCTTTTGGTGTTATCTTTGAGGGAACAAATCTATTGAACAGCCAGCAGGTTGCCATTAAATTTGTATGTTCCATTTCACGTCGCGCGTTTTAATTAGCTAACCTTTTCGTGTCGTAGGAACCGAGAAAGAGTGATGCGCCACAACTAAGGGACGAGTATAGGACATATAAGATTCTCGTTGGATGCCGTTAGTTATACTCCTATTGATATTCTTGAGCCGAATATCCGTTGCTTACATGTCGCTTCAGCTGGTATTCCCAATGTATACTATTTTGGTCAGGAGGGATTGCACAACATACTGGTTATTGACCTGTTGGGACCCAGTTTGGAGGATTTATTCGACCATTGCAACAGACGATTCTCGATCAAAACCGTTGTAATGGTAGCCAAACAGATGGTAAGTCAATCCCATGGACAGTGCATGTGTGTGATTATTTACGGTGTTTCAGTTATCACGAGTACAAACCATCCACGAAAAGAACCTCATCTATCGCGACATCAAACCAGACAATTTCCTGATCGGGCGACCAGGGTCTAAGGCTGCTAATGTAATTCACGTTGTCGATTTCGGTATGGCTAAGCAGTATCGAGACCCCAAGACAAAGCAGCATATTCCTTACAGAGAACGAAAAAGTCTGTCGGGAACTGCTCGTTACATGAGTATCAATACCCATCTTGGACGCGAGCAGTCTCGAAGAGACGATCTCGAGGCACTTGGGCATGTTTTTATGTACTTTCTCCGAGGTGGTCTTCCCTGGCAGGGGCTCAAGGCTGCAACCAACAAGCAGAAGTACGAGAAAATTGGAGAGAAAAAGCAGACTACTGCCATCAAGGAGTTGTGCGAAGGATTCCCTGGTATGTTACCATGCATCCTCAGCTGTGAATTATTCGTTGTTAACGTTATTCTTGCAGATGAATTTAACCAGTACTTGAGCTATGTTCGCAACCTTGGTTTTGAGGATACACCTGATTACGATTTTCTTCGTGACCTGTTCACTCAAGCCTTGAAGAATAGTGGTGAAGTAGAAGATGGAGAGTACGACTGGATGAAGCTTAACAACGGAAAGGGTTGGGAAGCCATTTCCAAGCATTCAAACCATTACCATCATGGACAGAACCCAAACCACGCCACGACGGCTGGTGAACTGCGACACGTCCCTCCTGCACAGGTTCGCCAACCAAACTCAGGTATCCCGTCCGGTCGTTTAAACGCCCCGCAACCCCCGCCACCGTCGCCAGGAAAAGCGATGGGGATGAAGCGCGGCGACGGGCGAAGCGCTCCAAACGCTCCCCAAACGAAACGACCGAGCGTACCGGCGGGGGGCTTACAACAACCGGGTTTAGCCACTCCCACGGCGAGCACCCAAGCCCAATTCCAAGCATCGGCGACCAACCTGCCTCCCACGGCGAGGGGGCAGTCGCCGCAGGTATTGAACCACCAAGCTAGCCAGAACCGGGGAAACCCAGACGATAATCCACACAAAAAGACGGCGTGGCAGAAGATTCAGGCAGTGTTCTGTTGTGGTAAGTAATTAAATGTGTGTATCTGAGACGAGCTAACCTAGAGGCAGGTTGATTTATACTTAATATGCTGAGAGTTCTCAAATCACCGATTCCCGATTCCGCTGTTTCTTTGTCACCTGTTTAATATTACCCTCCGTTTTCGACCATTGCTTTTTGCGCGATTCATTCTCGACTCTCCTTTATACAAACGTTGATGACGATACGAATCAGAAAACCACTTTGGCGTGTGGGACAGCGGAAAAGGGGGTTGACCTTGGTCCGCTTGTGCTTTTTTTTCTTCAAAGTTTTAGAGGGCGATGATCTGTTATGGGAATGGATTACATCAATTGACGGGTTTGTTACTAAATTAGTTTCCGCTGTTTGTTTGGCATAGCGTGATTTATATCCGGAAAGAGGTTCTTTTTGTGTGCTCTTCCCTTTTTTTGCGAAGGAATTAGGGCTTTTTCTTTTATGTGGTTTGGTTCGGTGTACTCCTCGTTGTTAATACCTACTCGATTAATTATCAGGACGTGCTCACGTTCGGATAAAGATGGGAGATTCGAGGGTTCTTCAGCTGTGTTTATTCATTACCATTTTACTGTGTTTCCTGTGTTTCCTGTGTTCCTTTCTCGTCTGTCGTGCATCTTTTGTATGGGGCCGTGGGGCATCATCAACAGTTTTAAAGGACATCTCTACAGCTTGGTTGTCATTGCATGAGTCTTGTGTGTTTCTCTCTGTTGCATATTTTTTTCTTTTTGAGGTAAAGTGGGGGGCGAGTGGGAGTCGATAGGTGGGAATGGGAGGTGATGGGAGGTGAAAGATGAGAGATGAAGAGAGCGAGTGAGAGTGAGAGTGGTTCCTGTTCATTGCTTCATTTCTTGCGAATAATGTCTATAGCATGGGAAAGCGCAAACTAATGCGGTTCTCCTCTCCATCTTTGCTTTTGAAATCTACTCTAGAATGCATAGTAATCATAGGCGAACCATCGGAATCGAGAAGCGGCCAGCTGCAGGTATTAATTTGATGGGCTTCTCTTCGTTCGTCCGGCAAATCTACTGCAGCAGCTAAATATGTACCCCACCCCACCACCTCCACCAGCCCCTCCCCGCTTGCTTTCCCCGCTGTCGCTGTGGAGGCAGCAGCTTTAAGCCCAGTTGGTGGCAGCCAGCTATCTGATCACCACCTACCGACTCAACACAATGGTATACGATCTCAAAAACCGCAACGTTCTTGTGACCGGTGGAAGCCGCGGACTCGGCGCAGTTACAGCAGAGAGGTTCGCAAAAGAGGGTGCCAATGTGGCAATCAACTATGCAACCTCTGCCAGCGCTGCAGAGGAACTGGCAGAGAAGCTCAAGGCTACATACGACGTCCAGGCGGCCGCAATCCAAGCGTTCCCCTTCCCCCTCCCCTCCCAATCCTCACCTGTTAACCCACTCCCTCAGTGACGTAGGCGAAGAAGCCGAATGCCACCGTCTGATCTCCGACACAATTGAGACCCTCGGTGGTTTAGACATCATCATCTCGAACGCGAGCTGGACACGCATAGCAGCGTTCTCGAACCTCACCTCCCTCTCCGGCGACGAATGGGATAAATGCTGGGCCGTCAACACAAAGGCTACCTTATTCCTACTACAATCCGCACTACCGACGTTTACCGCGAACCCGGAGGGTGGCGTGGTCCTTGTCACCTCCTCGGCTGCGGCTACGAACGCGACGGGCTCCTCAATGGCGTATAGTGTTTCCAAGGCTGCGGGATTACATCTGATGAAGTGTCTTGCGGCGACTCAGGGACCAAAAGTCCGCGTTAATGCTGTACAGCCCGGGATGCTGCTTACGGAGTGGGGGAGGGCATTTGGGGAGGCGAAGGTTGAAGCTGCTAAGAGGACGAAGCTGGGGAGACTCGGGGGTTTGGAGGATACCGCTGAGGCGTTCGTATACCTGGCGAAGGCGGATACGGTTACTGGTGCAAGCTTGAAGATTGGTGAGCTTCTTTTCCCGGGGGGTGGGGGAGAGTGCTGATTGTGTGGTAGATGGAGGCGCGTTTGAACATTAGAAACGTGCTGGCAGGGAGGGTTCTGAATGGAGGAAAAATGATGCAAGGATTGCAGGGAAACTTGTACTTAAATACTTGCGGGACAAAGGCGAGCCACTGAGACCCGCCGCCGGGCTCATGAGTTATGATGGGAGCAAGAGCGTTGGTGTGAAGGTTTATGGTTCGGGTGATCGTACGTGAACAGCAGTAGACGACTACCCAAATATTGTGGACAGCGGTTCAATTGGTACTTCAATATCGGGTCTCAGGACAACGTCAACCAGCGTGGAGAACTCGGGGCACAAAAAGAGGCCCCAACAAGTGTGAGCGTTGAATTTGAGAGAGCTCGGGGCTGGTTGATTGGTTGATTGGTTGAGTTGTGGTGAGAAGGCGCTGTCATGTCCATCCATTTTTGTACCGCGAGTAATGAAGTGGAGGCACGATGCACGCTGCACAGATAAAAGTTGACCATTTGGAATCGCTAGCAAAGTGTTAATTCCCCGCATATAAGTCGCAATAAATCCCAAAAGCAAAAGCAAAAACAAAAAAACAAAGCAAAACAAACCCACAAACGGAAACCCGAAAACCGCAACGATCATCCCACATTAATATACACACCACTTCTCCAAATAGTCTACACGTCCATCTTGAAATCTCCATCACGATCCTCTGCACCAACTGTCCGCGCTGCAATCTCTTCCTTGATCTGCGCCAGCATTCCTGTAAACCAGTTCTGGATATCCGCTTTAGTGATATGCCTCTTCAATCGTTTGTTCTCCTCGTAAAGATCATGTGCCAACGCCTCAAGCAAATGCTCATCTGTCTCCGGGAAACAGATCCTGATCTCCCCTGGGTTCTCCGAGAAGAGTGTCTCTTCTGGGCTCCTGGGTTTGAATGGGGAGCCTTGTGAGAAGAGACCATGCTGGTAACAGAGTACAATGGTGGTGTAGACGCTTGTTTTCCGGGCTAGCTCGGTGACATCTTCGTCCGTGCGGTTGCGGGTGGAGACGATTTGAGTCCAACTGCTTCTTGTTAGCATCTGTGGCCAAAATACGGGCGAAGGTGGGAACATACTCATCCCTCAGAAAGCATCTTCTCCAAATTGTCTTCTCCGCGTTCTCAATTTCAGCTCTTGGCAACCCGGCAAGCCCAATAACTCTCAATGCCCAGTAGAACGATTCACCATCCAAAAGCTCCCCCTCGGTTGGTTCCATGAGCGTTAACAGCTCTACCAAATCTTCTGTCACCATCACCCCACCCGAAACAAGTTGCTTAAACGATGTCCGGAACAGATCCCTGAGCGCTGGTAGCTTCTTCAGCTTCCTTGCATACTCCTCAGTGGCCAGATGCACGGCAGCATCAACGTCAATGGCGCTGTGTGTAATGTGCTTGACCGCCGAATATAGCCGCTGCTGAATCTTGACAATCTCAAGTCTAATGTCGTAGGCTTCTATTTCTTCTACCACATCTATATCTGATGCGCTAGCGTTCTCCAGGGCGGCCAACTTTGCCAGTTTTCCAATGGAGAGTTCGATCCGCTGGTTTAATAGCATGGATTCTGATTTTGTAGCAATACTGAAAAGAGTGTTTGCCGCAGTGTCGTAATCGCCGAGACTCACATCGTGGATCCAGGATAGCTTCGCATACTTGGGATTTCCTCGTAGGAATGGCGACAGGTACCGCTCCCGCCAGCTTTCAAACCCATTGAGAAGAGTTTGCAATTTTCCATTCTCGATTAGGTATTCGTACATTTCGATGGCGAAGGGCTCTCCAAAACGTTCAAAGTAACCTTCCAACCTCTTGCCAACCTCTGCCTTCTTCTCTTTCAACTCATTTACAGTCTCGGAGTTCTGTTGCGCCGGTATACTCTCCACTAGGGACACTTCGGTCTTTAACAGTTCTCCAGAACAGATCTCAACAAGGGTTCTGTAGTCTTGGTAATCCTCGGCGATCCCGTAAGCATGCTCGATAAGCCCGTAGTTGACCAAAGGCTTGATCCATCCGCCACGTGAACGAAGATAACGTTCTCGGACATTGCGGCCTTCTTGTAATATGTCGTCTCCAACCGCTGACTGTTGCTCACACCAATCTGCACGTTCCTCGAATGACCTGCAGCATATTTCGGCGAGATGTACAAGTTGGAGACCAAGTTTTGAAACAACATCCTGCCGCTTTGGATCCTCGGTTGGTCCCCAGAGGGCCTTTATAGCAGCTTCACTAAGATCGCGTTGAATTGACAAAGCTTCGAGAAGGAGAGCATCGCTGGTCCATGGAGCTAGATACCCATCCGACTTTTCCAGAAGGCCATTCTTATCAATACCATGCTCACCAGAAAGCTCGTAGAGCTTCGCATTGTCAACTCGGAATTGCCAGGCCCTCTCGAGCGCACCAATGATGATGTCGTTGGCTTCGGAATCAGAAACCGCAAGTGATAACTGGTTTTTCTTCCCTTTATCGGGCATCAAGGCAAGGCTCTTTTTGACATGGCGAAGCAGTTGGCCAATTTGCACCACCTCGCGTTGGAACCATGTTCGGACTGGGTCGTTGCCGGTAACATCAGTGTCTTCAGTGGGGACATACTGACTTATAACAGCTCCGAGCACCCCATCCCCATTTTCTGGGTCTTCTCGTAGATGTTCATTTCTCATATCCCAAACGGCGCGGGCGGCTTCACACTTTTCAGCATCTTGGAGTAGTCTCCAAAGTACTTGCTTGGAAACATGACCGAATGCTCCAGTTCTGAGGTGTTGAATGAGTGCACGGAGATGTTGGGAACGCAGTTCAAGGTGGCTACCAAGAGATGGTAACATTGAAGGAAGATATGGGGACCTGGAGCCGAGTATTTCCTGGCTTATTTCCAGAGCCGCGTCCTCTAAATCCTCAAGTGCGAATTTCACTTCCAATCGCCCGTGAAAATTGAGGGGATTCTACCAATAATTTAGCCATTATTTCTAGCATTGTTGCCTTTTTTTT